>Ga0316189_10004614_pt1 | contig 13235 bp, 12 predicted proteins | sample LowCovwburrow_MG_FD_204930 | JGI IMG/M metagenome (GOLD analysis project Ga0316189, IMG submission 204930) | Coastal sediment microbial communities from Maine, United States - Lowes Cove worm burrow | ecosystem: Environmental > Aquatic > Marine > Coastal > Sediment | place: USA: Maine... | reverse complement strand
GACCTAGTTTATACGCAAACCCGTATAAAACAACAGTATACGCATTCGCGTATAAAAGCCCCGGACCCTCTTGACAGGGTCCGGGACTTCGTCGTATGGTTAACGACAGCCTAACCTCAAACGCAACATAAGATGGAACACTCATGTCTCTCTACAGCACATTCACGTCTGATAAGGAACTCGAAACCAAAGGCGTCGCCATTGATTATGGTGACTTCGAAATCGTACTGGCCCGGGCGGGCGGCGCAAATCACAACTTCGCCAAGGTCGCCAACGCCAAGATCAAGCCTTACCGTCGCATGATGGAAGCGGGAACGGTCCCGCCAGAACTTGACAACAAGCTGACCGCAGAAATCTACGCCCACTCCGTCGTTCTGGGCTGGCGCACTAAGGTAGATGGTGAATTCGTCGAAGGCATCGAGGGTCCGGACGGGGAACTTATCCCGCCAACACGCGAGAACATCATCAAAACGCTCATCGATCTCCCTGATCTGTTGGCGGAAATCGTACGACAGGCACAAGACTTAGCACTCTTCAAGGAAGAAGAGCGAGAAGAAGACCTGGGAAACTCCTAGACTTCCTCGATTATCAGGAAAAGTTCGCTGATAAAGAGGAAGCGATCGTAACGCGAGCGATGGCAAGTGGTAATCCGTTACCACCTTCCATTGCGAATGCACCAGAATTGTGGCAGCAAAACATCCTATTTTGGAATGGCTTTACAGACTTGGTTAATTCGCGTACAGTGGGGATGGAAGTAGGCCCAATACCTTGGCAACATATTTGGTACTACTGCCGGGAAAACGAACTAGATGACGACCAGACTGATGACATGCTGTTCTTCGTACGATCACTAGATGGCCACCAGCTCAATGCAGGCAGGGCAGCTAGGGATAAGAAGATAGCAAAGGATCAGGCTAAATCCAAACAACGCCAACCAAGGCAGCCTCGAAATGGCTAACCCAGCACAATTCGCACGGAACATACTTAAACGTGCCAAGAACGTGGAGCGTGAAACCATTAAGGTCACGCGGATCGGCGCTTCGGCGGCGCTTCGTACCGCGGTTCTGGCGACGCCCGTAGACACCGGTCGTGCTCGGGGCTCTTGGGATGTCAACGTGGGTGGTCCCGGCTCATCGGGTAACGCTCTCGATCCCACAGGTGGGTCCGCGATTTCCAAAGGTATCTCACGGATTGCCACGGTGAAGACAGACACCTCGATTTATATATCGAGCGACTTAGAATACATTGGGAAACTTGAGAACGGATCATCCGCACAAGCACCCAGTGGAATGACAGCACGAGCGGTTACCGCAGCGCAAGCCGCTGTGCGAAGCGCGAAGATCAAGATATAGAGAATACCAATGGCCACTGAACGCTTAGACATTATCGTAAACGCGAAGGGTGCTGGAAAGGCATCCCGCGAGATCGGTGCTATCGGGAAACAGGCGAAGACGTCCGCGGGCAGCGTCGGCTTGTTGAAGAAAGCCTTTGCTGGGCTCGCCACGGTGACCGCAGCCATTCGCATTGGCAAGTCTATCGATGAATTTCAGAACTTGCAGAACAGGGTCAAACTTGTATCGGGCGGCACGCGAGAACTCAACAAGAATATGAAAGACTTGGGCGCGATAGCCCTTGAGACACGTCAATCATTCGCTGCAACGGGCATTCTGTTTCAACGCATCACCCAAGCCCTCGAAGGTATGGGTGTTTCATCCAATCGGGTCAAGGGCATTGTCACGACCATGAACAAGGCGGTTGCGCTCTCTGGTGCAAGTGCTCAAGAAGCAAACAACGCGATCAGGCAGTTCACCCAAGGCTTGGCGTCTGGCACGCTCCGCGGCGACGAACTCCGCTCCGTGCTGGAACAGTTGCCGAAGGTTGCCAAGATCATCGCAGATGGTATGGGCGTTCCTATCGGGAAGCTCCGTGAACTTGCCAAAGAAGGCAAGATTGTGCCACAGGTAATTGTGGATGCAATGGAAAAAGCAGCACCACAGATCGCCGCAGAGTTCTTGCGAATGGATGCTACCATTGGTCAGTCCATTGAACAGATCAAGACGGCATGGCTGTTATTTGTAGGCGAACTCGTGAAAGCAGGAACGGGTAGCGCTATCACGAGTGTTCTGAATGTCATTCGGGACGCATTGCTAGCTCTCAAAAATAATATCGATCTTGTCATTCCCACCATCGCGACACTGGCGACTGTGATCACAACTCGACTAGTGGCGGTAGCATTGGCCGGGCTCTCCACAGCATTGATACGTAATATTGCGCTGCTTCGAACATGGGCAGGCTTGATGGCCTTGGCCTCTGGCGGCCTAACGCTCATTGCCGGGGCATTCGTCGCCGCGGTCGCGGGCGGCGTCCAATTTGGTGATCAACTCAGAACCATGGGTGGCGGCTTCGAAACCCTTGCAAACGCAGCATCGGGCTTCGTAGACACGTTGCAACTCATGGCTTCACAGATCGTCAACGCATTCAGAGGCGAAGGTGAAGACGCCGTGATTAGTTGGCGTGACCTAGCGGAAAGCGCGGCCACAGCCGTAGGCAATGCACTGAACCTCGTGTCGAACATCATGACGGGTATCGGCGGCGTAATCGCCAGCGTAGGCGCGTTGTGGAATAACTTCGGCGTGGCAGGCGCACAGGCAATGAACGTGATCATCGGAGCCATCAATAAAGCACGGGAAGCCATCCAATCACTAATCAATGGGATACGCACGGGATTAAACCTCGCATCTAAACTTTCAGGGGGCGTACTCCCCGGTGGGTTCAATGATCAGGAGAAGTCTGTAAGCATTCAAAAATTTGAAGTTGGTGAAATCCAAAGCGTCACCGGAGCCTATAATGACTACACCGCTTCGGTCGCTGCGAACAAGGCGGCGCTGGCACAACAACGTGCAGAGCTACACTTGGTCAACACTGAAATGACTGGTCTCCGTGAGGACACCGCTGGGGTCACACCTGAGATGAAGAAATTTGGTGATAGTGCCGCAGGCGCTGGGGGCAAGGTTGCTGATATGGGCAAGAAAGCCAAAGGCGCTAAGGGCGCGGTCAAAGGTCTTGGCAAAACAGTCAAGACAGAAGCAGGCTTCATGGAGCAGGCTCTGACCTCGACGTTCAACAAGGCAGCAGATGCCATTGCGAACTTTGTAGCCACAGGTAAGCTCGACTTCAAAGCATTGACCCAGTCGATCATCAAAGACGTAACCAAGATGGCATTGAACAGCGCGTTCAAGCAGCTTATGGGCGGCGGCGGTGGCGGCGGTGGCGGACTGTTCGGCGGGGGCGGTGGCGGCGGCGGGGGTATCCTCGGCGGCCTCTTCGGCGGCGGTGGCGGCGGCGGATTGTTCGGCGGTCTCATGGGCTTCGCAAACGGCGGTTCCTTCCAGGTTGGCGGCAACGGTGGTCGCGATAAGAACTTGATGTCAATCAATGGCTCACCCACGGCCAAAGTGTCTCGGGGTGAGACTGTCACAGTCTCACCTAAAGGGCAAGGCGGCGGCGGTGGCGGCGGTATCACGATCGTCTATAACATCTCAACACCAGACGCTCAAAGCTTCGGCGAGAGCCAAGGTCAACTCCAAGCGCAGGCAATGGCTTCGGCTAACCGTGCAAGCTCAAGGAACAACTAATGCCTTTGACCGAAGAACAAATTGAAGAGATCGCGCAGCATTGTATGCGCAAGTTCTTGGAAGAGTTGTCGAAGCAGAACAACACAGCAGTGGATAACACCACAATCGCCAAGAGAGCGGCGAGACTGCTATTAAAAGAATGTAAGGATGAAACCGACAATACTTTCATTCTAGCAGAGAAATTACGGAAAAAATATAAGGGTGAAGAATAATGGCATTCCACGACGTTCAACTACCAGTCGAAATTGAGAAGGGCGCTTCAGGCGGCCCAATGTTCAAGACGACTATTCTGGCGCTGGCCAATGGTCACGAGCGGCGGAATATTGACTGGGAGAAAACACGCGCATCGTACGATGTGGGTTATGGTATTCAAGAGAAGGAAGACTTCGATGACATCATCGCATTCTTTTACGCCCGCCAAGGTAGAGCCCATTCTTTCCGGTTCAAGGACTGGACGGACTTCGAGCTTGCTTCACAACAAATCGGAACTACCGACACCTCCACAGCCACGTTCCAAATCTATAAAGACTACACATCGGGCGCGACGACGTTCGCGCGCACTCTATATAAACCTATTGCTTCGGGGTGGACAGTATTAGTCAACGCAGTCTCCCAGACCGTCGTCTATGACACGGCTCCGGCGATCGGTGAAGTCTCAATCGCTACGCTCACAGGCATCCTCACTCTGGGTGCCACTCATGCAGCGACGACCGGCCACGCCATCGTCGTGACCGGCGAGTTCGATATCCCTGTTCGCTTCAACACGGACAGCCTTCAACTGACCGCAGAAACGTGGAACGCCGCGGCTATCCCCGCCATCCCACTCGTTGAAGTGCGGGGCGAGTAATGACCAAGTCAATCAGCGCGGGACTTCGGACCCACCTTGACGGAACAGTCACGAGCCTTTGCACCGTGTGGAAGCTCACGCGGATCGATGGCACGATCTTCTATTTCACCGACCATGATGTTGACATCGTATGGGATGATGGCGCGGGCAGTGCAACATATCTGGCAGAGACTGGTTACAATCGTACAGCGGTCGCCAGCCAAGTCGGCCTCAACGTGGACAACATGGACGTCGAAGGCGTCTTCGATGATGACAGCATCAAGGAAGACGATCTCCGCGGCGGCAAGTTTGACTTCGCAGATATCGAAGTGAACATCGTCAACTGGGCTGACCTCACGCAAGACGCTCTCAAGATGCGCAAGGGCAATATCGGCGAAGTCTCCATGACGCCACAAGGCATCTTCCGGGCAGAACTCCGGGGTGCAGCCCAGCCACTAATGCAGCAGATGATCAACCCATATCAGGCAGATTGCCGCGTCGATCTGGGCTCAACAGAATGTTCCATTGATATCGATCCTGACGTGATCGGTCGGCTCACGACCTATGCGGTCGGTGACGTGGTGATTGTACCCACGCTGGCCGACGGTCGGACGTGGAGCCATCTTGTAACCAACCCAAGCTTCGAGCAGCAAGATGCGGCCACAGAGTTGACCGTGGTCAATGGCTGGACGGTCAACAGTGGCACATGGGATATCATCAACGGCAACGCTGACAGCGACCATATGGCACACCACTTGCTCGGGGGCTTAACCGCGGGCAACATTACTCAGGTCATTGATATGACCAAACTCGGCATTGATCTGGTCAGTCTTGACGCAGGCAATGGCACCGCGATAATGACGATCGCTCGGGGCAATGCTACGTCCACGGACACAGGACAGATGCTTGTTCAGTTCCTTGACGCCCAAGATGCACCCATCTCAACGATGTGGGATAGCGGCGCGACCAACTATACACCGGGCACCGGCTGGACAACGGAGAACAGCACTTCAATTAACGTCCCTTCGGGCACCCGCTCCCTATCCTTGAGTTTCACCACGGCAGGTGCCAACTTCAACGACGTGAAGCTGGACGATATCACGCTGGCTTATACCGATGCCACGTTGACCGATGCCTTCCAAGAGGTATATGAGAACAGGCTCTATACTTGCACGCAGGCAGGTATCTCAGCGGCAGTCCAGCCAACGTTCGATACGGTAGTGGGCAACTCCACGGATGAACTCGGTAAGGCGGCGACAGCGTCGGTCGATATGCCTTCATTCGGCGGCGTCAGCGATGGGGAGACAGTAGAAATCAATGGGCAGACGTACACTTTCAAGACCACGCTCACGGCGGCGGCCAACGAAATTCTGCTCGATACCGACAACCTCACTACACTGACCCATCTTGGTGAAGCGATCAACAACGGGGGTGCGTTACCCGGATCGACGGTCGCCACCTTGGCCCACACGACAGTCACCGCGACAGTTCCCGCGACGACCAGTCAGTTGCTAATCACCGCAGACGTGCTCGGCACAGCGGGCAACAGTTACACCATAACCGACGGCATTAGTGGCACGGGCAATGGCGTCACCCAGTGGGGCGGCGGCGTTGATGGTTGTATCTGGATTGCCAGCGAAGCATGGACCCGGGACGCGGCTATCTACGATGTGATCAACGAACGTGAGATTTGGATTGTCGTCGATGAAGCTCGGGCGGTAGACCTCTGGTTTAACAACGGCGGGTTCATCTTTGAAACAGGCGACAACATCGCACTGGTTCATGAAATCAGAGCCTTTGAAACAGAAGACCTATTTGGCGAAGTCTATTGGCAAGTCAATCTATTCTTGGATGCTCCGTTCCCTATGGTCCCGGGCACCAAGGTTAAACTATATCGTGGTTGTCAGAAGACAATTGAAGTTTGCAATTCCGTATTCGGAAATGCAATCAACTTCCGTGGCGAGCCCCACGTTCCGGGCCAAGATGTTTTGATGAATTATCCTGATGCAACAGACTAATGAAAAACGGCAAGCCGTAGTCGATATGGCACGGACGGTCCTTGAAACACCCTTTCGGCATCAAGGCCGCACGCCCCGTGGGCTCGACTGTGTTGGGCTGATCATGTACGTCGGCGTTCAGCTCGGGCATCCGATGCCAGTGGACTATGGCGCATACCGCCGGGCCCCGAAACCAGAAGAGTTCTTGCGACTGTTCAATGAATATATGGTTCGCAAGCGGGTCATTGATATGGCACCCGGCGATTGTGTTCTGCTCCGAGATAATATCTTCACGACACACTGCTGTATCTATGATATAGTTAACGGACAAGAGAATATCATCCACGCGCTCGCGCCGCGGCGGCGTGTGCTCGAAGAACCCTTCGACGAATATTACAAAGGCCGCGCCACTTGGTGCTTTGCCTACCCGGGAGTTGACGACTAATGGCTGTTCTAGCACTAGGACTATTGGGAGCAGGACTTGCACCCGCGCTCGGAATTGGCGCTAACATCGGCTGGATGATCGGTTCCGTCGTGGGCATGTTGCTGTTTCCACCGGCTGGTCCTCCTGCTACGCACGAAGCTGGACCCCGGCTAGGCGATCTTACGATGACGTCGTCGGCTTATGGCGCACCGCGCTCGATCGGCTTCGGCACTGTTCGCATCGGCGGCAACATGATCTGGTCTACCGGTATCCGGGAGCAGGAGAACGTCGAGACGATCGAAGCGCCCGGTAAGAAGGGGGGCATGTTCGGCGGCAAGGGCGGCGAAGACAGCACATACACGACCTATAGCTACTTCTCAACATTTGCCATCGCTTTCGGCGAAGGCCCGGCGGTTGCCGTCACACGGATTTGGATGGACGGCAAGATCGCATATGACATCACAGGCGATGATCCCAGCACCCAGAAGACTGGGCTCCGATATCGTCTGTACGAAGGCACCCAAACGCAGCTTCAAGACAGCTTGATCGTCGCCGACAAAGGCGCGGAGGCTACGCCCGCATACCGCGGCACCGTCTACATAGTTTTCGATGACATGCCTCTCGAAGACTATGGCAACCGTGTGCCCAACGTCACGGCTGAAATCACTTACGCCGGATCGGTTACCCGCCCGGAAGTGGTTGAGACGTATAACGGGCTGAACGGTAATTATGTCTATGATGGTGAAGCAACGGCGTACGACTGGGAACGCCAGCAGATGTTCACATCGATGATAGACAGCGTAACGAACGATGGTGCTATCGCACGAATTAACATGGCGTCTGGCACTCAAGAGCAGATCATCGATGAGAGTTATCTAACACAGGGGGCAGGCATAGGTAATATCAATGCAGGTGGCCAACTTATGGACGTCATGCCAACAGGACACGTTATAATCCAAACGGGTATCGGTAACACTCGTGTTCCCGTCGTACTGGACAACGTGACTTACCGCGAAATCACTAGTTTTGGCACGGTGAGCACTGGTACTTCCAACACACCTGTTTCATCCGTTAACTCACGTATGGCCGTTTCAGAATACCTTGGCGGCGATAACGTCGGCGATGCGGTCGCTATTATGATGGTCGGCAGTAAAGGGATCAACGCAGCATCGGCCCAGTTCTTCACGTTCTTGGGCAACACCCTGACATATGTCTGGGACACGGACACTTTCGGAGACGACGATACTAGCGTCCTTGCAACATGGTATCATGCTTGCGCTGGGCAGAAAACGACGCAGGGAACGTTCTTCCATAACATCGGGCTGGACACGAGCGACAGTCTCACCATTGAGATGATCAACTATTTCGTCGCCGGATATGCTGGCTACGAAGAGATCGCCGGAGTTGACGTCGCATCCGGAACGTGGATCGCGTCGGTAACCCAACTGACCGGTGCAGACTTCGATCCTGATTGGGCGGGCTTTACACTAAACGGTGCGAAGATTGTCTGGGACAGCGCCAACCAACAAATGCTCATTTGGGGCAGTGCCACAGCTTCTAGCACGGATCGCCTCATTGCGTATGACGTAATCAACGAAACGGTCAACTGGAGGTGCGACACTCCGATTGACGATAGCCCAGACAGTGCTATTAATTATTCCCGGCTGGTGGATCATCATATTGGCTGGATGGGTGACACCAGCAATATCACGCCGTACATGGTCAATACCATCACAGGCGTCATGGAAGATGACGGCTCGGGCGGCGACTTCGTAAAGACCCCCCAGGGCGGCAGTGGTGCATGGGACAGCCGTTCGCAGAGCGTTGTCGCCGTTGTCAACGACTTGGCTTCCGGCTCACAGGAGACATCGGAAGGTCCATACGCACGCTATTATTTCAATCGCTTTGGCGTCGGTCCCGATACCGTGGGTGCCGTTGTCAATGATCTTTGCCAGCGCGTCGGTATGGATGCAGGCGATATAGATACAACTGACTTGGACGCTATCTCTCTGCCGGGCTTCTTTATCGGCAGCAGCTCTACAGCGCGCGGCGCGATCGAACCGCTGGCTTCGCTCTATCTGTTCGATGGGTTCGAAAGCGATTTCAAACTCGTGTTCAAGCAGCGTGGGCAAGCTAGCAGTCGTACGATTACTGAAAGTCAACTAGCCATCAAGGACACAAAGTCCGGTGACATAATGAGTGAAGGTCGGACGCAGGAAGTCGAGTTGCCTGAGCAATTCAGTCTGACTTATTCGGACAAGGACAACGACTACACCCAAGCGACCCAGACGGCCAAGCGCATCCAGTTCCCGACATCGTCAATGCAGTCGAAGAACAAGGTTGGGATGTCACTGAACATCGCTGTTGACAATACCACTGCGAAGCAGCAAGTCGAGAAGGCTATGTATTCGTCGTGGGTCGAGCGCAGGCAATATGCGATGAAGTTCCCTTGGGAACAACTCGATCTCGATCCCTCGGACGTCGTTACCGTCGCTCTCGACGATGGCACCGAAATGGAGATGCGGCTCAACAAACTGAACGTGGGCACCAGCTTCGTTATCGATGCAGACGGCGTCTCACAGAAACCTTCGCAGTTCTTGTCAACGGCAGAAGCTACGGCGGCCAGTGGCGTACTCAATCAGACCATTCGTTCGAGCAAGTTCGTGCAGTCATGGATCGTGGACAGCCCACTTCTGAGAGACAGCCATGACAAGATCGATCGGCTGTCTGCACCGCACTACACATTCCAGTCGGGCTTTGTCGATGGCGGCTTCCGGCGCGGCTCGACGTACTTCTCAAATGATGGACTAACCTACATCCGTGCTACGCAGATGGGGAATGAAACGCCTTATGGCTCGATGATCACAGCACTAGGCGATCCACCGTTCGGCAATCCACACAAGATCGATCGTACGAATACACTCAGTCTTGTTGTCCCCGTGGGCTCTGCTCTGCTCCAAAGCGTCACTGAGATTGAAATGATCAACGGTGCCAACTCGGCCATGATCCTCAAGGTCGATGGAACCGTGGAAGTCATTCAGTTCCAAAACGTCACACAGGAAGCCGATGGCACCTTCACGCTCGACACACTGCTCCGCGGTCGGCGCGGGACGGACACAATGACCGATGACCACCAAGCCGGTACGAAAGTCCTGTTCTTGAACCTTCAAGGTACAACTGGTTCACAGTATCCAGTTCCAGTTGAACTCAATGACTTGCCTACATACTGGAAGGGGCTCGGCGCTATGCAACAGTACGATCAGGCACAGAGCATCACCCTGACATCTAATATGCGCGCGTTAATGCCTTACGCACCGGTTCACGTCAAAGCCGTGACCAACGCCACAGACATTGACTTCACGTGGCTACGGCGGAACCGTACCGGCGGCCAGATGCGTAACAGCTCGGGCACAGTGCCCATGACAGAACTTACGGAAGAATATGAGTTCGAAGTCTATTCGGATGATACCTTCACGACCATCGTAAGTGGCGGCACCGGCACGGGCAGCCAAACAGGGCTGACTACGGCAGCCGCGACGTACATCGCAGCGGACATTGCTATTGACTTTCCAGGTGGAATAGGTCCATATATCTATGTCCGTGTTTATCAAATCTCCGATGAAGTCGGTCGCGGCTTCTCACACGACACCCGCGTTGAACTAGACGCACTATAGGAAAATACAATGACACTCGATATATCCCAAGTTGTGGCTTCGCAGACCCAAAAGGAAGTCACCATAAACGAAGCGACGGCGCAACTCGAAGCGGCGATCACGGAAGTGCTGGAGTTCGACCTCACCACGCTGGGCTCGACCGTGATGACTGACAGCCAGTTCCAACGGAACATCGGCTTCTCGTTTATCCATGACACCCAAGCGGAGACGATCACGCTTCCGACCACAGTAATCCCACGCTTCTTCTTTATTGATAACAGCGCTGGGACAGATGACCTTGACGTCATCCATGGCACCACCACAAAGACAGTGGTGGCCGGTGGCGTTGCATCCTTCATCACCGATGGCACTGTGAACAACTTGGAACTGGTATCAAGCTCGGCGGCCATGCCATTCGACATCGGCGGCTACACGATCGGCGCACCTTCGGTCGATGACATTTTCATGCGCTATGCATTCACCCGCGCGGTTGTCTTCCCCTCTGGGCTCACAGGCTCGCAGGGCGTACTCATCACGGCACCAACAACAGACGCCTTCACACTGGACATCTTTCAGAACACCACCGACCGCGGCGATATATCGTTTGCAGCGGCGGCAACTACATCAACGTTCACATTCACCACCGAAATTACCTATGCGGTAGGTGACTACATGGTGATCGATGTTAGCGCAGTTGATACCGGAGCGACCGCAGCAGACCCAATGATCACCCTCAAAGGAACAAGGGACGCTTAAACCATGGCCGATTTTATTGCCCCGGTACAAGACGAATGGGGTATCAATGCGACACGTACCTCAGATTACGACGAGCCCAATAGTCTAGGTTGGCGGCTCCCTCTTTCGGGTGCTGAGAATGTTCCCGCGATTGGCGGCTCTATCACATGGTTCGTTGGTAGTCGCATATCGTCACGGTTGCTGACAAATACCGGCGATTGCTGGGCGACAATGTCGGCGGGTAACGATACACAAGCCAACCGTGCATACAACTTCAACTTTGCAGATACACTGGACGCTTCCGGCGTAACCTCAATCGATGGTATCGAAGTTCAACTCGGACTTGTGACAACGCCGGGTAACACCGACCTTGAATGCTGGCTGTCATGGGGCGCTTCGGCGGCAACGGTGGCCGCGACAAGTGAGGTTAAATCCAATCCGTCCGTAGGGCTTCTGACTTATGGTGGTCCGACCAATCTATGGGGCGAAGTCTCCATCGCAGTAGCTGACGTTCGTACGACTGACTTCGGCATTCACTGGCAGGCACAATCATCGACGGGTGCAGGTACATTTCGGATCAGTCACGCGGGTATGAAGGTCTACTACACCGACACAGCGGACGGTACAATTCGTTACGTTCAACAATACATTGAAGTTCTTGGCACAGAAACAGTTGTGCTTCCAAGCGCAGGCGACAATAGGGTAATAGTGGTAACATAACATGGCACTTCTTTTTATGGACGGGATGGATCAGTACACAACTAATGCTGATTTTCCAGACAAGTGGGATGAAACCCACACAACGGTTGCTAACTTCAAGTCCGGCGGCGGTAAGTTTGGCGGCGGCGCTATTAGAGTGCATGGCCGACCGTGGAGCACAGCTCCGCTTGGGAAACGTATTCCCGGCATTTTCGCACAGAAAACGGACCTAGCCAATGCGTCCGCAGCTTCCGACACACTGTTCGTCTCGTACCATGCATGGTTCAACGATACTTCCGCTGCGACAAACTACCATGTAGAATTTGGCAGTGGGCATCTCAATACTAATGCCACATGCACAGTCGGATGGGCCAGCAACAAAGTCACTATCTACAAGGGCAATGCTCGCACATTGGCTGCAACGAGCGTCGGTGCAAATATAGCCACGGGTCAATGGGTTCTTGTTGAGATCGCATTTGTATGCGGCAACGCTGGTGTTGGCTCATGTGAAGTATGGCACGATGGCGTTAGTATGATTGCGGACACGACCAGCGATTTCGCCTATGCGGATGCCGGGAGTGTTGGCACGGTGAACTTCGGAGTTTCCGCAACCGCAACTAGTACGACCGGCGGCTGGGTAGACGTTGATGACGTCGTGATCTACGACGACACAGGCTCCACGATGAACGCACGTATGGGTGGGCACAAAATCCGCACACATATCGCAGACGCGGACGCTACGCAAAACGACTTCACGCCTTCAGCTGGTACAGATCATGCTGCTCTTGTGGGCACCGCGGGGGGCATAAACACGGCAACGTATTTGGAAAGCTCAACGGCGACCGACGCCGAAGTGTTCACACATACTGCACAGGCGGAAATACCCACGGAAATTTACGCGGTCGGCTCGAACTCGGTACTATACGAAGCAGCGGCTGGTACAACGCCACGGGAATTTGTCGGTCGTACGATCCCCGTATCAACGGAGCGGGACGGTTCCGCCAGATACACGATGCCGATCGCCCAATACTGGACACGGTCAACTTATTGGGAAGTGAACCCGGAAGATAGTTTGGAGTGGGAAGTTGCGGACATCGATGGCGCTGAATTTGGACTTGAGATAACCAAATAGGATGCGACTATGCTTGTTCATCCTAGTGTTGTTCTATACGACGGAACTGGCGGATGGCTGTCTATATCGATCGACGCCGCTCCACGCACTCAAGTTGGAGCTATCGTACGATGAGAAGAATATGTGAAATACTC
>Ga0316189_10004613_pt1 | contig 13235 bp, 10 predicted proteins | sample LowCovwburrow_MG_FD_204930 | JGI IMG/M metagenome (GOLD analysis project Ga0316189, IMG submission 204930) | Coastal sediment microbial communities from Maine, United States - Lowes Cove worm burrow | ecosystem: Environmental > Aquatic > Marine > Coastal > Sediment | place: USA: Maine... | reverse complement strand
TCGGTCCCCACGAAGTGGCCATTAGTCTCGAGCGGTGCCTAGTAGCTGCACGCTTCAAGTCTTACAGAGGCCGTTTATACTTAATCAGAGGCTCCTTAAGTAAGCTAATTCGAGGTAGGCCTTTCAAATTTGAGACCAGTGTGCATCGCATTATGCCAGATTTGATCTGCGGTTTAGCTATTAATATCAAGCCCATGGCATCAAGCGCGCCAGCTAACATCAAACAAATGAAGAGGCATCGGGTGCCGTCGCATCGGGTGCCGTCGCATCGGGTGCCGTCGCATCGGGTGCCGTCGCATCGGATGCCGTCGTATCGAATACCGTGGCATCAACTGCCACCGAATCAGGTGAACTAAAGTTGTAGTAGGGTAAACCTATTGCCAAGAGTAAATTTCTGTAAAACACTGGATAATCAACTTCATTACAGGAATAGCAACAAATTCAATATTTAGACCAGTGGCGGGGGCCAGTTATGATCGACATTGAAGAACATATAGTTATCGAGACCAAACAACCTGAGACGTTAAGCACCTTACAACTATGGCAGGCGCATCTAACTGCTTTAAAGCTTGCTAGTAGCAAGAAAAAGCACACAGTCGAATTCTTCGACACCTGCGAGCAATCAAGCTCATCAGCCGTAGTGGAGATAACAAGTACTATATACCCGTTCGATAGTGGAATCGGTAATAGTTAACTTAATTACTCACTTAAATGCCCATTTCATCACGATTACATGTCATTGATTGCAGAACGAAATTGATTAAACTAGGATCATGTTTTAAGCGATTTACGGGTAACTCAAGTCTAAAAGTAAAATGATTAACATGCTCAATTCGAATACAGCAAAAGTGTAATAGCCCGCTACTACACTTTTTTAATAAAAAGATTGGAAACTAATAATCATTTTACCGTTTGCAACAGTTATGCCCAGATCTCTTATACCTACAATAATCATTAACAGGAGCCTCATTAATGAATGTAAGTGATGCAATCAAGCAACGCCGTTCTGTCCGAGCATATAAAGATAAGCCAGTAGCACCCGATCTACTCGAAAAAATATTTCTTCAGGCACAAGACTCTCCCTCTAATTGTAATACCCAACCATGGCACGTTGTTGTGGTTTCAGGTGAAGCGCGAGACAAAATTGAGCAAGCGATGATCAGCGATATTATGGGTGGCAAGGCACCTACCCCACACTTTACTCCTGGCGATCAAGGCCTTAAAGATGAATACCGAAAACGTCAAATTGCATGTGCAATTTCGCTTTACGACTCAATGGACATTAAATATGAAGAGAAACAAAAACGCCAAGAGTTGATGGTAAAGAACTGGCAGTTTTTCGGTGCCCCTCATGCAGCTTTCTTCTCAATGCCAAAAACCATGAGCGAAATCAATGCCGTCGATATGGGCATTTATCTTCAGACAATTATGCTATTGCTAACTGAAAATGGATTATCAAGCTGCCCACAAGGCGCACTCGCAATGTATACAGAAGCGGTGCATGAGATGGCCCATATTCCGCAAGAGAACGCAATAATGTTCGGCCTCTCGTTTGGTTACGCTAACGAAGACGCGCCAATTAATAGCTTTAATGTTGGCCGTGAAGAGCTCAGTAAAACGGTTGAGTTTCTTAGCTAGAATTCACTCCACTCCTAATTATCTCTTGGCTCACTCTCGGATGTGCCAAGAGATAGCAAAGTATCACAAGCATCGACTATCTATACCCCCCCATACATCGGTCCGGCTCCATATAAGGAGCTGTACTGCCAAAAGTAGTGATGTAATGTCGAGCCAGGTGCTTGATTGCCTGATTTGTCATAGTGAGGCTCGCGATCACTATGTGATAACTATTTATAACTAGGAACGGTTCTTAGATACAAGCACCCATAACGCTTGCTAGCTCTGATTAATAAACCTTGAAATTTTAGCCAATGCAGTTTCAGCATCTTTCAACACTGCCGAGAACAGCTGGAATACATGAAACTGTGCTCGATAACTTTGTAACTCTAAGTTAACTCCTTGGTCCTTTGCCCGATCACAAAATTCAACAATCTGATCGTAAAACAGTTCACCTTTACCGCATTGAACTAGAGTCTTAGGTAAATCAGCAAGAGGTGTATTAAGGAAATTTACACGATCATCTTCTTTATTCTGATCTTGCATTAAGCTGTCGATGCAATGGTTTAGAAATTCAGCATCCAGAAAGTCATTTTTCTCATTACTTATCATGCTTCCTTTAGATGCCGTTGGGTCTACCCATGGCGAAATCAGCACAAGGCAATCGGCCTTTTTTGCTCCTGACTGCGCAAGTTGCAATGCGGTTGTTATCGCCAAAGCCCCGCCAGCGGAATCACCAGCGAGCGTTAATTTTTTATTATCATACGTTTTGGCCACTAACGCCGCTACAGCTAAACAGTCTGCTTGAGGTGCTGGAAATGGATTTTCAGGCGCTAGACGATAATCTGGTGCAACGATAAGACCTTTGGTATCAAGAGCTAGCTGCGCCAAGATTGTCTTATGCCCGCGCGGCGAACCCGCGACATAACCGCCACCATGAAAGTAGACAATCACTTTATCAGAGGTTGCTCCATCTTTGGGGCTCACTAACATACACGGCACATCGGCTAGATTTCGAGTGTGGCTACTGACTTTAGCCAGCGCTGGATGATAACCAGTAGACTTGTCAATAGCGACGCGCAACCACGGCAATCCCTTTATCTGACCTTTCGCAAACAAGCCACGAGCAGTACGAACAACTAGCTCGGTTAACCAACTGCGGCCAGCCATTCGGTTCGATGAACCGATCATCGAAACAATATTTTTTAGTAAACTAGTAATCATCAACGTAGCCTATCATGTGTTAGTTAAAGGGGCTAATCGAAGGTATCCGAGCGTCCACTGTTGTTGGCCTAAGTTGTTGGCCTAAGTTGTTGGCCTAGGCTATTTACCAAGAAATAAGGCTTTGCGCTTTGCAAAGAACGCTGCGATAGCATTTCGGGAATCATCACTTTCAATCAACTTACTTTGCTCCAACGCTTCTTGATCAACGACCTCAGCGTAGCTCATTGTCGCCGCTCTGCGCATCACTTTTTTAACCGCTGCTTGCGCTAAAGGTGCTCCGTGAGCTATCCGTTCAGCCCACTCTTGCGCCGCATCGATTAGATTGTCGGCGACTACAACGCGGTTAGCCAAACCGACCTCTAGGCATTGCTGGGCGCTAAGCCGCCCTGCATTAACCGCCATATCGATGGCACGCTGGTAGCCAAGCTTTTGCAATAGCTGCCAGGTCGCTCCACCGTCAGGCATCAAGCCTATCGCCGAGAAGGCTTGATATAGATACGAATCATCAGCCATAAGCACTAGATCACAATTCATCACGGTGGCAGCGCCTATTCCAGCTGCAGCGCCATTAACCGCAGCAATGTAGAGTTTTTCCGAATCATGAATCGCCATTAGCCAAGGCTTATATTCCGCCGCGCATTGATCGACAAAGCTCGTGTATCCTGGCATGCCTTCACTCAGGTCAGCACCAGCACAAAAGCCACGCCCTTCGCCCGTTAGTATAACAACTCTAACATCATCATCGGCTTCTACTTTATGCACTGCATCAATAAGCTCCAAACGCATTTTTTGATGTAATGCATTCAGCGTTTTTGGCGAGTTAAATGCCATTGTTGCGACCCGATTAGTCACAGTAAGATTAATAAATTGGTAGTCAGACATACAACCTCTTTAGTCAAATTTGAATCCGTTGAGTAATAAAAAGGCGCTACTCATGAGTCCGTACCAGAATTCACAAATAACGCCAAGATCATTTAAGACTGACAATAGTTAGGCGAATAGTTCACCACTTTTAGCGTGTTCTTTAACAATATTTGGGCACTCAAAACGCTCACCATATTTTGCTGCTAATTGATCACAGCGCTCGATGAATTTATTAAAGCCCCCATTAGGATCATAGCTGTTAACAAACTGAATAAAACCACCCGTGTGAGCTGGCGCGCCAATACCAAATATAGAACCTATATTTGCATCAGCGACTGAACGAAGCACACCCGTCTCTAGGCACTTTAGAGTTTCAATTACTTGGCGAAACATTAAGCGGTCTTGAATATCTTGATCGCTGATTTGATAGTCAGCGTTGTAATACAAATCATATAACTTTGGCCAAATATTCTTTGAACCGTCATCGTGATACTCATAGTAACCACCGCCATGATATCGTCCGCCGCGGCCATTGTCGGTGATCATATCTTTAATCACCCGACGAATCACATCACCGTTACCCCATTTATCGCTAACACCCATCTCTGCCCACGTCTCTTGCGCTTTACGCGTTAATTCAAGACTTGTTTCATCTTGAATTTGCAGTGGCCCTACTGGCATACCAATGCCCTTTCCGAGGTTATCTATACGCACGGGGTTAGTGCCCTCAGTCAACAAGTGAGCAGCTTCATCTAGGTACGTTCCAAATGTTCGCGAGGTGAAAAAGCCTAAAGAGTCACTTACTACAATTGGCGTTTTGCGAATCTGCATAGTGTAGTCAAATGCTTTGGCCAGCGCTTCGTCACTGGTTTTATCGCCACAGATAATTTCAACCAATGGCATTTTATCTACCGGTGAGAAAAAGTGTATGCCAATAAAATTCTCAGGCTTGATACTCGCTTCGGCCAATTGAGTTATCGGCAGAGTTGACGTGTTCGAACCCCAGAAACCATCTTCCGATAAGTAAGGTTCAATCTCTTTGGTGATGCCATGCTTTAGACCAATGTTTTCAAATACCGCTTCGATAATTAAATCACAGCCTTGGAGATCTTCATTTTTATCGGTTGCTAATATCAAATCGAGAATGCCTTTCGCTTTAGCATCGTCCATTTGCCCACGAGATATACGCTTTTGCAGCAATTTTTCAGTGTAGGCTTTACCTTTATCGGCGGCGTCTTGCGAAATATCTTTCAGAACTACTTCGATTCCGGCCATGGCCGAAACATAAGCGATTCCTTGACCCATCATGCCAGCACCCAAGATACCAACTTTGCGTGTCAAATTTTTCTCAACATTCTTCGGTCGACTCGCGCCACCATTAATTTTGTTAAGTTGAAAGAAGAAGGTCGAGATCATATTCTTAGCAACTGGGCCCGTTGCTACTTTTGCGAACTCTCGGCCTTCAATACGCAGTGCTGTATCGATATCTAACATGGATGCCTGAAAAGCAACATCCATCGCCGCCGTCATTTGCGGCATAAGACCACGCGTTTTCTGGCTTAACATAGCCGGTGCCATAACCGCTAATTGTGCGTTACGCGGCGTATTAATTGCACCACCAGGTACTTTATAACCTTTGCGATCCCAAGGCTGTACCGCCGCTAGCTCGTCGTCTTTACTGGCGAGAATAAAAGCCTTTGCCGCGGGTACTAATTCATCCAGAGAGTCGACCAACTGATCGATCATGCCGGCAGCAAGGGCCTTGGCCGAGGTTAGTCGTTTGCTCTCTAAGATGTACGGCAGCGCTTTTTCGACGCCGATTAATTTAGTCAAACGAACCACTCCACCGCCGCCAGGAAATAGGCCCAGAGAACATTCTGGCAAACCAATTTGCACTGACTTATGGTCAAAGGCAATACGATAGTTACAAGCAAGGCAAAGTTCATAACCACCGCCAAGAGCCGCGCCATTGATGGCAGCCACTACAGGCACTGGAAGCTTTTCAATGCGACGCAGACCCGCCTTCATTTCTTCAGTCGCGTTAAAGAATTCTTCGGCTTGCTCTGGGTCAGCTTTAACTAGATCATTTAGGTCTCCACCAGCGAAGAACACCTTCTTAGCCGAAGCGAAGATTACGCCAGTTAACTCTTTTTCAATTTCTAGCTTGGCAATGGTTTCACTCATGGCTAGGTGATATTCGGCGTTCATGGCGTTCACCGGGCCGGTCATATCCATGGTAACGGTGACGATGCCGTGGTTATCTCTCTCGTATTTAAATACACTCATTTTCTACTCCTATACTCGTTCGATAATGCATGAGATCCCCATGCCGCCGCCAACACACAAAGACAACATGCCAGTGCTCAAATCGCGGCGCTCTAATTCATTTAACATAGAGCCGATTATGCATCCACCGGTCGCGCCTAATGGATGCCCCATGGCAATTGAGCCACCCACTACGTTGGTGATGTCATGGCTAATATCTAGATCACGCATATAGCGCATTGCCACTGAGGCAAAGGCTTCGTTGATTTCCCAAAGATCGATATCGTCTTTACTCATACCCGCCGCTTTTAATGCCTTTTTAGCCGAAGGTCCTGGGCCAGCCAACATAATGATTGGATCGCTCGATATAATCGCCGTCGCTCGCACTTTTGCTCGAGGCTTCATGCTCAAATCCTTGCCAGCTCGCTGCGAACCAATTAGCACCGCGCTTGCGCCATCGACAATGCCTGACGAATTACCTGGCGTATGTACATGATTAATACGCTCGAGTGTGTTGTATTTCTTTAAGATGATATCGTCAAAACCGTATTTGCCCATCTGCTCGAAAGACGCACGTAAACCACCTAAGCCTTGCATAGTTGATTCCGGCTTGATGAAGTCATCGCGCTCGAGAATGATCACACCATTCTTATCTCGCACAGGAACGACCGCACTGTCAAACCAACCATTATCACGTGCATTGGCAGCGCGCTTTTGCGACTCAAGTGCGTAGGCATCTACGTCTTCACGTGAGTAACCATCGATGGTAGCGATAGTATCCGCACCGATACCTTGAGGAACAAAGCCAGATTTAATTGCAAATGCAGCGTCACCTGCCATTGCACCGCCGTCAGAGCCCATGGGTACTCGAGACATGCATTCGATACCGCCAGCGACGATCAGGTTGTCCCAACCCGACGCGACTTTGGCCGCTGCCGAATTAACCGCCTCGAGACCAGAGGCACAGAAACGATTTAATTGGACACCCGCAACAGACTCATCCCAACCGGCGTTTTGTACGATCATTTTGGCAATATCACTGCCCTGCTCACCAATCGGTGACACACACCCCATAATTACATCATCAACATAAGACGTATCTAAATCGTTACGCTGCTGCAATTCGCGAAATAAACCAGCCCCCAAATCGATCGGTTTTACTTCATGTAATGTGCCGTCAGTTTTGCCTTTACTTCGCGGTGTACGCACGGCGTCATAAATGTATGCGGTATTGCTCATAGGGTTCCTCTGATGAGAATGATTATTGACTAATAGTATTTTACGCTGCCAAAGTGAATCAGCAATGACAGAAGCTATCGATTAAATGGGCAATGATTATTAATTTATAATGCTAAATGTGCTTTAATTCGCGGTATGAAAGAAATTACCATTGATTCAGCGTTCGCACGCATGCTGCTTGAAGGCGCGCAATCGCAAGGCCTCGAATGCGACCCGATATTACTAAGCAATGGTATCTCGCGCCTAACGCTAGAAAAGCCCGGCACCCGAGTTCGATTGGAATCATTCGCCTCGTTCGCTATCGAAATAATGAAAAGGCTCGACGATGAGTTCTTAGGCCTTGGTGCTAAAAGGCAACCACTTGGGACCTTCAATATGATGTGCCGCAGTTGTATTAGCGCACGCGAGATTCGGCGTTCGTTAAGACGCACGGCAAATTTCTGGAATCTATTCAACAACACCTTCTCGCATCGGGTAGAAGAAACAGATCACTCAATCGCTTATATCTTAACTCCTATAGAAGGCTCGCAAAGCCTAAACAACTATATTGTAGAAGCCGTTCTATCGTCAGTGCATCGCTTTCATTGTTGGTTAGGTGGGCAATTTATTCCGCTAAGTCGAGTTGCCTTGAATCATCCTGAACCCAATTACAGTGACCAATACCGAGCATTATTCTATGGTGCACCGATAGTGTATCAGCAAAGCGAATCACGCTTTGAGTTTGACCATCGCCACTCTCAACTTGAAATTGTTCAAACCCCTGAAACGCTAGACCAATACCTCGCCGGTAGTAATCTATCGCTACTGTATCAGCCAAAGAACTACCGGGTTATCAGCGACCAAGTTAGACAGTGGCTAGAGCGAAATATTAAACAAGGTAATTATCAAGCAACGCTAAAAGAGGCCGCGCTGCACTTCGAAATGAGCCAACAGGTTCTACACCGCCGATTACAGACTGAAGACTTGTCATTTAAAGAGATAAAAATGCAGACGCGGCGCGATATCGCGGTCAATCTTCTGTTCGACAATAAATTCAAGATTGAAGAAATTGCCACTTTAGTCGGCTTTTCGGAGCCCAGCGCATTTATACGAGCCTTCAAGAGCTGGACCGGCGCAACCCCTCTAGCCTACCGGCATGGCAAACATTGAGTATCTAAATGATCTAAGTTCTTTAGAAATTGCCATTCGTCGCTATACTAGACGTATTCGAAAGCTAAACGTCAACGACCCTGAGAGCTACGCGTGTGATCTGGACAATTCTTATTACCTTGGCCCTACTTTGGTGGCTAATTGCTCGGTTTGTTTTATCTGGCCCAAATTTAAGCCGTTACGATTCCTACGTAGGCGAAATATTTGAAGAGCACCCAGACGATGCAACCGCCACCGACGAATTCCTTAAAGTGATAAAAGGTGTTCGCCGAGATTCACAAGAAACCAAGTCACTAAAGCAAGGCTTCGCCGTCGTACGTAAGTTTGCCGACGAGTTGTCAGATGACTTACAGACAGATACCGTATTTAGTTCAGTGGTGGCTAACGGCGTCAACTGCGAATGGGCTGTTGCAAGCGGTACTGATACCGCTAGACGCATTATTTTCCTGCATGGCGGCGCGTTTCTATTTGGCAGCCCCAAGGGCCACCGAAAATTCTCTGATCAACTGTCAAAACTTGCTAATGCCGCAGTCCTGTCAGTGGATTACAGAATGCTGCCCGAACACAGTCGCATGAAAAGCATCATCGACTCACAGCAAGCGTACCAGTGGATTATTGAAAATGGACCAAACGGGCCACAAAACTGCGATCTACTAGTGGTATCTGGAGATTCAGCCGGTGGTAACTTAGCGCTGATGCTTTCAAACTGGAGCAAACACAGTGCTACGCGACGCCCAGATGGGGTTATTGTTTTTTCACCATCAACCGACATGACCCTGTCATCGCCGACTATTAAACGCAACCGCCACACCGATAAATTGCTTGGCGAGGGCTTAGGCTTACTGACTAAGTTGCCAACTGCTCTGCATATGTGGGTCGGCTTGTTAACCATGCGCATCAATCCCTCGAATAAACTCGCATCGCCGGTTTTTGATGATTTAAGCGATTTACCACCAACCCTTATTCACGCCAGCAGTAATGAGATGCTACTCGGCGAAGGTATACGTTATACCAATAAAGCGATGGCCGCTGGCTCACCGGTGAAACTTCAAATTTGGAAAAACCAAGTACATGATTGGCATCTGTTTAACATGCATAAAGGGTCTGCAAAAGAAGCCTGGGCTGAAGTGAAAAAATTTATTGATGGCTTGTAAGCTGAAAAATACGGCTTACTCGGTGAGGCAACGGCGAGTAATTAACGACCAGCCAATAGAAGTTGCCGAATTGTCACTCAATTATAGTAAACTTAGATGCTAATCCGAATTAGCTCTAAATTCTAGAAATGACTTTTCCTCACGCAATTTTTAAAGCCTACGACATCCGTGGGATTGTCGATAACACCCTCACCGCGGAGATCGCTTACAAGATCGGTCAAGCGGTTGGCAGCGAAGTAATCGCCAATGGTGGTGATAGTATCGTGATCGGGCGTGATGGCCGCATGTCAGGACCAATGCTCGCTGAAGTGCTGTCCAACGGGTTGCGTGCCGCCGGTGTCAATGTGATTGATATCGGCCTTGCACCCTCGCCGGTTGTCTATTATTCGAGCTATTCCAAAGGCATACCGTCGTGCATTGCCATTACCGGCAGCCATAACCCACCCGATTATAACGGCTTCAAAATGGTGGTTGACGGCGTGACCTTATCGGCAGAGCGCATTCAAGATCTTAAGCAACGCATTCTTGACGAAAACTTCAGCCAAGGCGAGGGTAGCTATGTTCAAGAACAAATTATAGAGGACTACATTGCTCGTATCGTTGGTGACATCAAACTCGAAAGAGAAATGAAGATCGTTATCGATAGCGGCAACGGCGTTGCTGGTGCAACTGCGCCACAGCTTTTCAGAGCGATTGGCTGCGAGGTTATCGATCTCTTTAGTGAGGTTGATGGCACGTTTCCTAATCATCACCCCGACCCGAGCCAGATTGAGAACCTTCAAGACTTAATCGCCGCGGTAAAAGAACACGACGCCGAGCTGGGATTGGCATTTGACGGCGACGGTGACCGGCTTGGGGTGGTGACAAAAAAGGGTGAAATTATATGGGCTGATCGACAAATGATTTTATTTGCGCAGGACGTGTTGAGCCGTGACCCAGGCGCTGAGATTATTTACGATGTTAAATGTTCTCGCAACCTTCCCGCAGCAATTGAAGCGGCTGGCGGCAAAGCAACTATGTGGCGAACAGGCCACTCATTTATCAAGGCAAAATTGAAGCAAACTGAGGCTGCTCTGGCAGGCGAAATGAGTGGGCACATCTTTTTCAAGGAGCGTTGGTTTGGCTTTGACGATGGAGTTTACGCGGGCGCACGCTTGCTTGAGCTACTATCTAAGCGCCAAGAAAGCCCACAACAAGTCTTCGATGCCTTAGCCGACAGTGTCAACACACCGGAATTGCGCATCGACTTTGACGAGGGTGAGCACTATGTCTTTATGGACAAGCTTAAGCAAGTGGCTGATTTTGGCGATGCCTCGGTAAGTAAAATCGACGGCCTGCGCGTTGACTATACCGATGGCTTTGGCTTGATTCGCCCGTCCAATACGACCCCTATTCTAGTGCTACGCTTTGAAGCTGACAGCGAACACGCAATTGCCAGAATTCAGGCTGACTTTAAGGCAGCGATTGCGCAAGTTGACCCTAACTTAACAACACCATTCTAAGTAATCGTATCCGCCAAGTTTGAAACTACTCGAGATCAAATTACTGAACTTTATTAGCAAAGCTTACGGACGCTTTGTCGAGGCACAACAAGTTCGAATGTCGAACAACTTTGAAGGCCTGCCTCTGTTGGCTGCTCTGGGACTAGTTTGTGGGGTCGTTTCAGGCGGTCTAATTATACTGTTTAGATTAGTCATGGAAGGTGCCGCTCACCAATGGCTACCCAATGGGAATGTCGAGAGTTTCGAAGAGTTAAGCGGCCTTGACCGCTTTTTATTGTGCGTCGCTGGCGGACTGATCGTTGGCCTAATCTTGCATTTTCTTAAAGCTAAAAATCGAAGTGTCGGCGTGGTGCACGTGATTGAACGCTTAGACTACCACCAGGGCTATTTGCCTGTAAAAAATGCAGCCGTACAGTTCATCACTGCAGCAATTAGCTTGTTATCAGGTCATTCGGTTGGTCGCGAGGGCCCAAATGTTCATCTAGGTGCGGCGGCTGGTAGCGCGCTAGGCAGAAGCCTGCGAGTGCCGAACAATAGTGTTCGAGTATTGGTTGGTTGTGGGGTCGCGGCGGCGATCGCTGCCGCGTTTAATACACCACTGGCTGGTGTCATTTTTGCCATGGAAGTGGTGATTATGGATTACACCGTCATTGGCTTTACCCCAGTAATTCTTGCCGCCGTAAGCGCCACCACATTAACTCGTCTAATCTTTGGCGATGACACCGCGTTTACCATGCCAGAGCTCGAAATGAATACCCTTCAGGAGCTTCCTGTGGTCGCGTTCATGGGTGCATTGATTGGTTGCCTTGCCGCCGCATTCATCCAGGTAACACTATTCGCCAGTGGCCTACTCGCTAAACAAGCGATTTGGCTTCGAACGACCTTAGCAGGGGTAATAACCGGCGCCATCGCCTTTGCGTTACCAGAAGTTATGGGCACGGGGTACGATACTGTTGACAATATCCTGCTAATGCAAATCAGCGTGACAACCGTGGTGCTATTGACCTTTGCCAAAACAATTACCACCGCATTCGCGGTTGGACTCGGAATTCCAGCCGGCCTGATCGGACCAACGCTATTCATTGGTGCTGCGGCCGGAGGCGCAATTGCCTCGGCAATTGGTTTGATCTATCCAGAGATTGGCAGTATCGCATTTTATGCAACACTGGGGATGGCCGCGATGATGGCCGCTGTGCTACAAGCGCCATTGGCCGCGCTAATCTACTTGTTAGAGCTGACTGCAGACCACGCCATCATCGTGCCAGGGATGATCGCCGTTATAACCGCGTCTCTAATCACCCGAGTGGTGTTTGGGAAATCATCTATCTACCAGCACCTTATGCTTGCGCAAGGCCTAGACTACCGCAACAGCTCCCTTGCTAAAGCCCTTAGACGTATTGGTGTTGCTAGTGTGATGGAGCGAAATATTATTCAACAACCTAGAATGATCTCGATATCTGACGCAGAACAAATACTCAAACAAGAACCGCGTTGGATTCTATTGACAAACGAAGACAACGAGCGAAACACCTGCTTGCTACCAGCAACAGATTTAGCTCGGTATCTTAGCGAACTAAATGAGAGTGAGCTAAGTGAACAAGCTAGCGGGGATGAACAAGGCTTGGATCTATTGAAAATCCCAGCAAAACGTTTAGACACTGCCGGCACAACGATTGTTGCAACCTTACAAGAAGCTCATGAACTAATGCAGTCAGAGCAATGTAATGTGTTGTACATACGTGGCGCGCATGGCAAGTCAAAACAACGCATCTATGGCGTAATAACTCGTGAACACATCGAAAGTAGCTATCGTGTTTAAAGAGCTAGCGAGACCTCGACCTAGGCTCGAGACAGTCAGGTTGACGGTCTCCGTTAAGGAGCCTCTGATCAAGTCTAAATGATCTCTGGCCTTCAAGCTGATTCACAATCAAGGCATTTGGCATTTGCTCCTGCAATGCTCTAATAAGTTGCACACCCCACAAGGGGGTACCGAGGTCCATGCAACGATGTTTTGTAGGCATGACTGGTCACGTCAAAAAATAATAAGGCTTACCGCTCCAAGCTCACGCCCCTTACCTCCATCCATGGAGGCAACGCCGAGTGTGGATCCGCTTGAAAGCCCCGTAGGGTAAGGCTTTAAGCGCACATCTACGTTGTTACCGCTCTCACTAAGGACTATCGGTCCCCACGAAGTGGCCATTAGCCTCGAGCGCCGCCTAGT
>Ga0316189_10004612_pt1 | contig 13237 bp, 10 predicted proteins | sample LowCovwburrow_MG_FD_204930 | JGI IMG/M metagenome (GOLD analysis project Ga0316189, IMG submission 204930) | Coastal sediment microbial communities from Maine, United States - Lowes Cove worm burrow | ecosystem: Environmental > Aquatic > Marine > Coastal > Sediment | place: USA: Maine... | reverse complement strand
TGTTTTCTATCTTCGAGCTGAACCCATCGCCTTTCTGTATACTCGACGAGGTCGATGCCCCGCTGGACGATGCCAACGTCGGCCGCTTCTGTGACATGGTGAGAGAGATGTCCGAGCGTGTGCAGTTTATTTTCATTACCCACAACAAGATCACCATGGATCTTGCATACCAGTTAACCGGCGTGACCATGCATGAACCCGGTGTCTCGCGCCTGGTGGCGGTAGACGTCGACGAAGCGGTACAACTCGCGGCGGTCTGAGCATGAATGACCTGCGCCTGATCCTGTTGCTGTTTGGCGCCGGAGTCATACTCACCGTTTACGCCTGGACCCGATTCCAGAACCGCCCCCGTAAACCTGTCAGACCCCCTGATTCTGCCATCAGACACCGGGAAACAGACGAACCCGATGAGGACGCTATTGAGCAGGAACTGGCACGCATGGAGCAGGTGATGTCCGGGCACGGCCCTGAATCTTCCATTACTGCTGCCGAGCGCCTGCTGATTATTTCTGTCGTAGCACCACAAGGGAGTGTATTTTCAGGGGATACCCTGTTGAAGGCGCTGCAGAACAACAAACTGCAATTCAGCGATCAGGGTATCTATCAACGCGTGACCTTCGCCGCTGGCGGGCAACAGCCGGTTTTCGGTATTGCCAACCTGGTGAAACCCGGCACCTTTTCAGCGACCGACATGCAAGGTTTCTCAACACCGGGAATCACACTGTTCCTGCAATTGCCCGCTCCGCTGGATCCTGTCGAGGCCTTCGATGACTTTGTACATACTGCAGAACGCCTGGCCGTGGAGCTGGGTGGTGAACTGCAGGACCAGAAGCAGTGTGTTGTTACCCACCAGTCGCTTATGCAGATACGCGAGGGCATAGTCGAGGATCAGTTCCTGCGCAGGGTCGCATCATAAAAAATCCGGCTGAGAAACCGGATCCGGCACGACGTCTAGCAAGGCTTCGTGAACAGATTCAGCTCCATAACTACCGCTATTACGTACTCGATGATCCGCAGATACCTGACGCCGAGTATGACCGTTTGCTGCGTGAACTGCAGACCCTGGAACAAGCCAACCCCGAACTGATCACTGACGATTCGCCCACTCGGCGTGTTGGCGCCGAACCCCTCAGTAGCTTCGGTGAAGTGCGCCACGAGGTGCCGATGTTGTCGCTGGATAACGCCTTCGGTGACGATGAGCTGGGTGAGTTCGATCGCCGTGTACGCGAACGTCTTGACATGGAGAGCGTGGAATATGCTGCGGAGCCAAAGCTGGACGGTCTGGCGGTAAGCCTGTTATACGAGGGCGGCGTGTTGAAGCGTGGCGCTACGCGTGGTGACGGCAGCAGTGGTGAGGATGTAACACTGAATGTTCGTACCATACAGTCAATCCCGTTGCGCCTGCTGGGCGGTGGCTACCCGCAACGACTGGAAGTCCGTGGTGAAGTATTCATTTCACACGAAGGATTCCGCAAGCTCAATGAGCATGCCCGGAAACGGGAGCAAAAACCCTTTGTGAATCCCCGTAATGCCGCCGCCGGCAGTTTGCGTCAGCTGGATCCGAAAATTACCGCCCGGCGTCCGCTGGAAATATATTGTTACGGTACTGGCCTGGTGGATAAGGGAGTTCTGGCGGATCGACATAGCGAAGTCCTGCAACAGCTCCGCGAGTGGGGCTTGCGTGTCTACCCGGGCATTGAACGTGTGTCGGGCCTGCAAGGCTGCGTAAACTATTATCGCGCACTGGAACAACAACGCAGCAGCCTGCCGTTTGATATCGATGGTGTTGTATTCAAGGTGGATCGACTGGATTTACAGCAGCGGTTGGGCTTCGTTGCACGTGCACCACGCTGGGCGATTGCGCGTAAGTTTCCGGCCCAGGAAGAACTGACCCGGGTGCTGGATATCGACGTACAGGTCGGGCGTACCGGAGCCATTACGCCGGTAGCCAGGCTGGAACCCGTTTTTGTCGGTGGTGTAACGGTAACCAACGCCACCTTGCACAACGAAGACGAGGTGCGGCGCAAAGACGTGCATATCGGTGACACGGTAATTATTCGCCGCGCCGGTGACGTTATCCCCGAGGTCGTTTCAGTCATCCTGGACAAGCGACCTGATGATGCGAAGGCTTTTGTGATGCCGAACAAATGCCCGGTCTGCGGCTCGGATATCGAGAGGCTCGAAGGTGAAGCGGTGGCGCGCTGCACGGGTGGCCTGTACTGTGAGGCACAGCGCAAGGAGGCAATAAAGCACTTTGCATCCCGGCGTGCCATGGATATTGAAGGTCTGGGCGATAAGCTGGTCGAGCAGCTGGTGGATCAGAATCTGATAACGGATGTGGCCGGCCTGTATGCCGTGTCAGCAGAGGTGCTTGCCGGCCTGGAACGTATGGGTGAAAAGTCCGCACAAAACCTGATCAAGGCTTTGCAGGATAGTAAGCGCACGACACTGGACCGTTTTCTGTACGCGCTGGGTATTCGCGAAGTTGGCGATGCCACCGCGCGCATACTGGCCAGCGAGTTCGGCAGTCTCGATGCACTGATGCAGGCCACGCAGGAACAACTGGAGGCCATACACGATATCGGCCCGGTGGTTGCCCAGCACATCGTGCAGTTTTTTCATCAGCCGCATAACCGTGAAGTTATCGCACGCTTGCGGCTTGTGGGTATACACTGGCCGGACGTGGAACCTGATACCCACCAGCCGTTAGAAGGCAAGACCTATGTTCTGACCGGCACCCTGTCCGGCATTGCGCGGGAAGAGGCCAAACAGAAACTGCAGGCGCTGGGTGCGAAAGTGTCCGGCAGTGTGTCAAGGAAAACCACGGCGGTTATCGCCGGTGAGAAAGCAGGGTCGAAACTGGCAAAGGCGGAGGCGCTGGGCGTGCCGGTACTGTCGGAGGATGACCTGGTGGCGTTACTGCTGGAACACTCATGAGCAAGGCACCCGATAGTTATCTGTTACGGTTGCTGGGTGTTGAGCTCAGCCCGGTCAGTCACACGGAACGCGTGTTATCCGCCATCGGTGGATTTCTGGGTATCTACGGCATCCTGCAGATCAGCACAGTGTTCGTCGACCCGCTTGCCGCAGCACTGATCGTGGCCTCCATGGGGGCCAGCGCGGTACTGCTGTTTGCCGTGCCGCACGGCCCTCTGTCCCAGCCCTGGCCGGTGATCGGCGGGCACCTGGTGTCGGCGGTCATCGGTGTGAGTTGCGCAAAGCTGGTGCCGGATACCCTGCTGGCCGCTGCACTGGCGGTGGCGCTGGCTATTGGCGTCATGCACTACCTGCGTTGTATCCATCCACCCGGAGGTGCGAGTGCACTGGCTGCGGTGGTGGGCGGTGACAGCGTCCACGCGCTGGGTTATCAGTTTGTGATTACACCGGTATTGCTGAACGTGCTGGTGATCGTGACAGTCGCGATACTGTTCAACTATCCTTTTGCCTGGCGCCGTTATCCCGCCGGCCTGACGAAGCAGGCACGGCCTGTTCAGCCGCAGCCACAGGCCCGGTCGTCGATTTCGCACGAGGATCTGGTGTATGCGCTGCATGAAGTCGATTCTTTCATCGACGTTTCCGAGCAGGATCTGCTGGCCATTTACGAACTGGCAACGCGGCGCTCGCTTGCGAGCCAGCTTCCACCCGGGGAGCTGAAACCGGGGAGCTATTACAGCAACGGTAAATATGGCAGTGAATGGTCAGTGCGGCAGATTGTCGATGAGTCAGGCGGACCGGGTGACCCCGAAGATATGCTGATCTATAAGGTGATAGCAGGAGATGGACGGCGCTCTACCGGGGTGGCGACGCGGCTGGAGTTTGCTGGCTGGGCAAAACATGAAGTATACCGCGGTGATGAAAACTGGCACAGGGTAGACCCGGAAGGACGCGACGGTGTCGGATGAAGTGAATCGCCCCGGGTTCTCCGGAGACCCGGGGCGATTCAATTGACTCCGTGAGACTAAAGCCTGTCTTTGGCGAGTTGTTAGTCGCACGAAAATAAGTTGTTACATCAAGTTTAATAATTTGCCCTGCAAATGTTGCTAATATTTGGGTCAGGGCACATCTTGCCAGCTACCCACCATATAACACTCATAGCCGGAACACCCTGAGCGTGGCTCATTTCAAGCCGCCAACCTGCAGTTTTTCAGCCTATTTCGCCTAAAATACCAGATAGTTAGCGCGGCAATCTAAATAAAATCACGATATGGCCGATAATGCTCTGCGAGAAATAGGGAAATCTCCGTGAAATGAAGCTTCGGCCTAAGTTCGTAAGCTACATGCTGATAGTCGCCAGTGTTCCGCTGGTGGTGGCGATGTCGGTGGCGCTTTGGCAGAGCAGCAGCCAGACTCACGCACTGGCCATTGATATTGTCCAGGGCTACCTGGATGCAGGCGCCAACGACCTGTCCGGTTTTTTCAGCGCGCGAAAATCCGAGATCAGCGCCTATGCCCGTTCCCCGTTACTCACGAGTATGGACTTTCAGTCCATCCGTCCCTTCCTGAATGATGAGCTGACCCGGCATGGCGGTACCTACGAAAAATTCATCCTGGGTACCGCAAATGGCAATTTTTATAATACAGCCGGAGGCAATGCGGCGTTAGGCGGTCTGCGCACCTTTGACGATCTGGATCCGGACGCAAACCCCAAAACCATCGCCAAGCGCGATTACTGGAAAGTGACTGTTGGTGACAACGATCAAAACCAGCAAAAAGTCTATGTTTCCAACCCGATGATTTCCTATACCACCGGTGCAAAACAAATTGTCGTTGCCGCCAGCGTACAATCTGATAACGGCAATACCGTGGGTATGATCGGTGGAGCCTTACCCTGGAGTAACTTTGAAAAACAGATCCACGCAATCTTCGACGACATCATAAAACACCACAACTGGGATTCCCGCTTCTTCCTGGTTACCTCAAATGGCATCTACTGGTATCACTGGGATCCGTCGTATGTTGTGCATCTGAAAAAAGATGAACTGGGTAAGCCGATCTTCAATGACATCGGAGAAAATGTTGCGGTTGTCAGAAAAATAAGCGAGGAGCCCATTGAGGAACTGGCCACTGCAGGCAGCAGGATGGTTGCCGGAGAAAGGGGTTACACACTGTTTACAGACCCACAGACTGAAGAAGATTTCTACCTGGTTTATGCACCGGTTGGTGCTGCCGGTTACTCTGTCGGACTGGTTGTATCCAAAAAACAGATGGTAGCGCCGGTCACCGGTATGCGTTCGATATTTGGTGCAATACTCGGCTTCGCCCTGCTCATGGTCGTCATCGCGTCATGGCTGCTGTCAAGAAAGGTAACCCGCCCCATCACAACATTGAGCGGCATGGTCAAAGCGATAAGTGACGGCGACAACAAGGCTAACCTCATCCCCGACGGGGACGATGAAGTTACGGAGCTGACCGACTCTTTCAACACCATGATCAATTCGATCGCAGCACGCGAAAATTCCTTACTGGAGAGCGAAGAGCGATTTTCACTGGCGATGCAGGGTGCGAATGATGGTTTGTGGGACTGGAACTTAACCAGCAACGAGGTTTTCTTCTCCCCGCGCTGGAAATCCATGCTGGGATATAAAGATGATGAACTGGAGAATCGGCTGGAAACCTGGCGCGAGCTGGTACACCCTCTGGATCTGGAAACGGTATTACCGCTTCTGGAAGACTTTATCAGCGGTAAAGGTGAAAAATACGAAATTGAATTCCGGATGCATCACAAAGACGGGCACTGGGTGGATATTCTTTCACGCGCTTTCGCTGTTAGAGACAGGACGAACAAAGCAATACGACTGGTCGGCACCCATGCCGACATCAGCGAACGCCGGCGAACAGAGAAAGAAATAAAGGATCTGAACGAAAAACTGGAAGATCGCGTCCAGCAACGCACCATTGAGCTGGAACACGCCATCAAGCACCAGCAGGAAATCGAAGCAAAGCAAAGAACCATCCTCGAGTCTGTTGTCGATGCACTGATAACCTTCGACGAAAATGGCGTCATCGAATCAGCAAACCCGGCAACAGAAACCATGTTTGGTTATTCGGTTGACGAGATGGTGAGAAACAATGTGTCGATGTTGATACCGGAACCTGACCAGAGTGAGCACCGCAGCAACCTGAGGAAACTCCTGGAGACAGGAGAAACCTATTCAACTGGTGGCAATCGCGAACTGACAGGACGTCGCCGCGACCATTCAACATTCCCTGTTGAACTGTCTGTAAGCGAAATGTCCATAGGCGCTGAGAAAAAATTCACTGGTTTGATCAAAAACATCAGTGATCGTAAAAATGTTGAAATGGATTTAGTCAGGGAATCAAAGGCATTGACTCGCCTGAATGAAGTTGCCGCCGATCCGACAACCTCGTTTGAGCGAAAAGTACAGCAGTTGCTGGAACTGGGTTTGGAGACCTTCGGACTCTCATTGGGCATTGTCAGTCGAATCAAGGATGACGACTACAGCATCGAGCACATCAAAGGACCTGAGGGAGCACCTGTTCCGGGTGCGACCTTCAAGTTCGATGAAACCTATTGCGTTCATACCTATGCTGCGAATGGCGCCAAGGCTTTTGAGAATGCCGGCCGCAGTGAAATCAGCAATCACCCCTGCTACCGAAACTTCAAGCTCGAATCCTACATAGGCGCGCCGATTGTTGTTGATGGTCAACGCTACGGCACGCTCAATTTTTCTTCACCGGAAGTTCGCGAACGGCCGTTTTCTGCCAACGAACTATCACTCATCCAGCTGCTGGCACAATGGGTCGGCAATGAAATGTCACGCAGCCGTTCCGAGAAAGTCCTGAGCCAGTTCAAGACCACGCTTGATCAGACTATGGACTGCGTATTCATGTTCGAGCCCGCCTCTTTGAAGTTCTTCTATGTCAACCAGGGCGCCGTGGAACAGGTCGGCTATTCGGAAACCGAACTCATGAATATGACACCGTTTGACATCAAGCCGGAAATTTCAGAACAGGAATTTCGCAGCATGATCGATCCGTTGATTTCGAGCAAGCAGCCATCGCTGAGCTTCGAAACCATTCATCAGCATAAAGACGGCTCAAGGATACCGGTTGAGATTTTCCTGCAGTACATCAATCCTACGGGCGAATCACCGCGCTTTGTTGCGATTGTCCGCGATGTATCCGAACGTCGTGAGGCCACACGCAGGTTGAACGCCACCATCGATGAAATGGCGTATCGCACCAAGGAAATCACCTCGCTCAGCGAACTGGCCGACTTACTGCATTCCTGTCACAATGTCAGCGAAGCCTACGAAGTCGTCACCCGCTTTATGCCTATGCTGCTCCCGGACCTGTCGGGCGCACTGTATATTGTCGATGACACAGGTCCCAATCTGCATGCTGTCGGAAGCTGGGGCACCCAACCACCGAAAGAAACCGTATTTTTGCCGGAAGATTGTGTCGCTGTGCGACGCGGTTTGGCCTATACCTCGAATGCAGATGAGTCTGCATTGTTCTGCCGCCACTTGCCTGAACACAAACCGGATATTTCAATCTGCATGCCGCTTGCCGCGCAGGGCGAAACTTTTGGGCTGCTGAATCTGCAAGTGGTTTCCGAAACCGATTCCTCACCCGAACGACGGACTGACATTGACAGAATGCTAAGACCGGATTTTTCAGAAACCATCGCAAAGCAGGTATCGATGGCGCTGGCAAGCCTCAGATCCAGGGAGCAATTACAGAATCAATCCATACGCGATCCCCTTACCGGTCTGTTCAATCGCCGCTATATGGAAGAATCTTTCGAACGCGAATTGCACCGTGCTGCGCGCAGCGAAACACCGGCGGTCTCCTTCATGATGATCGACATCGATCATTTCAAAAAGATCAATGACACCTTCGGTCACGACGCAGGTGACATGGTGATTCGTGAACTCAGCTACATATTGTCCAGGAAAAGCCGCAAGGATGACATTGCCTGCCGCTTTGGCGGTGAAGAATTTGTACTCTGCCTGCCGAGCGCCTCCCGGGCAATCGCCGAGAAACGCGCGACTGACATTCGCGAGTCCGTAGAAACTCTCGGCCTGCGCTATGAAGGACGTGATATGGGCGTAATCACGGTATCCATCGGGATCTCGATCTATCCTGACCTTGGTGAAACGCCTGCTGAATTGATGAAAAAGGCCGACCAGGCACTTTACCAGGCAAAAGAGAACGGCAGAAACCGGGTGGTGGTTGCTGAACGGAAAAAAAGCATGCACGGGGTCAGCCAGATAAAATTCCGGCAATAATATTGTCCTGATTGGGGGTAATAAATTCCGCAGCCGCCCAGCCATCATGGGCCAAGTGCTCGGCATCGTCTACCGCTGCATCGCCACCCACCTGATCAAGAAGGCCGGGCTTTCCCGTAAGACCGCCCAGGCTGGCGCTGTCACGTGGATCCAGCGCTTCGGCAGTGCGCTCAATCTGATTGTCACTATCACATGTTGTTCCTCGACGGGGCGTTTGTCTGCCCTATACTCGCCGTTTTTGTTAGTGCTGAAATTCGTGTTCAGACCGTTCTCGGAAGCATTGGTCGCAGGATGGGAACGTCCGATTCTCGTGTGGTCAAAAAACTCATCCGCCTTGATATATCAACATCTTAACATATAGCGTACTGGCCACAGTGCTTTTGAACATTCCCTCAAATTATGACTACAAGCTATCGATTAATGTTAGTCGATTGTGGGGATAACTATGGATTGGGCGCGTATTCTGGCCTACATCACTGGGACAGTGGACCAGAAACTCCTTTTGCGTAATGAGTATCTTGTCGCCGAAAACCGGGTCCTCAACGCTCAACTCAAGGCCTCGTTGCGGCTCACTGACGCGGAGCGGGTTACGCTCGCTGAAATCGCGCATCGCCTGGGCCGTAAAGCGCTTGAGGATGTGGCTAATGCCGCAAAGCCCGACACCATTATGGGCTGGTAATTGTCGGCTTTAACGTCACTAATATCGTGGTCGCTTTCATCTATCTATCGTTTGCCCATAGCCTTGAACAGTACGCCACACTGGCCAACCAGCAGTTTTATTTAAAGTGGGCAAACCGAAGCAGGTGGAATCACAACCGGTGCTGTTGGATTAGAAACGCCTGCACCAAGAACCTCGCCACGCGTAGGTCGTGTATTAAACTTGTTCCACATATTATTACCGGCGGTGACTATCTGGTTACGAAAACCCGTGGTGATGGGCATCACATTGTCCGCACAGGCGCTTAACCACCACAGGTAAAGAATTTCATACCGGTTTGCGCCATTATACGTCCATGTAGTATCACATGAGCCGCCGTTTCCACAGGTGGTTCCGCCATTATGGCCTTTGTCTTCATGGCGGGCTTCGTGAACAATAGTGGCTGCTCGCTGAAATACATTTTGATTATAAAAAAATGGCCAGTACAGTTCGATGTAATCATCAAGTCCCTGGAAGTTGGTTGCAAACGTCATCCGATTACAACCAGGGCATGCTCCCGGGCACCCTGATCCGCAACGTCCATCCAGTTCATCGGTAGCATCTGCAGAGTAGTCATAAAAGAACGGCAGGTAATTATTGCTGCCAGCTGGCCTGGAAGTGCCAAAGAGATCCAGCAGGTTTAATGCATTGAACGTTCTGCCTAGTGGCAGATTTTCGTTGCAAGGTGCATTATAGCCAAAGCCGCCATCCCAATCGTCTTCGTCAAAATCAAAATCGTTCCAGTGCTGATTGATAGACGCCTGGGTACAGAAGCTGTCAAAAAAGGTGTCAAAACTCGTCACGTTGTTGCCAGGTGATGCGGCACAGGAACCCACACGATGACAGGCATTGATTGCCCATCCGCGGCTTTGGAAATCATTGAGCATTGCGTTGATACTGCCACGCCTGCCCGCGATTTCTCTCACTTCTTCTAAGTCACAATTTTCTTCAAAACATTCGCTTTCGTAATTTTCGTGCAACTCTTCAGATTCTTCTGCATCGCAACTCTCTTCGATACATTCTTCTTCAAAATCTGCGCTGGCCAACGGGACCAGCAATATCAACATACTCACCAGCATTATCCATTGCGATAGTTTCATTGGCATACCATTTAGCCCATGGTTTAGTTAAGAGACGGTGCTGGAGGTGCTACCCCGACCAGGGGCAACCAGTCTTTGTATTCACCAGGAAATAACTTGATGAGTCGAACTAATCGTTCTCTATCTTTCTCCTGTGCAATAACAATCGCAAAAGACACACGGGCCTGTTCTTGTAACGATACTTCACGGTGTGTTGCAAGAACGCCAAGCGCGTTTGCTGCTGTATCGTCCTTAAGAGCGATGTGTCCTAGTCCGCGAATAGCGGTCATGCGAATAATGGATTCCTGATCGATCGCACTAAAGGTATCGTCAGGTGCGAGGACGCGTTCAGGAAGTTTTTCATTTGCAATTTCGAGAAGAGAATCCCTTGCTTCAAGCAACCTAAGCTCTGATAACGTTTCAACAAGTACCGCACGTTCGTTATACAAAGATTTATCTGCGTTATTGTAGGTTTCTACAATCGTCGTGATTGTTTCAACACCCTTTGTACGAAGCGCTGTAAGAGAGGCCTGATAGTTTGCTTCGGCATCAGGGCCTGTCGCAAATATAGCATCCAGGTGAGCTACGACGGCTCGACCGGAATCAGTATCTGGGAATTTAAGTCCTTCACGAGGGGTGACTTTAATGATGTCCTGACTATCAGAAACAGGCGGCTTGTCGCAGGCCGTCAGGCTAATGCCTAGCGTCAGTACTAAGATTAAGCGGAACAAGAGTGGGGCACTCTGTCTGAAATGCGAATTTCCTTGTATCTGGCGAGCCTGTTTTGAGGCGCCGCCAATATTCTATTCATCCTTTTCATTTCCTTGTCTCCTAAATTGCATGAATCTTTATCGTATTCCGTGCTCCATATTCATTGCGAGACTTCAGTAAACCAAAAGCTACACCTAAGCCATAATGTTGTCAATTCCGTAATTTTACCTATTTATACTAGTATTTTTCATGCTCAAGTGACCAGGTTGTGCTAGCTGGGCATCAGACTGGACCAGGGATATTTATAAATCTGCAAAAGAATAAAGGCGAGCAGGTAAAGTAGTCGCGTTCGGGTCGCAGCAGGGTCGAGTTGTGCGATGCCTAATATAATAAGTACCCAGCCGAACCCGATAACCGGTGCAAATAGATATGTGCAAAATAAAAATACAAGCAGCATCGGGTGCCGCCACTTTGCGAGCCACGTCTGGGTCGGCGCTAGAAATGACACAGCGATCATGACCTGGATCAGAAAATTCCACCAAGTAATGAACTTTGCCAGATAGAGCAGGGAACTGTTGCTTGATAGTTTTACCGCTATTAAAGCACTGTCATAGTTGACCAAAGCGTGCCGCGCAGACGTATTGAGATCATTGATAAATTCCTGGATACCCCCAACATATTGTGCCAGGCCTGAAAAACGCTTATCGAACAGCAGTTCAAAATAAAAAAAGTCTGAGTTTAGATAATCACTCGAGAGGAATTTTTGAAGTACCGCAATGGAAAAAACCGCTGCGATTAACCATCGAGCGATCTGCGCTAATGACTGCTCCGGATCTTTGGTGCTAAAGCTGCAAAAAATCGCCAGACACCAGTAACAAAGCAGGTATTTGTGGTTATCTGTAGAATGCCAGTTGCTAAGACTAACCGCACCCACCAAGAATGCAGCAAATAACCACACATATCGATTGTGGCGCAAGGTAGGCAAAACGATTGCGGCGATCGCAATCACTGATAATGGCAAGCTAATGTAAACGTATCGAGGCGGGTAGAACACCAGCAACAACAAGGTCAACAACAGGGATATTTCCAGTCGTCCCATCTGGCTGGCGGCATTTTCCAATGCTCCTAGCCAGCCTCTTTTAGTATCGATACCTGGCTGCGCCACATTAGACGTCACTGCTATTCTCTCCCGACGCAATATGAGTAATCTTACTCGCACGCAAGACGAGTTCTTCCCTGTCAAATAAATATTTCCACACCTCAACGCGCACGCCAGTTACTTTCAGCTGCTTGTCGGTTGTAAGAGGCTCGTCTTCACCCAGCATCCTGACCAGTTGTAGTTGCTCAAAATCTATATACGGGGTGCTGTCCTGAATTTGGTATTGAATATTATCTGCCGAGTCCTGAAATTCTTTGCCAGCCGCTCTTAACAGGTTTTGATAATGTTGTGTGGCAGACACCATCGTAAGATGAACCCAGGTTCCCTCGCGCAATTTCTCGGAAAGTTTCATTAACCTTTCCTTTGATGGCATGACTCTCACCTTGTGCGAAAGTTTTCTCAGCTTACGTGGAATGAGTACAGGCACTTCACCTGTTTCTGAAATTAAGTAAACACGTAGAAACCGCGCACTGGGCGAGTCCACAGTGGTAAACATGCCAAACCCGCCACCTTTCCAGCGCGATAATGAACGACTGTCCACCAGATATAATTGTACCGCAGCCACCACGCAGAGAAGGACTGGAACGACGAGAATGAGAAAAGTGTCACGTGAAATTCCGGTTTTTGACATGGCGGGATCCATTCCTATCTAGTTACCGTCATACTACATGAGTTTGCCGAGAGAACAATCCACTAGAAAACACTCAACGTATAAGGCCAGAAAAATGCACTAAACCCTTTTATTAATCGGCTGTACCCCGTCAGCCCCAGTTGGACAGAATAGTCTGATTGTCTAAGAGACAGTTTTAGCTCATCGTGTTAGTTTGCATCCAAATATGACCCACCGTTTGCATTGAAAAATGTACCGCCTAGACCGACGCAAGTATTAGAAATAAAGAACCTGTTCTCGGCACAGGCGGGTCAGAGCAGAATGCAAGTATCTGGCCCTGTTGGATCAGATTTAGCTGCAAATCAACAAGACTATGAACAGACTCATAGTAAAGATACGATTTCAGCATGGAAAAATTATTTAAGAAAGCATCCCAACAGTGAATATGAAAAGCAAGCGCGGCAGCGGCTCTCAGATCTAGAAGAAATACATCAGAGGGAATTGGAAGAAGAACGCAGAAGGAAAATAGCGGAGGATGAGCAAGCCTGTCGTTCGTTAACCGCTTAGTACGCCAGGAAAGCTGGCAAAGAATAACGGGTGGGAGTCCCGTACGGGCAAGGCCTAGCCAGCCACCCCGGCCCCGAGTCATGCGCGGTGATCCGCGAGGATCAGCGTGAAGTGTTGACAGGGGAGACCCTGGGCCAGGTATTGAACTGCGAAATTAATCGA
>Ga0316189_10004611_pt1 | contig 13242 bp, 14 predicted proteins | sample LowCovwburrow_MG_FD_204930 | JGI IMG/M metagenome (GOLD analysis project Ga0316189, IMG submission 204930) | Coastal sediment microbial communities from Maine, United States - Lowes Cove worm burrow | ecosystem: Environmental > Aquatic > Marine > Coastal > Sediment | place: USA: Maine... | reverse complement strand
TCTGGTGGTCGTGGGATCCGGTCGGCCGGGACCTGTGGGGTCGCATCGATCCCCAGGCGTGGGCAGCGTCGCGCAATCCGATCGGCCTCCTGCAGATGGTCGAGCCGTCCACGTGGGAGGCGCTCACGGCCAGCGGAAGCTTCGTCGAGTTGTATTACGAAGCCGTTGAGCGCTTCGACCACTATCTCGACAACGATGAGACCTGGTACGACGCGCACCACGCACTTGAACTCGATGGGCCCGTGGCCTACCTCTGCGCCGAGTACGGAATCAACGAGAAGCTGCCGTTCTACTCCGGTGGCCTTGGTGTCCTGGCCGGCGATCACATCAAGTCCGCATCGGATCTCGGGATTCCCCTCGTCGGCATCGGATTGCTCTACCGCCGCGGATTCTTCCGCCAGGCCGTCGACCCCGACGGTTGGCAGCAGCACACCTACCAGCGGCTCGAGATGCGCAGACGCCCCGTCCGGGAGGTCCTCGATCCCCACTCGGGTCGGCCCCTGCGAGTGTCCGTCAATCTCAACGGTCGCGATGTCGCCGTCGGGGCGTGGCGGGTCGATGTCGGCCGTGTGCCACTGCTCCTCCTCGACACGGACCTTCCCGAGAACGATCCGGCCGACCGGCCGATTTCGCACATCCTGTACGTTCGCGGGCGCGAAGCCCGATTCGCTCAGGAGGCGGTGCTCGGTATCGGTGGCGCCCGGGTGATCCGGGCCCTCGGCATCGACCCGGCCATGTGGCACATCAACGAGGGTCACGCCGCGCTGAGTCTGTTCGAACGACTGTCGTGGGAAGTCGACGCCAACCACGACCTCGAGACGGCGAAGGAACTGGTCGCCGACCGAACGCTGTTCACCCTCCACACACCAGTGCCCGCCGGCAACGAGACGTTCGACGCGTCGATGGCCACCGCCACGCTGGCCGGGACGTTCGACGGCGTACCGACCGATGCCCAGCGGGAGCTCGCCAGGAACGGCTCGGATGATCACGGCGTCTTCGACCTGGGTGCCCTTGCGATTCGATTGTCCGACCGCACCAACGGCGTGTCGGTCCGGCACGCGGCCGTGGTGACCGAGGACTGGGGAACGCTTATCGGCGGATCCGCACTCGCCGTTACGAACGGCATCCACCCGTCTACCTGGCTTGGCCACGGGATGCGTCGACTGTTGAACACCGCGATTGGCCTCGATTGGCCCGAGCGGATCCATGAGCCCGAGACCTGGCAGCAGATTCTTGACATTGACGACGGGCGCGTCTGGCGCGCTCACGGTGCTCAGCGCGAACTCATGACTCGGCGTCTGAGGAAGCGGCTCCGCGAGGAGTACGCGAGACACGGTCAGGCATCGAGTCGTCTCCGATGGCTGGACGACCAACTCCCATCAGATCGCCTCACGATCGCGTTCGCTCGTCGCTTCACCAGCTACAAGCGGGCGGGCATACTGTTCACCGATCCCGGCCGCCTCGAAGCGATTCTCAAGAACCCGGACCGCTCGGTCCAGTTGGTGTTCGCCGGCAAGGCGCACCCGGCGGATCGGGAAGGCCAGGCACTGATCAAGAACGTCTTCGAACTCTCCCAGAGTCCGGCATTCGAGGGCCACCTGTTCTTCATCGAGGACTACAACATGCGGCTCGGACGGACGCTCGTCACCGGAGCCGATGTGTGGCTCAACACGCCTCGGCCGCCACGAGAAGCGAGCGGAACGTCTGGAATGAAGGCAGCGGCGAACGGCGGTTTGAACCTCAGCGTGCTCGATGGATGGTGGGTCGAGGGTTTCGACGGCACCAACGGTTGGGGCTTCGGCGAGGACTCCGTCTCCGACGAGGCAGACGCCGAATTGCTCTATCAGTTACTCGAGTCCGAGGTGGTACCCGCCTACTACGAACGGGACGATCAGGGGCTTCCGCGTTCATGGATCGCCATGATGAAGTCCTCGATGGTCACCGGCCTGTCGCAGTTCACGACCCATCGCATGCTGATCGACTACGCGGAGAAGGCATACCTGCCGCTCGGTCGCCGCTAGCACCTAGCCGAGGTCGAGCGCCTTGCGGATTCCGCGTACTGCCTGGGCGGTTCGCTGGTCGTTCTCGACGAGGGCGAACCGGATGTGTCCTTCGCCGGAGGGGCCAAATCCGATTCCCGGGCTCACCGCGACCTGCCCCTTGTCGAGCAGGTAGAGGGCGAACGTGAGCGAGTCCATGTGCCGGTACGGCTCGGGGATCGGCGCCCAGACGAACATGGTGCTCGTCGGCCGCTCGATCTCCCACCCGATCCGCGCGAGACCGTCGATGAGAATGTCGCGACGTCGCTTGTAGACATCGACGACCTCGGGCACGTAGTCGTCGCACTCGTTGAGTGCGATGATCGAGGCGATCTGGATCGGCTGGAAGGTTCCGTAGTCGAGGTACGACTTGAGCTGGGCGAGCGCACCGACCATCTCGGGATTGCCGACGACGAAGCCAACCCGCCAGCCGGCCATCGAGTGGCTCTTCGAGAGCGTGTAGAGCTCGACGCCGACCTCCTTGGCTCCCGGGACCTGGAGGAGGCTCGGGGGCTGGTAGCCGTCGTATGCGATGTCCGCGTACGCGAAGTCATGTACGAGCATCGTGTCGTTCTCTTTCGCGAACTCGACGAGGCGCTCGAAGAAGCTGATGTCGACGGTCTCGGTCGTCGGGTTGTGCGGGAACGAGGTGACGATGACCCTCGGGCGCGGCCACGAGTTGTGATAGGCCTCGGTGAGCCGATCGAAGAACTCCTCGCCGGTTGAGAGGTGCACCCGCTGCACCTCGGCACCCGAGAGGACCGCCGCGTAGATGTGGATCGGGTACGACGGCTCTGGGACGAGGGCGACGTCACCGGGTTGGACCAGGGCCCACATGAGATGGGAGAGGCCCTCCTTGGCTCCGATCGTGCTGATGACTTCGGTCTCGGGATCGAGTTCCACGCCGTATCGCCGCAGGTATCGGTCGGCAACGGCCTTGCGGAGGTTCGGCAGACCACGCGACGCCGAGTAGCGGTGGTTCTTCGGGCTGCGCGCCGCCTCGATGAGTTTGTCGACGACGACCGGCGGTGATGGGATGTCGGGGTTCCCGAATCCGAGATCGATGACGTCAACGCCGGCGCGACGGGCTTCGAGGGCTTTCTTGGTCACCTCGGCGAAGACGTACGGCGGCAAGTTTTCAATGCGTCGAAAATCCATCCAGAGAGCGTAGGCCCGCCGACGCGCGTCGGAAAGCACCGAGCCGCAGTGACCGACCGCTCGGACTCAGCCTGGGAGCATTCTCCTCAGTGGTCCTGGGATGATCTCGGTCCCCCACTCGGTGGCGGCGAGCACGAGGTCGAGCGAGTCGGTCGTGCCGTCCCAGTGCTGCTCGATGACGTCGCGTCCGGCACCCGCAATGAGATGGTTCAGGGCGACGGCAACGATGACCAGATCGTCGAGTTGGCCCAAGCCCGCGACGAAGTCGGGGATGAGATCGATCGGCGAGATCACGTAGATCAGCGCAGCGGCGGCGAAGCTCTTGCGGCGCACCGGAACCCGCGGATCGCGGATGAGTCGGACAAGGAGCTTCACGACGTTCGGAATCAGGAGGATCACCTCGCGGGCGACCTCCTTCGCGTCACGCTTCGGGACCGGGGTTTCGTCGAGTCGGGACATGGTTAGGAGCGTATCGAGACTGCGAGGTAAGCGGCGCCGACGGCACCGGCTCGGGCTCCAGATCCGGCCACGAGGATGGGAGGCGCGAGGCGGTGATTGCCTCCGTGGAGTGCGTCGGCAGCGAACCGGCGGGCCGGTCCGAGGAGCGACTCCCCGACCGAACCGAGCCCGCCTCCGACGACGACGAGTTCCGGATCAAAGATGGCGATGAGGTTGGCGATCCCCCTGCCGAGTTCCGCACCGACCTCGGCAACAAGACCGCGAGCGACCTCATCTCCCGCGTCGGCGGCTGCGGTGACGTCCTCGCCGCGGATCGTCCCCGACTCGAAGCGGTGGGCGAACGTTCCTTCTGGATTCAGGCTCATGACCTCCCGAGCCAGCCGGACGAGCGCCGGCCCGGAAGCGACGGTCTCCCAGCACCCCCGCTTCCCGCAGTCGCACAGGCGGCCTCCCGGATTGTTGCGAATGTGGCCCCACTCGCCGGCAAACGATTCACCGCGATACACCTCACCGTTGATCACCATGGCGCCGCCGATCCCGGTGCCGAGGGTGACCAGCAGAAAATCGTCGTAGCCCTGAGCGGCCCCCGCCACGCGTTCGCCGTACGCGGCCACGTTGGCGTCGTTGTCCACCACAACAGGGAGACCGAGTTCTGCCTCCAGGAGTTCACGGATCGGAAGATCGGTGCTGTCAACGTGAGGACCCCACGCGAATACCCCCTCTGGCCATCGCACGAGTCCGGCGACACCGACGCCGACCGCTTCGACGTCGTCGGCCCAGACTGATCGGACAGCGCCGAGCGCTGTCTCGAGCGGCGGTTCTCCAGGCGCCGCGGTGTGGCGCTGCTCGACTACTTCGCCGTTCTCGAGGCGAACGGAGAGGGCCTTGGATCCGCCGATATCGATCCCGATGGTGCTCATGGCAGGGGAGGTTATCAGGAGCCGGGAACCCTGTGACGGCTGCGAAGCGTCGAATCGGTAGTCGAGCTCGGAGGCTCAGGTGAAGAGAATCGTCACGATCACCGTTGCAGCAACCCTCGCGCTGTCCGCATGCGCCTTGCCGGCCCGGTCGTCGGGTGTGACCAATGCGGGAGGTGCCACATCTACGACTTCGGTGGTTGAGACTCCCTCTCCCTCTGCGGCGAGGGCCCTTATGCCATTCGATGCGTGTGACGATCTTCTCGACTGGACGATCGGCCATGCACTCGATCGTGTTGGGCCCTACGGACTGAACGGGTACGGCATGGAACCGTGGATGGTCGACGAGATGTTCGCCGAAGTCGGCGACCAACTCGTCCGTGAGTTTGCCGTGGAAGAGACCACGACCACGGCTGCGGGCTCCAACGGCTCAAGCGAAGGGTTCGCCGCATCCAAGGACGTGATCGGCACCAACCTGCAGGAGGCCGGTGTCGACGAGGCCGATCTTGTGAAGACCGACGGTGCACGAATCGTCGTCATCGCCGGAAGCATCCTGCACGTCGTGTCAATCGACGGCGACACGTTGACCGTCGAGGGGTCGATCGAACTCCCCTTCTGGACGCAGAATCTGTTCCTGGACGGGGACCGGGTCGTTGCGATCGCCAACGACAGCTACGACGCCATCCCATTCGGCGAAGTCGAGTCGAGCTCCGTGCAACTCCCAACGCCGATCGTGGTGGTTGCCGAGATCGACATCTCCGATCTCGGTGATCCCGAGTTGACCCGGATACTGCGCATCGACGGACGGTACGTCTCGTCCCGGATGGTCGACGGTGCCGTGCGCCTCGTGGTGTCTTCGAGTCCCACCGGCATCGCCTGGTCCTACCCCGAGGGTGGCGGCCTCCGAGCCGAACGGGAGGCCGAGGAGAAGAATCGCGAGATCATCACGGACTCGCACGTCGAAAACTGGCTCCCGTACTACATCGTGACCGACCTCGAGGGCCGGGATCGGGTCGTCGACGAGGGCACGCTCCTCGCCTGTGACCGCACGAACCGTCCCGAGGACTTCTCCGGGTTCACGACGCTGTCGCTTGTGACGCTCGAGACGAGCGAACTCGCCGTTGCCGACGCGACGGGCGTCTTCGCCGATGGCAACATCGCCTACTCGTCCGGCGACGCCACCTACGTGGCCACCAGTCAGTGGATCGACCCGATGGTGTTCGCAGAAAGCGACCGTCCGGTCGGCCAGAAGACGATGATCCACAAGTTCGACCTGTCTCCGCGAAGTGCCGACTACCGGGCATCGGGCGAGGTGCCGGGATACATGCTCAGCCAGTGGTCCATGTCCGAATACGACGGCTACCTCCGCGTTGCGTCGACCGACGCTCCGGCGTGGTGGGACGGAACCGAGTCGGAGTCGATGGTCACCGTGCTCGCTACGGACGGCGACGATCTCGAGACGGTCGGAACCGTTGACGGACTTGGTCGCGGTGAGCGGATCTACTCGGTCCGGTTCTTCGGCAACACGGGCTACGTGGTCACGTTCCGTCAGGTCGACCCGCTCTACGTGATCGACGTGTCCGATCCCGAACGTCCGAAGCTGAGCGGCGAACTCAAGATCCCCGGGTACTCGGCCTACCTGCACCCGATCGGCGCCGACGCCCTGCTGGGTGTCGGGCAGGATGCCAACAACGACGGCCGTATCCGCGGTCTCCAAGCCTCGCTGTTCGACGTGTCGGACCCCGCCGATCCGGAACGCGTCGACCGCTTCACGATGCGCGACGGGCACTCGGAGGTCGAGTGGGACCATCACGCGTTCCTCCACGATCCGTCGACCGGGATGACCGTGATCCCCTACGAGCGGTGGGACGAGGGCCTTGAGAAGACGGAGACCTCGCCCACCGGTGCGCTGGTCCTAACCGTCACCGAAGATGGAATTCGCGAAGCCGGCGTCGTATCGCACGACGTGGACGGATCGAACTGGCGGGCACCGATCCGGCGCTCCCTCCTGATCGACGGCCGCCTCGTCACCGTGTCCGAGATCGGCCTGATGGTGTCAGACGCAAAGACCCTCACGACCCTCGATTGGGTAGATCTTCGGGCCTAGGGATCTGAGAAGCTGGCGACCGGCAACCGGCGCTACTCGACGGTGATCTTCGTAGGTCCAGACGGATCGTCATCGCCCGGCTCGTTGTCTATGACGACCGATACGACCTCGTCGACGAAGGCGGCGACGCCGCCCACGACCTCGTAGGCGGCCTTCGCAAAGTGGAGGCCGGCCCGCTTCAGCCCGTTCTGGATTGGTCGCTGTTCGAGAAATCGATCCCACATCAGTCCACCGTCCCGAATGTCACGCGAAGCTCGCCGGTTGCAAGTTTCGCTCTCAGCACCTGTCGTCGCCGCAGTGAGTCTGGCAGCACGATCGACCGCCGGTACGGTCCGACCGTCACGAAGAGCTCGTCCTCGTGACGCATGACATCGACCTCGGAGTGTTCGGCGAACGGCATGCCCACGATCATCACGACGTTGTCACCGTCGTCTTCGACCCGGAACGGTCGACCTTCGGACAGCCGTTCGGTCGGATCATGCTCTCCGAAGAGTTCGGCACCGACAAGTCGAAGACGATCGACACCGACCATCTCTTCATCGAAGAGCCGGAGGTGCCGGATGTCGATGTCGGCGAAGCCCTCCTCCACCGACTCGAGGTGCTCGGCTTGGATCTCACGCCACCGTTCGAAGTACGGGTCGGTCACGACGTCGGGAAGCACCCGGTTGACGACGGCAGCATCGACGGCGTATCCGAAGAGGCCGAGGTACGTGTACGTGCGGCGGGCTTCCGCAATGACCATCTTCTCGGGGTTCATCACAAGGCGAGCGGAGGTGACCTCTGGGTCGCCGAGGATGTCGCGGACCCCGTCGAGACGCTCGTAGAACTTCGCCACCGAGTCGAATACGTCTTCGTCGGCGACCGGCATCGACGACACGCGGCTGATCATGGGCCGGACAACCTTCGCAACGCGCCGGCCGACCGGGAACATCTTGTCCATGTACCACGACATGACTTCTGGGAGACTGAGCAGCCGGAGCGTTTCGGCGGTGGGTGCGCAATCGACGATGATGGCGTCGTACTTCTCGGACTCGACATGGTCCCGCACACTTGCGAGGGAGAACAGCTCGTCCATGCCAGGGAACACCGTGAGTTCCTCCGCCTCGATCCCCTTCAGGCCCGACCAGTCGAAGATGTCGGTCAGGTAATCGCGAACCGCACCCCACGATTCTTCCAGGCGCTGCTGGGCGTCGATCTGCTGAGCGTCGAGCCGCGGCACGATCTCCGTTGGACTGTCCCCCAATCCCACCTGGTACGCGTCGGCAAGGGAATGCGCCGGATCGGTCGACATGACGAGCGTTCGGTGGCCGAAATCCGCCGATCGGAGTGCGGTCGCCGCGGACACCGTGGTCTTTCCCACGCCACCCTTCCCGGTGACGAGGATGACCCGCATCAGACGCCTTCTTCCGCTCGCTTCTTCAGGCCGCGCAGGGCGGTCCCGACGATCTGCTTCTCAGCCTGTCTCCTGAGGAAGCCGGGAACGGTGAAGTTCGGTTCGACCCGCAGGGCGTAGACGACTTCGGTCGTGTCGTCGTCGATCACGTTGAACGTGTAGCTGCCCTCGAGAAGGGTGAGGTCCTCGTTCGGCCTGGCCACCCAGCCAAAGCCGTTCTCGCGGTCGTGGTCGTAGTCGAGGGTGTACGAGATCTCCTTGATCATCGCGTCAATGGTGAACTCGGCGACCGTCGGGCGGCCGTGCTCGTCCTCTTCGACGATCGTGACGGACTTCACTCCGCCGGCCCACGTCGGATACGTCTCGAGGTCGAGTGCCGTTTCATAGACGAACTGCTGGGGCGCAGTGACCTCGATTCTCTGAACCGTCCCGTCCATCGACGCTCCTTATCTCGGTGCTCTCAGCATCGTAGCGATGCCCCGAACTGTCGCGACAACCGATTCGCCACCCGAAGCGGAGAGTGGCGCCGTTCGTGAACCGGCTCAGCCTCTTTCCCCGACAATCCGGGTGAAGTGCAGCTGGTAGGCAACCTCATCGTCGGGATCCGGATGCGCACGCCGGAACGCTTCGATGCCTTCGATCCGCTCGTCTTCGGGTAGGAGTTGGAGTGTCGAGATGAAGCCGGCCTCGACGGCCTGCAGCCACGAGCCGGCGGGGCGAACCACGTCCTCCACACGACGGGTCACGGAGACGTCGCGTACCTGGCCGGAGAGATGCCCCGTCAGGGCCTCCGGGAGTGGGAAGCGATTGGAGTCGATACCTGCGACAGACGGGAACCACCGGGCGAGCATGGACTGCTCGTGATGGTCAGGTCCGAGTGTCCAAATCTCGACCCTCCCCTCCTCAGCGAGTACGCGAACGGATTCGTCGATCGCGACCCTCCAGTCGCCGTAGTGGATCGAGAGGTGGAACCACACCAGAGCAAAGCGGCGCGTGCGGAACGGCATCGCTTGTGCCGTCCCGCGCACGCCAAGCAGGCCATGGTGATGGCCATAGGCCAGCATCGCCGCGGATGGGTCGAGTACAACGGCGTTGTGGCCCTGCCGGTGCCAGACGGCTGAGTGGTTGCCGGGACCGCCTCCGACGTCGAGTACCCACGATCCCTGATCGAGACTCGATCCTGCAGCGTCGGCACGATCGAGCGAAGCTGCCGACGCCGGTCGGTGCCGATACCCCTCCGCCAGACGATCGAGGTCGACCTCAGCCATGTCGGACCGGCCTCCCGGTGGCACGGAAGTACCCGACGTTGACACACCTCGTCGGCCCCACGCGCCATGCCGTGGCCCGTGGCTGGTGAATGTCGCCGAAGTAGTGATAGGCAGGCTGCTCTCGCTCGAGGAACTCGAGGATCGCGATCGATCCCTTCGTTCGCCCCCCAATGACGTCGCACGCCAGCGCCGGAATCGCGGGAGGCACATGGGTCGCGAGGATGTCGATCGATCCAAGCTGTGCCAGCTTCGTCTCCATCTCTGCCTCGGTCACCTCTCCCGGTGTCCCGATGCTCACGAGCCCGCCACCGGCGAATCCGATCCGAAGTCCGTCGATCTCCACAACCTCGGCGTCAACGAATCGGGTCCCACTCGGCAGGTTGGCAGCGAGCATGTCCGGCCGATCGACGTTCCCGTACGTGACGTAGGCCTGGCTTCCGCGCAATGCGCCGCACACGTCGCGGTATTCGGCCTCGATAGCTTCGTTGTAGCGTCCCTGCAACTCCGCAGCGTGGCTCGTCCATTCGACCTGCCAGAAGGCGGACGCGGCGACATTGCCTTCTGCGGCACGAATTCGTACGAACTCGTCGACGACATGCTGGCCCGAGACATCGGCAACGATTCCTTCGTTGGTCCGATAGTCGATGTAGTTGACCAGGTCGCCGAGGACCAGCAGCGGTTCGCCGATCGACGCGACGCGACGCAGCGCTTCGGCTGCTCCGTGAATGTCCGCGACGACCAGTATCACGCGTTCTCGGGACCGAAGTACCTGGCGACTGCCACCATGGCCAGAGCGCCGACACCGGCGCCGCAGAATGCCAGGACTGGTGGCCATCCCCCGTACGAAGCTGACATCCCCGCCATCCCGAATCCGATCAAGCCTGCGACGAGTGCTCGCCCGAACCCACCGAATCGGCGTTCCGGATCAATGAATTCCCAACCGTCAACCCACGTTCCGATGGCGACGCCCACCACCCAACCGAGCGCCATCAGAGCGCCGACGAAGAGGGCTACTGCATAGATCCACGTCATCCTGTCAGCGTAGACGCCGAGGGGCGGACGCCCCTGCATTGCCTCGTAGAATCTCATTGCGAACCCTTGCATCTCGTTCGCTGAGCAGTGCTGCATGCAACCCAGCCAGCGCCACGGACGTCCCAAACCGGCTGACCGCCCATGCCGCATGGGCTCGGAGGAGCCAGTCGGGATGCCCGAGATAGCCGATCACCACCGGTTCGAGATCCGGCGATCGGTCATTGCCGGCCGCGACCAGCGCATTGCGGCGAAGAATCCGCGGCCGTCGGGCCGGGAGATAGAAGTGGCCGTAGCGGTCGAGGAGGCTTGCATCATCGAGACCAAGGATCTCGACGATGCTAGGCCCCGACGCAACCGCCGCCGTCTCCAGGATCCGGTCACCGGGCGGACACGACGTCAGACAGTCGTCACAACCGTAGAGGCGGTCACCGATCGCCTCGCGGAGATCCTGCGGGACGAGCCCGGGTGACTGAAGATGATGGGCGAGGCAACGTCTGACGTCGAGCACGCCGTTGGGGAGGATGGCGCCGGTTGGACAGGCCGGGAGGCAGGCTGTGCAGGTGCCGCATGTGCGGACCATCCGGTCGGTCGTTTCAAGCGGAGCGTCGGTTGCGACCGACCCCAGCAGGACCCACGGTCCGGCACCTGGAACCAGCACCATCGTGCTTCGTCCCCACCAACCGACGCCGGCACGAACCGCAACGGCACGGTCGACCAGCCGAGAATCGTCCGAGAGCGCTTCGGCGGAGGCTCCCGTCGCCTCCAGTGCGTCCACGATCGCAGCGAGCGCCTGTCGAAGACCGATGTAGTGATCCCCGTCGGCAAAGCGGGCAATGCGGAGCGCTCCCGGTTCCGAGTGCGAGACGCCGGCCGCGGGTTCGTAGGCATATGCCACCGCGACGAGATGGCTCGCCCACGGCAACGACCGCCGCACATCCGCCGCGATCTCCGGATCGCGGTAGGTGAAAGCGAGATCGGCGGCGAAGCCTGCGGCCTTTCGATCACGCATCACCGACGGAAGGCCGTCGAACGGATCAGCCGTCGTCACACCGAATCCGACACACCCGGTCTCGAACGCAATCTCTTCGATCTGATCTCTGAGCACACGCCCACGATACGGCGTCAGCCGGCCGCGACGCCGCGACCGATCCGACGGGCGACGAGGCGGATCGGTGAGACGAGGCCCGCATCCGAGAGATTCCGGATGGCCACCTCCTCGTCCGTCCCGATCCGCGTCGGCCCACCGGTCCCGGACAACAGCATCGGAACGATGCAGTCCGAACACGCATCCGTCCCGTCCATCACACACGCATCACAGTCGATGATCATGCCCGCTCCTTTCGCGATTGATTCCACCGTACGGACCGGGTGTGACAGATTCGGAGGAGCCGAGGAGCCGAGGAGCCGAGGAGCTGAGCTCGCATCAATGACTAGCGTCCTGTTCATGCATGAAGTAGGAATCGCTCGCAGTGTCATCGATGCCGCCATCGCGGCCGTCCCGGAAGGCGGGACGCTCTCTGGCGTCACCGTTGCCATCGGCCCCATGAGCGGAGTCGTGGCCGACTCCCTGCAGTTCGGCTTCGAGGTAGCGTCGAAAGGCACCCCGGCTGAAGACACCGAACTCGAGATCATCGAAGTGCCGCTCGTCGTGCATTGCGACGTGTGCGATGCGGACTTCGAGTCCGATGACCCCGGCCTCCTTCGATGTCCACAGTGCGCCGGTGCCGCCACCGTTATCGCGGGGAATGAGGTTCTGGTCACCTCGGTCCGCTACGCGGAAGCCTGAGTGCGACTCGGCCTGAACCTCGGGTACCGCGGTGTCTCGATCGCACGAGACACGAGCCTCGTGAACGAGGCCGAGCGGCTCGGCTACGACTCGGTATGGACGGCAGAGGCCTACGGAGCGGACGCCGTCACACCGCTGGCCTTCCTCGCGGCGCGAACCGAGACGATCCGATTGGGATCGGCGATCATGCAGATGCCGGCCCGAACGCCGGCAATGACGGCGATGACCGCCACCACCCTCGACGATCTCTCGAACGGCCGATTCCTGCTCGGCCTCGGCGTTTCGGGCCCGCAGGTGGTCGAGGGTTGGCACGGTCGGCCCTTTGGGCGGCCGCTCCAGGTGAGCCGCGAGTACGTCGAGATCCTCCGGATGATGCTCGCTCGCAGCGGTCCGGTGGAATACGCCGGAGCGCACTACCAACTCCCCTATCAGGGACCGGACTCGACCGGACTCGGCAAGCCACTCAAGCTGATCTCGAAGCCCAACAACCCCGACCTGCCAATCTACCTCGCAGCCATCGGTCCGGGCAACGTCCGGCTCACCGCCGAGATTGCCGACGGCTGGCTCCCGGTGTTCTACTCCCCCGGGCGTGCCTCGGAGGTTTTCGGACCCCTCCTTGCCGAAGGATTCGCTCGCTCAGGCGTCGCCGACAAGGTCGATCGGTTCGACATCGCTGTCACCGTGTTCGCGTCGCTTGACGATGACCTCGCCCGGGCCCGCCTCGCGGCCAAGCCGATGATCTCGCTCTATGTCGGCGGGATGGGGCCGGACCGCAAGAACTTCTACAACGCCCTCGCCCACCGATACGGCTACGGCGAGGCGGCGGACCGCATTCAGACGGCATACCTTGACGGCAGAAAGATGGAAGCGATGCGCGAGGTCCCCGACGACCTCGTCGACGAGGTCAGCCTGGTCGGATCGAAAGCACGCATCGCCGACCGCCTCGAGGCGTGGGAGGAAGCCGGTGTCACAACGCTGCTCGTGGCCGCAACCGACCTCGCCACGATCCGGCTGATGGCAGAACTGGTCCTCTGACCAGCGCCGTCGCGTCCACCCGCCCTAGAGCCACCGGGCGAGCGCCTG
>Ga0316189_10004608_pt1 | contig 13249 bp, 11 predicted proteins | sample LowCovwburrow_MG_FD_204930 | JGI IMG/M metagenome (GOLD analysis project Ga0316189, IMG submission 204930) | Coastal sediment microbial communities from Maine, United States - Lowes Cove worm burrow | ecosystem: Environmental > Aquatic > Marine > Coastal > Sediment | place: USA: Maine... | reverse complement strand
TTGTGTTGTTGTCGATGTGGCTGGCGGCGGCAGTTTATATTTTGCGGCGGCGGCGGTTGAACGAACGTATGAGTGCCCAGCGTGAAGCCAGACAGGAACTGGAAAAACAGGTGCGACTGAGAACCCATGATCTGAACCAGACCAATGTAAAACTCATGTCAGAGGTTAATGAGCGAAAAGCGGCTGAAGAAGAATTGCGCAAAACTCAGGCCGATCTGGTGCAGGCTGGAAAACTGGCGGCGCTTGGCCAGATGTCTGCGGCCTTGTCACATGAGCTGAACCAGCCATTGGGGGCGGCAAAATCTTATGCTGATAATGCGGCTGCTTATCTTGATCGTGATAATAAAGAACAGGCGCGTGATAATGTGACCCGGATCAGTTCGCTGATTGACCGAATGGCAGCGATTGCCAAACATTTGCGCAATTTTGCCCGCAAACCGAATGAAAAACTGTCATCGGTGCCGGTGGCAACGGTGATTAATGATGCGCTGGAAATTCTTAACCAGCGGGTGAAAACTGTTGGGGCTAAAGTGTCGGTCGACTTACCGAGCAATGAATTGTGGGTGGTTGGCGGTCAGGTGCGTTTGCAACAGGTGCTGGTCAATCTGATCAGTAATGGCCTTGATAGTATTGAGGCGGCAAAGATTAAAAAAATCGAGATATCGGCGGAAAAAACTAATGGCAATGTGATAATTCGTGTCCGTGATTTTGGGCCCGGGATCAAACCGGAAGCTGTCGGGCAGATTTTTGATCCGTTCTTTTCAACCAAAGGCGTTGGCAAGGGATTAGGGTTGGGGTTATCGATTTCATATAATATTATCCGGGATTTTGATGGCAAGCTGACAGCGCAAAACCACCACGAGCAGGGGGCGGTCTTTACCATTGAACTTGCGGCTGCAACCGACATTTTTCACGAGGCGGCCCAATGACATCTCCATCTCCAACTCCTACAGTCTTGTTTGTTGATGACGAAGAGCATTTGCGTCTGGCTTCAAAACAGGCGCTTGATCTGGCCGGGTTTGAGGTTGAGTGTTTTTCATCAGCTGATCATGTTGCAGACCTTGTCAGTCGCAATTTTAACGGCATTGTTGTTACCGACATCCGGTTGCCCGGCATAAGCGGTTTGACGTTGATGCAAAACCTGCTGGAGATTGATCCTGAATTGCCGGTGATATTGATTACCGGGCATGGCGATGTGCAATTGGCGGTCGAATCGATGCGCTCGGGGGCTTATGACTTTATTGAAAAACCCTTTGCCTCAGCTCATTTGAGTGATGTGGTCGGGCGGGCGCTTGAAAAGCGGGCCATGACGCTGGAAATTCGCACACTTCGTTCTGCTGTTGGCGGGCGCGACAAGCTTGAAGCCCGGCTGATGGGGCGGGCACCTGTCATGGTGGAAATCCGTCGCCAAATCAGGGCGATTGCCGATACAGAAGCCGATTTGCTGATTGTCGGGGATACGGGGACCGGCAAGGAAGTTGCAGCACGGGCTTTGCATGCGATCAGCTCGCGCCGGGACAAACCCTTTGTGGCGATTAATTGCGGGGCGCTGCCGGGTGATTTGATGGAAAACGAGTTGTTCGGTCATGAACCGGGGGCTTTTGTTGGGGCGACAAGGGCACGGTTTGGCAAGTTTGAGCACGCCCGTGGCGGGACAATCTTTCTGGATGAAATTGAGAGTATGCCACAGGAATTGCAGGTCAAGCTGCTGCGCACCATTCAAGAGAGAACCATAACCCGGCTGGGCTCGAATGAACCGATTGAGCTGGATGTACGCTTTATTGCCACCAGTAAATCAGAGCTTGAGGAAATGGCGGCAGAGGGAAAGTTTCGCCGCGATCTGCTTTATCGGCTTAATGTGGTGACCTTGCGGATGCCAACGCTGGCCCAGCGGCGTGAAGATATTCCGCGGCTGTTTATCCAGTTGGCCAATGAGGCGGCAGCGCGATACCGGCGCGAACCCAAAGAGGTTCCCTCAGCGGTGCTGGCGCTTTGTGCCAGTGCAAACTGGCCGGGCAATGTGCGCGAATTGCGCAATGCTGCTGACAGGTTTGTGTTGGGTCTGGGCGCTACCGGGATTGTTGATGAGAGTGAAAGTGATGCTAAAAATCTTGGCGAACGGGTGAGTGCATTTGAGCGCAATGCCATTGCAGCCGAGCTGACGGCACAGGGCGGCAGTCTGAAAGGAACTTATGAATCCTTGGGGCTGTCGCGGAAATCTCTTTATGAGAAAATGCAGAAACACGGGCTTTCGCGGGCTGATTATAACGATAGTGCTGAGCCTGATAGTGAATGAGAAATGCAAATGGGTGGAAATCCGCCCATAGCTTGAATTGTTTTGATCCCATATCCACCCACTTTTCAAAAATAGACCCGCAGGCTGGCTGATTGTGAAGGCAAGAGGCTTGTTAGGGCATTGTTCTTTAACTTTAATGACGAGCTAACGTGCGCGGAGAACCGGGCGCGGCTCAATTTCAGTGAAGGTAAAAACAATATGACTTTTCTTAAATCAACTGCTCTGGCAGCCAGCATTCTTGCTCTTTCAGCAACTGGCGTTCTGGCCAAATGTGATCCGGGCGAAATCGTTATCAAGTTCTCTCATGTGACAAACACCGACAAACACCCCAAAGGCATTGCAGCAACATTGCTGGAAAAGCGGGTCAATGAAGAAATGAACGGCAAAGCCTGTATGCAGGTTTTCCCTAATTCAAGCCTTTATAACGACAACAAGGTTCTTGAAGCGATGTTGAGCGGTGATGTGCAAATGGCTGCACCGTCATTGTCAAAATTTGAAAAATTCACCAAAAAATACCGGATTTTTGATCTGCCCTTTATGTTTACAGATATCAATGCTGTTGATCGTTTTCAAAATTCTGATGCAGGTCAAAAACTCAAAAACGCCATGAAGCGTCGCGGTTTGCAAGGCTTGGCTTTCTGGCACAATGGCATGAAGCACATGTCAGCCAATAAACCGCTTGTTCTGCCCAGCGATGCGTCGGGATTGAAATTCCGCGTTCAGTCTTCAGACGTGCTGGTTGCCCAGTTCAAGCAACTTGGTGCCAACCCGCAAAAAATGTCATTCAAGGAAGTTTATGGCGGTCTGCAAACCAAGGTTATTGATGGTCAGGAAAACACCTGGTCAAACATTTACGGCAAGAAGTTCTTTGAAGTGCAGGACGGTGTAACTGAAACCAACCACGGCATTATTGATTATCTGCTTGTGACATCAGACGAATGGTGGGCCGGTTTGAAACCTGACGTTCGTGATCAACTGGCAAAAATCATTAGTGAAGTCACGGTTGCCCGTAATAAGGAATCAACCGGGGTGAATGAAGCCAATAAACAAAAAATCATCGCTGCAGGCGGTGTTGTACGCACACTGAATGCAGAACAACGCAAAGCGTGGGTTGATGCTCTGAAACCTGTCTGGAAACAGTTTGAAGGTGATGTTGGAGCCGATCTGATTGCTGCAGCCCAGACTGCCAATGCCGGCAAATAAGACCGGTAGTTAAAAAACAAGAATGGATTACGCCGCCGTTTTAAGGGTGGCGTAATCCCAAAGTTTGTCTCTGCGCGTGTCTTTACCCCAAAACCGGTAACCACTTTTGGGAGACACGCTAAAAAAACCATTATGGGAGGGGTCTATGTCTGCATCGTCGCCAAAGGGGTGGTCTGCGAGAATTGATCATTTTGAAGAAACGCTGATTGCGGTTCTGCTGGGACTTATGACAATCATTACTTTTGTCAATGTCATCGCCCGCAAGATGTTCAACGATAATATTCTATGGGCGCTGGAGGCGACGGTTTTTCTGTTTGCCTGGCTGGTGCTGCTGGGGGCCTCATATGCGGTCAAGCATTCGGTGCATATCGGTGTTGATGTTGTGTTGCAATTATTACCGAAAAAATTGCGCAAAACACTGACACTTATTGCTGCTGCTGCCTGTATCGCCTTTGCTGTCTTGCTGCTGATCGGAAGTTGGGAATACTGGTATCCGTTCATTACCAAAAGAGCGTTTCTGGAAACTGATGATATCCCGATGCCGGGGTTTTTGCAGTTTCTTGCTGACTGGGTAAATGAAGGTGAACGGTATGAAAAAATGCCGCGCTTTATTCCCTATTTTGTTCTGCCTTTAAGTATGGCCCTGTTGACCCTGCGGTTTGTTCAGGCGGGTTGGGATATATTCAAAGGCAAGCGCGAAACACTGATTGCAGCCCATGAAGGTGAAGACCTTTATGAAGATGCCGCCGGTGTCCCACACCCTGATCACACCAAGACGGAGGACTGATTGTCATGGAAGTTGCCCTGCTATTTGCCCTTATCATTGGCCTGATGCTGATTGGTGTGCCGATTAGTGTCTCGCTTGGTCTTTCAAGTGTTATCTTTCTGGTTTTCCACTCAGGTGGATCACTTTCATCTATTGCCCAGACAATGTTTTCGGCCTTTGATGGTCACTACACATTGCTGGCCATTCCGTTTTTCATTCTCGCCTCTACATTCATGTCAACCGGTGGGGTGGCGCGGCGGATTATCCGCTTTGCCATTGCCTGTGTCGGGCATTTTCAAGGCGGTTTGGCGATTGCCTCGGTGTTTGCCTGTATGATGTTTGCCGCTTTGTCGGGGTCATCTCCGGCAACGGTTGTGGCGATCGGTACGATCGTTATCGCCGGTATGCGTCAGGTTGGTTATACCAAAGACTTTGCCGCCGGGGTTATCTGTAATGCCGGAACGCTGGGTATTCTTATTCCACCGTCTATCGTGATGGTGGTTTATGCCGCTGCAACCGATGTGTCGGTAGGCCGGATGTTCCTGGCCGGTGTTATCCCTGGCTTGTTGGCCGGTTTCATGCTGATGGCTGGTATCTACACCTATGCCAAGATCAAGGGTCTGCCGTCACAACCGTGGGCCGGGTGGGGTGAGGTTTTTGCCTCGGCTCGTGATGCTGTCTGGGGGCTGATGCTGATTGTCATTATTCTTGGTGGTATTTACGGTGGTCTGTTTACGCCAACCGAAGCAGCCGCTGTTGCAGCGGTTTATGCCTTTATTATCGCCAACTTTGTTTATTGCGATATGGGGCCGCTGCATGCCAGTGATGGGGGCAGTATTTCGCTGTTGAAAAAGCCACAGAGCATTTTGACGGTGCTGTTTCATCCCGATACCAAGGAATCACTGTTTGATGCGGGTAAACTGACCATCATGTTGATGTTCATCATTGCCAATGCGTTGATCCTCAAGCACGTTTTGACCGAGGAACGTATCCCGCAGATCATCACCGAAGCGATGCTGGCGGCAGGGTTCGGGCCGATCATGTTCCTGATCATCGTCAACATTATTTTGTTGATCGGTGGCCAGTTCATGGAACCGTCAGGCCTGTTGGTTATCGTTGCACCGCTGGTGTTCCCGATTGCCATCCAGCTTGGGATTGATCCTATTCATCTGGGTATCATCATGGTGGTCAATATGGAAATCGGCATGATAACGCCGCCGGTCGGGCTCAATTTGTTCGTGACCGCCGGGGTGGCGCAGATGTCGGTGACAAGGGTCGTCAAGGCGGCCCTGCCGTGGGTGGCGATTCTTTTCGTGTTCCTGATCATGATCACCTATATCCCGTTCATCTCTACATGGTTGCCAACATTGCTGATGGGGCCGGAGATTATTACGAAATAAAAAAGAGCCCGGTTTTGGTGTTATCAAAACCGGGCTCAAATTTATGATTTGTTATTTCAAGGGGTGCAGTTAAACGCTGCGCCCCTTAACTATGACCTCAGCACCTTTTTCTTCCGGTTCATTGTCTACCATTTCTTCGGGGAAGCCGGGGGCGCGTAGTTCTGTGTTGCAGGCGTCTTCTAGGCGTTTTACGATCATTGAGGACCAGGCGCGGGGGCCGTATTTTTGTTGGCCGTCCTTGAAAATTTCCGAGACTTTGGGGGCGATTTCAAGTGGGACACCGGCGCGTTCGGCAACGCTTTCAAACAGCGACATGTCTTTGAGGACCAGGTCCATGGTGAAGTTGATATTGTAGCTGCCATTGAGAATAACCTGGCTTTCGGTTTCATGGACGAATGAATTACCCGATGAAATTCGAATGGCTTCATAGGTGGTGGCAAGGTCCATTCCCGCCTTTGCGGCGGTGGTTAAAGCCTCACCGACGGCAACCAGATGGACCGATGCCAGATAATTGGTGACGACTTTGAGAACCGAGGCCGAACCGAGCGGGCCGGTGTGGAGAACTTGCCGTCCCATGGCAGTCAGCACCGGCAGGACGCGCTCAAAGGTTTCGCGTTCACCACCAGCGAAAATGGCAATGTTGCCGGTAGCGGCGCGGTGGCAACCGCCCGAGACCGGGCTGTCCATCAGGCTGGCGCTGGTGGCTTGAACCTTTGGTGCCATGCGCTTGACTTCGGCTTCATCGGTGGTGCTCATTTCGAGCCAGATTTTACCTTCGCCCAGTCCGGCAATGATGCCATCATCAGCCTCCATAACCGCAGCGCTCGCGGCAGGTGAGGGCAGGCAGGTAATGATAATATCGCAATTTTGCGCCATTTCCTTAGGCGAGTCGGCCCATTTGGCTCCTTTTTCCAGAAATGGAGCCGCGATGTTTTTATCGAGATCGCGCACGGTGAGGTCAAAACCGTTACGCAGCAGGCTGCCTGATAATTTGCCGCCGACATTGCCAAGGCCGATAAATCCGATTTTCATATGTAATACTTTCTTGTTTAGTAAATAGGTTCCTCAAGCATCTCGAGATGAAGGTTGCTGCCTTCATAGGGGTTTGCCAGTGCGACTTCTTCGTTCAGTTCAACGCCAAGGCCGGGGTCGGTCGGGACAATGACGCGACCGTCTTGCCACTGGATTGGTTTTTTAAGGATTTCAGCATGAAAGCCGCCCCATTGTTGAATGCTTTCGAGAATGAGGAAGTTGGGGGTGCAGGCGCTGATTTGAATATTGGCGGCACCTTCGATTGGTCCGCAGTAAAGATGCGGGGCTATTTGGGCGTAATAGGTTTCGGCCATGCCAGCGATTTTTTTAGCTTCGAGAATGCCACCAACCCGGCCAAGGGCCATTTGCAAAATCGAGGCGGCCTGGGCTTCGAGCACACGGGCAAATTCATACTTGGTTGTCAGGCGCTCACCGGTGGCGATGGGGATGGTGGTCTGGCTGGCAACGCGGGCCATTTCGCGGGGGTTTTCAGGCGGTACCGGTTCTTCAAACCATAACGGGTCATAAGGCTCAAGCTGACGGGCCAGACGGATGGCGCCGGAGGTGGTGAACTGGCCGTGGGTACCAAACAGCATGTCGGCATCGGTGCCAACGGCCTCTCTGATTTTTTTGACGAACTCAACCGAGCGGGCAATGTCTTTGAGGCCCGGTTGATGGGGGTCGTAAACGGTGTAGGCGCCAGCGGGATCAAATTTAACGGCAGTAAAACCTTGTTTGACATATCTGGCGGCTTGTTCAGCCGAAGCGTCCGGGTCGGAATAAAACGTCTCTGGGTCAATGCCTTCATCGGGATAGAGATAGGTGTAGGAGCGCAGGGTTTCGTGCACTTTGCCACCGAGCAATTCATAGACCGGCTTGTTGACTTCCTTGCCGATTATGTCCCAGCAGGCCATTTCGATACCGCTGAAAACGCTCATCAGGGTGACATCGGGGCGCAGATTATAGCCCGAGCCATAAACATTGCGCCACATCTGCTCGATTCTGGACGGGTCTTTGCCAATCACATGGCGCTCGCAGACATCCTCAATCATTTTGGCAATCAGGTGCGGGCTGAAGGTGGCGGCATAGACTTCGCCGATGCCCTCAACATTGCTGTCGGTGATCAGTTTGACAAAGATGAAATAGCGGCCACCAAAGTGTGGCGGCGGGTTGCCGACAACGAAGGTTTTTACATCGGTGATCTTCATGGGGGAACTCCAGCCGGGTTAAAATATAATCACATTGCGCAAAGCTTCGCCGCGTTTGACCGAGGCGATGGCTTCATTGATATCCTCTAAGGGGTAGCGGCCTGAAATCAATTCATCGAGCTTTAAACGTCCTTGCAGATAGAGTTCAGCCAGATAGGGGACATCGACCTGCACCCGGCCCGAACCCATTTTGGAGCCTAATATGCGCTGGCTTAGCGCCGCGATGGTGCCGGGGTCAATTTCGCTCATCACACCGGTGGCCGGCATGCCCACCAGCACCACAGCGCCGGTCGGGCACATCATGGCATAGGCGCTGTCGATGGCCGGTTTTGCCCCGACGGTGACAAAAACATAATCAGCCCCACGACCGCTGGTTAGGCTTTTGACCTGTTCGGGGATGTTGTTGTCGGTGGCTTTAATGGTGTGGGTGGCGCCAAATTGGCGGGCGACATCGAGTTTTTCATCGGAAATATCAATGGCAATGATGGTTGCCGCACCTGAAAGGGCAGCGCCTTGAACAGAGTTGAGGCCGACACCTCCGGTGCCGATAATCACCACATTGTCACCGGCAGCGATTTTAGCAGTGTTGACCACAGCGCCAAAGCCGGTCAGCACCCCGCAGGCCAAAAGACTGGCGCTGTCAAGCGGGATGGAGCGGTCTATGCTGACGGCTTGCGAGGCGTGAATGAGGACATATTCGGCAAAGGCACCAGTGCGTAAGCCGTGAGTGAAGGTCTCATCAGACTTGCCTGTCAGCGGGGTGTTTTCATCTAGGGCAAAGGTGGTGTCACAGGCAACGGGCACGCCTTGGGCGCAATAATGGCAATGGCCACAAGAGCGGATGAGGGTTGCGACCACGTGATCGCCGATGCTCATCGTATCTACGCCAGTCCCGACAGCGGTCACGGTTCCAGCAGCTTCATGGCCGTAAATGGCTGGAAGATCACCGCCCCAGCCCCCGTCAATAAACATGATATCGCTGTGGCAAATGGCACAGGCGGCCAGTTTTACCAGAACTTCACCGGGGCCGGGTTCGGCAATCTCTACCTGTTCAATGGAAAGGGGTTGTCCGAACTGTCTGCAAACTGCAGCTTTCATATGATCTCTGCCTTCTGGTTTAAGATAATCGTTGGATCATCATTAACCAGAAGGGTTGAGAGCATCTAGTCGGATTACGACATTTGAGTCGCTGAATTTGACTTTGGTTCGCTCACGCTGTCGCCCTTCGGGCTGCGCTCCGCGGGGGCGGCGTTATTAAGCGCCGGGGCCTCGTCATGTCGAAGACATGCTTCCAGCATGATGGCCCAGTCGGCGGTCATAACCGCCTCCGCTGCGGATTCTCCGGTCACACCTGTTTTTGCGTGATCAGGCAGCAGCTTTTTGCATCAGGCCGCGGTTGATCAGGCTTTCAGCGATCTGCACTGTGTTAAGGGCAGCGCCTTTGCGCAAATTATCGGAGACGACCCAGAAATCGAGACCGTTTTCGATGGTTGAATCTTCGCGGATGCGTGAGATGAAAGTGGCGTATTCACCGACACACTCGACCGGGGTGATATAGCCGCCGTCTTCACGTTTATCGATAACCATCAGGCCGGGAGATTCGCGCAGCAGATCACGGGCACCTTCAGCGGTGACTTCTCTTTCGCACTCGATATTGACCGCTTCGGAATGGCCGACAAAAACCGGGACGCGCACGCATGTGGCGGTCAGCTTGATTTTTGGATCAAGGATTTTCTTGGTTTCAGCCTTCATTTTCCATTCTTCCTTGGTGTAACCGTCATCAAGGAACACATCGATATGGGGAATGACGTTAAAGGCGATCTGTTTGGTGAATTTTACCGGAGTAGGCGCATCGGTAACGAAGATGCCTTTTGTCTGGATCCACAACTCATCCATGGCTTCCTTGCCGCCACCAGAAACCGACTGATAGGTCGAAACCACAACCCGTTTGATGCCATAAGCGTCATGCAAGGGTTTTAGCGCCACAACAAGCTGGGCGGTGGAGCAATTGGGGTTGGCGATAATGTTTTTGCGCTTTGGGCGGGCCATATATTCTTCAAGCACATCAGCGTTGACTTCGGGCACCACAAGCGGGCATTCGGCGTCATAGCGAAAGGCGGAAGAATTATCGATGACGATACACCCTGTGGCACCGATTTTCGGGCCCCATTTTTTGGCAATGTCACCGCCAGCCGACAGCAGGGCAAAATCTACGCCATTAAAATCGAACTGCTCAAGGTCTTCACATTTCAATACTTTGTCGCCATAGGAGACTTCGCGGCCAAGCGAGCGGCGTGAGGCAATTGCATGAACTTTATCGGCCGGGAACTCGCGTTCAGCCAGTATGTTCAACATTTCGTGGCCGACATTTCCGGTCGCGCCAACGACAGCTACAGTATAACCCATTTTTTAATTTTCCTTTGGATGTCGGCCCCGTAAGCCACCAGACATTTTAGTTTCGGCCTCACCCCGCGGGGTATATGGCCGGGGGAAGCTTTACAGTGTCTTGGACGCTAGCGTCTTGGTGGTCTTGGTTGTGGGTGTTTTTGCGCGCACGACAATGGGACCACCGGTGGTGGTTGTCGTTGTCGTTGATGTCAGCACACAAAATGCCATGAGTGAAATACTCGCACAAAAAGAATTGTTATTCGGCTGATCTTTTAGCACGGGATGGGGGGAAGATAAAGAGGGGAGTTGTGCGGCGAATTGGGTGGGAGGCGTGTTGTTTTATCTTCCCCTTATCGCTTTCCTCGGGCGGAGCAGACATTTTTGTCTGCGTAGACCCGGGGATCCATTGTCGGCAATGTTCAGGATAGTAAATTACTGACTCTCTGAGACGCCAACTTCAATGGATCGCCGGGTCAAGCCCGCCGAAGGCGTGGTGGGGTATGGGAGCTTCTTAGAGCAGGATCAGGATGCCAATGAGGCTTTAAACCATCCTATCCAGTTCAGCGAGAATCGCGTCGCCCATTTCAGATGTTGAAATGACGTTGTCGCCTTCTGAGGCGATGTCGCGGGTTCTAAGACCCTTGGCAAGGACGGAAGCGATGGCTTCGTCGAGTTTTGTGGCCCAGTCGCCCATGCCGAAGGAATAGCGCAGGGCCATGCCGAAGGAGCCGATTGTGGCGATGGGGTTGGCATAGCCTTTGCCGGCGATGTCGGGGGCTGAACCGTGGACGGGCTCGTAGAGAGCTTTGCGGGTGCCGGTTGTTGGGTCTTGTGCGCCAAGTGAGGCTGAGGGCAACATGCCGAGCGAGCCGGTCAGCATGGCGGCAACGTCGGACAGGATATCGCCAAACAGATTGTCGGTTAAAATAACGTCGAACTGTTTGGGGGTGCGGACCAGTTGCATGCCGCAATTGTCGGCCAGAATGTGTTCGAGCTGGACATCGCTATAGGCTTCTTTGTGAACCTGGGTAACGACTTCGTTCCATAAAACGCCTGATTTCATCACATTGCGCTTTTCAGCAGAGTGGACAAGATTTGAGCGGGTGCGGGCCAGTTCAAAAGCAACACGCGAGACGCGGTCGATTTCATAGGTGTCATAAATTTGTGTATCGATGGCGCGTTTTTGGCCGTTGCCAAGGTCGGTGATGGTTTTGGGTTCACCGAAATAAACCCCGCCGGTCAGCTCGCGCACGATGAGGATATCAAGACCGTCAACCAGTTCTTTTTTGAGCGATGAGGAATCAGCAAGGGCCGGGTAGCAAATGGCCGGGCGCAGATTTGCAAACAGTTCGAGGTCTTTGCGCAGGCGCAACAGGCCTGCTTCGGGGCGTTTGTCGTAGGGGACAGCATCCCATTTGGGGCCGCCAACGGCGCCGAAAATGATTGCGTCAGCCGCCATGGCCAGTGCCATGTCGCTGTCGGAAATCGCCTCGCCATGGGCGTCATAGGCGCTACCACCGACAAGACCGCTTTCGGTTTCAAAGCTGGCAATGCCGCGATCGTTGAACCATTTGATCAGGCGGTCAACTTCGACCATTACTTCTGTGCCGATGCCATCACCGGGCAGTAAAAACAGTTTTTTTGTCATTGTAATTTTTCCGTCTGATTGTTCTGTATGATTGTGTTGTGTGAAATTAGATCCAAGGCTGGCTTGCGGCCTGCTTTGTTTCAAAGGCATCAATCGAAGATTGTTTTTCCTTTGTCAGGCCAATGTCATCAAGGCCGTTGAGCAGGCAATGTTTTTTGTGGGCATCAACTTCAAAAGATATGGTGCCGCCATCAGGGCCGGTAATGGTTTGGCTTTCAAGGTCAATGCTGACGGTGGCATTGGCGCCGCGCTCGGCATCATCCATCAATTTGTCGACATCTTCCTGCGGCAGTTTGATCGGCAAAATGCCGTTCTTGAAGCAGTTGGAATAAAAAATATCGGCAAAGCTGGTGGAAATTACACAGCGGATGCCAAAGTCGGCAATGGCCCACGGGGCGTGCTCACGCGATGAGCCGCAGCCAAAATTATCACCGGCAACCAGAATCTGGGCATCTTTCCAGGCTGGTTTGTTGAGGATGAAATTTTCGTTCAAGCTGCCGTCTTCGTGATAGCGCATTTCATAAAAAAGCGATTTGCCAAGGCCGGTGCGATGGATGGTTTTCAAAAACTGCTTGGGGATGATCATATCGGTATCGATATTAACCAGTGGCATGGCAGCGGCAACGCCGGTGAGTTTGTTGAATTTTTCCATTTCGGACCTGTTATCAATTTGCGGATTTGTTGTCTTTTTGACGGTAATTGGTTGCAAGGTCAAGGGTTGATGGTAAAAGTCCAAATGTCAGTTGTCGTTTTATCAGGGGAACTCTTATGAGAGCCATCATTCCATTTGTTGCAGGTGAAAAGCAGGACCAGATTGAGTTTTGGCTGGAGGTTCTGCAAGCCGGGTTGCCCGACTATCAGGTTTTAATGTTTGATCAAGTGACAAAGGCGCAACGTGATGAGGTTGAGGTGGCGATTGTGGCCGACCCGGACCCGGCCAAGCTGGCCCTGTTGCCAAAGCTGAAATGGGTGCAAAGCCTGTGGGCCGGGGTTGAGGGCTTGCTGGAAAAACTGCCTGATGCACGGTTTGAAATTGTGCGGATGACCGACCCGCAATTGGCTGTTGATATGAGCGAGGCGGTGCTGGCCTGGACGCTTTATCTGCATCGTGACATGCCAAAATATCGGGCCCAGCAAGAGAGCAAGGTCTGGCAATGTTATGATCTGACTTTGCCGTCAAAACGCTGTGTCGGTGTGCTGGGGTTGGGCAAGCTGGGTAAGGTTTCTGCCCGGCGGCTGGTTGATAACGGTTTTGATGTGTGTGGCTGGAGCCGCTCAAAGGCAAATATTGAAGGGGTGGCAAGCTTT
>Ga0316189_10004607_pt1 | contig 13249 bp, 12 predicted proteins | sample LowCovwburrow_MG_FD_204930 | JGI IMG/M metagenome (GOLD analysis project Ga0316189, IMG submission 204930) | Coastal sediment microbial communities from Maine, United States - Lowes Cove worm burrow | ecosystem: Environmental > Aquatic > Marine > Coastal > Sediment | place: USA: Maine... | reverse complement strand
CGCAATCAGGACAGATACCGTGACTGAATTCCGCCTCGGAATGCTCTCGTATATATGACTCAATCTGATTCCAATACCCCTTATCGTCCCGTATTTTTTTACAGGAAGCGCAGATAGGCAGAAAACCGCTTAATACTTTTACCTTGGACATAGCTTCCTGGAGCTTTTCCGTTCGTTGCTCAACAATCTCTTCCAGCTCGTCCTTGTATTGACCGAGTTCTTTTTCAGCGGCCAGCCGTTTTTTTATTTCATCCAAAGAATTCATGATGATATAGAGAGACAGCAAGAGCGTGATCACAATAATCGCAATTGAGATGCAGAACAACCCCTTTGTCAGATGAGCAATTTCATCGTTGATTTCTTCAAAAAAAATACCGGTGCCGATAACCCATCCCCAAGGTTTAAAGAGTTTCACATAAGAAAGTTTGGGTATAATACGTGCGGGATTTTTTTTCCATTTCCAGTAATATTGGGCATAACCGCCGTTATTTTCTTTTGCTAAGGCAACAAATTCCTGAAAAAGATGTCGGCCTTGTGAATCGGCAAAATCCGTGAGATCCTTACCCTCCATCCGCTGGAAATGAGGATGCATAATCATGACCGGCTTCATATCGTTAACCCAAAAATATCCTCTCCCTTCAAATCCATAGCGGATTTCGCGGATCTGGTCTGTTGCCAGCTTCTGCCCTGCCTCTAAGGAAAGCTTGCCGGAGTTCACCAGTTGTTCATAATGTCCCAACATACTGAGAACGGTCTGAACTTCAGCGGAAATCAATGCTTTTTTCTGGGCCAGGAGGTTATGCTTAAACACCGGCAGAGCGACAGCGAAAAGGGTCACCACAAAGAGAAGAATGGTCAGAACAGAGGGGAAAACAATCCGTATCACCTCTTTTTTATAGAGCCGACCAGTCCCGTCGATAATGATGCGTTCACGTACTCTGTCAATCACCGTTGTTATCTTCAACACGCTCTTCCTCCCCTCCTCCATGATATCTGCCGACTGCGGGAAAATCCCCGGAGACCGCCGCATTCCCGGTCCCGACAAGGACGTTCGGAAAATCAGCCCTTATTCGCTTTCAGAATACAGTCAAGCTCACATGCCGCTGCATAGGCGGCAATTTCTTCTTGCAGGAATTGTACATAAGGACAATCGGTGACAGCAAGAAGAGAATTTCGCAGCATATATTTTCCGCTCTGTTCCATCGGCTCAGGCAGTTCAAGCGGTTCAAGAATGTAACTGAAGATCTGCGGACGGCGGCAGACCTGGGGGCGTTGCCTGTATACGGTGCAGCGTCCGTTCAGCTCAAGAGCGGGACAGGATGACTCCCTGGGCAGAATCATGCTCCAGCCGTTTCGCCAATGAAACAGTTCCGGGGTGCCGGTACCGCATTGATCCGCATCAGCACCGTGATAAAAAGGACGGCCATCGACCTGCAAAACAGCATCATCCGTCGCCGAATCAAGGGCCAGCCTGCTCCGACTCTCAGGTGTGTCATGACGGAGAAGGGCAAAGAGTTCCGTTTCCGAAGCCTGCAAGGGAATCTCAAAGAATTCCTGGGCCATCCCTTTCGCCGGTCCGACGCAGCAGAGCGTGCAGTTGCAGGGCGCACAAAGCCGGGAGTTGATTTCCTCCAATTCCGTTTCCAAAATGCGCTGATTGATTAAAGCCGTACATGCCGTTACCGCATCCACCGGCTGACCGGACTCATCCACCACCTCTGCATCCAGCGCATCCGGTTGCCGGCCAGCACCCACAGCTCCCTGTTTTTCCAATAATTGCAGGTGATCAAGATAACGGTGCAGCAATTTATCCGGCTTCGTATAGACCGTATAGCCTGTCTCAATCGGCTCTGTCATCTCGGCAATGATGTCTTCAACCTTTGCCTCGGGACCGCTGAGCTGATACAAAAACTGCACCATAGAGACCAGCGGCAGCACCGGCTGCCTCAGCAATGCCATTCCATCCTGAAGATCTTCTTTCTTCACCTTTCTATTCACCCTCTGCTCCCCTGTTCTTCTGCATAAATTTGAAATTTCCTCCCAAGGTACACAAGATTCAAATCGAAAACAAGCAGGAGCGATGTTTTTTCCATGCAGCTGAAGTTGCCTTTCTCCTTTACAGCAGGCAAGAAAATTATTAGGTATCAGCGTGCGGAAAAAATATACGCGGTGAACCTGATGAGAATGCGCTGGCTCCGCCCAAAAACGGCGGAGCGCAACATCCGGGTGTTTTTTGCGGGATGCTGCAAACAGCAAAATATCATCCTCTCAATTTCGCAGAATAATTTTTCAAATTCACTTCTGACATACTTCCAATAATGGCTATCAGAGAAATAATGACCTATCCTGCTCCGGTCCTCCGGAAAAAAGCAATACAAATAGAAAAGTTTGATGACGCGCTCCGAGAGCTGGCCGAGGATATGGCCGAAACCATGTACGATGCCCAGGGTGTCGGACTGGCAGGCAACCAGATCGGTGTCGCCCGGCAAATAGTGGTGGTTGATATCTCGACCGAGGAGAATGAGCGGCAATATATCGTCCTTATCAACCCTGTTATCTCCGAGGGGGAAGGCAAGGTCTGCGATCAGGAAGGATGCCTGAGCGTCGTGGAGTACAGCGCCAAGGTGGACCGCTTTCAAAAGATCAGGGTCACAGCCCGTGATCCGGAAGGAAAGGAGCTGGATTTCATTGCCGAAGACCGCTTTGCCCGTATCATCCAGCACGAGGTGGATCATCTGCACGGTACCTTGTTCATTGACCGGATAAGCAGCCTGAAACGGGGATTGTACAAGAAAAAGCTGAAAAAAATTTTAAAAAACCAATAGAGAAATCAAGGAATGAGTGATCCTTTGCGTATCGTTTTTATGGGGACCCCGGATTTTGCCGTGCCCAGTCTTCATGCCCTGCTTGACTGCCCGGAACAGGTGGTGGGTGTGGTCTGTCAGCCGGATCGCCGGCAGGGACGAGGAAAAAAACTCTGTCCGCCGCCGGTGAAAGTCCTCGCGGAAGAGGCGGGGATTCCTGTCCTCCAACCAACCTGCATCTGTAACGATGCGTTTTTTAAGGAGATCAGCTCCTTAGATCCAGACCTGACCGTAGTCACAGCCTACGGCAGGATCCTGTCAGATCGCCTGCTCAACCTGCCCCGCTTGGGCACTATTAATGTCCACGGCTCGCTCCTGCCCAAATACAGGGGAGCAGCTCCCATTCAATGGGCAGTCATTAACGGCGAAACCGAGACCGGGGTCACCATCATGCAGATGGATGAAGGTGTGGATACCGGGGATATCCTGCTGCCGCTCAGCCTGTCGATTACAGAAGAGGATACGGGCGGCACCCTGTTCACCAAACTGGCTGATCTGGGCGGCCAGGCCCTCTTCGAGGCGATATCCCGAATCAAGCAAGGCGATCTGCCCCCGACCCCGCAGAATGCTTCCTTGGCCTGCCCTGCTCCTATGTTGAAAAAAGAAATGGGCCAATTGGACTGGAGCAAATCCGCCAAGGAACTGCATTGCCTTATTCGCGGCCTTGACCCTTGGCCTTCAGCCTACAGTTTTATCGATAAGAGACGTTTTCGGTTCTTCAAACCGCAGGTCATTCAAGGCGAGGTCAAGGAAAAACCCGGCACCCTCTGTCGGGCGGGCAAAAACGGTGTTCTTATAGCGACAGGCAAGGATTATCTGCTGATCCGGGAGATTCAGCCGGAGGGCAAAAAGCGGATGTGCGTTCAAGCCTGCATCTGCGGGATGAAACTGCCCGTCGGTGAGCAATTCACCTGAACCTGAATCTTCCCTGCTGTTTTATACAGCAGGGAGGGGTTCCCTTCGCCCTTTTCGCTCAATCCTTGATACAACGGACACTGTAACCTGTAGCACGAAAATTTCTGTACACAGTAGCTGTTGTTCCATGAAATTCGAGCCTGTCAGGATACTCACTACTAGCAGTGCTGCTCCAATAATATCCACCACTACCCTCTTCGTCAACTACCCCGCTGTTGTACCAACGAGAACCGGCAGTAACAAGTTTCAGTGGTGAATTGAATAAGGCTGACGGGGTAGCACCGTACTGAGTAATTTCATCTTTCCATTCATCCGAGGTGGGCAAACGAAAACCGGAAGGACAGGGATTATTCATGCTATCAACACCCTGCCAAAGCCCGTTGTTCTGCTCTTCTCTCCAATCCCAAGGATAGTCGGGCGCTATAATGAATTTCCCGTGGCCGGGGATGTCCACGTCGCTGAGTTCGGGGGTGGTCATCGAAAGAGGATCGCGTTTTTCATGCCCGTCCGTGCCCCTGCCCCATTGATAGAAGTCGCCGTAGGCTTGGGTGTCGTCAATACTTTGCGCAACCCGGCATGCTCCGAGATTGCGGTCCATCCAAATTTTGTCTGTACCCGATATCACCGTCTGAAACTCGTTGCAACCATCAGGAAGTTTAATAATGTAAAATGTACCGCCAAGCGTCACGACTAAGGCCTTTCCGAACGTCTCCACAGCACTCAACAGCAGCAAACAAAGACAAAACAACGTTACCGACTTTTTCATACGTCTTTCTCCTTTAATTTTTTTTTGCCCCTTTAAAAGGAAAGAGGTGCTGTCCAACCGAACTGTTAAGGATAACAGGAAAAGGAAATATGTGTCGAGAAAAATACCGCAAGCCCTGTAAACATCCAAGGAGTGCGTTCAGAAGCGGTGGATAAAATCGCACCGACAGCGGGCCACGGCTGTCGGTCACAGCGTAACGTAGCACCTAGGCAGCACCCTGTTTCGCAGTTGGTCCTTCATTCGGCACTAAATTTAAAAGACCGGCGATATTTCGATAAGAGCAGAATGATTTGCCGTACCTCGACGTTTCGATTATACTTTCCAAAATACTTCACCCGTCTTTTTTATCTTCAGGTCGCAGACTTTGCTTATTCAGAAGATTCAAGCAGAGGGCAAAAAGCGGATGCGCGATCACGCCTGCAGTAAACAGTTATCTGATTTTTTTATGCTTTCTTTGTACAAGAAAATATGTTTCTTTGACTGCTTTTCCGGAATCAGCGGCAATATGTTTCTAGGTGCCTTGCTCAATGCCGGGCTGTCGCGGGAAGCGCTTAGGGAAACGCTCAGCCGTCTGAATCTTCCGGGCTGGCAACTGAACTGCACCCCTGTCTCCATCTCCGGTTTGCAGGCCACCTCGGTCCAGGTTCAGATTGAGGTTCAAGAAAATGAAACCGGAACACATCGCCATTTATCGGATATCCGCACCATCCTGGAACAGTCGGATCTGGATCAGGCCGTTATCGACCGATCCCTTGCCGTGTTTACCCGGCTGGCCGAGGCTGAGGCCCATGTCCACGGTACGGTTCCCGAAAAAATTCATTTCCACGAAGTGGGTGCTCTGGATGCGATCATTGATATTGTCGGAGCTGTTGCCGGTCTCCATCTCCTCGGCATAGAAGAGGTTGTTTGTTCACCCCTGCCCATGCCGGGCAGCGGCTGGGTCCGTTGCCAACACGGGGATCTGCCCCTGCCTGCCCCGGCGGTCTGCGAACTGCTTAAAGGCGTTCCTGTTTACGGGGACAGCCTGCAACAGGAGCTGGTCACCCCGACAGGCGCGGCCTTGGTTGCCGAACTGAGCAGCTCGTTCGGAACCATGCCGCCTATAACCTTGGAACAGACCGGTTACGGCGCAGGCTCTATGCAACGACAAGACGGAAAGCCCAACCTGTTGCGCCTGATGATCGGGTACAGCGAGGTTGTGCAGGAAGCCCAGCAGGTCGAGGTCATTGAAACCCATCTGGACGATTGGAACCCGGAACTCTGGCCCCATGTTTCTGCAAAGCTGATGGGGGCGGGTGCCTTGGATGTCAGCCTTGTGCCCATTCAGATGAAAAAGGGTCGCCCCGGTTTTCTCCTCCGCCTGCTTGCCGAACCGGCCCATGCCCTGCAACTAAAAGAACTCATATTCCGCGAAACCTCTGCCATCGGTCTGCGCTTTCAGACAATGCAGCGAATGACTCTGCCCAGAACGAGCATAGAGGTGGCAACCCCTTGGGGGACCGTGCGGGCAAAAAAGGTGACAAGCTCTGAGGGTGTCAGAATCACCCCGGAGTATGAGGATTGCGCAAAACTGGCAGAAGAACAGAACATCCCTTTGCAAAAAATTTACGCTGCGGTTACAGCGTTGAGCGGCACAGTTTCCGCTCATTCCCACAAATCGCCTCTACAAGACACTCTCGTATAATCATGGATAAACTCTTTATGTTCATAGCCACCGGCGGCTATAGCGGCTATCTGCCCAAGGCACCGGGAACCTGGGGCTCTCTGGTCGGGGTGCTGCTCTGGGCACTGGGCCTGCACCGACTTCCGCCTACTGCCTATGCCGGTATGCTGGCAGGGATTTTACTGATCGGCACGGCTGCTGCCGGGGCTGCGGAAAAGATCGTTGACCGGGGTGATCCTGGCCTGGTGGTGATTGATGAGATCCTCGGGCAGCTGCTTGCGCTGGCTCTGGTACCTTGGCATCCCTTGGCCGCTCTTGCCGGATTTGCCCTGTTTCGCTTCTTCGACATCCTGAAACCCTTTCCGGTGAGCTGGTTTGACCAACGCATCCACGGCGGCTTGGGTATCATGCTGGACGATGTGGCGGCCGGGCTCTATGCTTTGCTGCTCCTGCAGGGCGGGATATGGCTGTTGAAAGGATAAGAGGAAATGCACCTCAGCATCTCCAACAGTTGCGGAACCTCTGCCGGCTACAGCTTCCTTCTCCTCATCATCATGCAAGAGACCTGTCCAGTATTGTTTTTAATTCATTCAGCACTGTTTCCAGATGTTGACGATGCCTTTCTTCCTCAGTAACATCCATCATCAATCCAAGGACATGGATTACTCCGTCATCGGCCGTCAAAACCGAGGTTGAAATTGAGAGGATACGTTTTTCTCCGTCAGATCGTACCACTTCCCATCGCTCGCCGTGCAGGTCATTCCCTTCCCGCATTTGGTTCATGCGTTTTATCGCTTTCTCCTGAACAGCCGGGTCCGGGTACATGGCTTGATACCACCCTTTGGTGTTGATTTCTTCAAGACTGTACCCGGTAATATCAACCATTCTGGTGTTCCACACTGTAAATCGCACATGCGGACTTTCCGGGATGTCATGGCAGACACAGACCCCTTCAGCGGCCCGCTCTATAACACCTTTTCGGAAGGAATGATCTTTTTGTAAGGCTTTTGAAACTTTTTTATAATATGCCAACTCCTCATTCAGAGTTTCGACCTGCTGTTCCAGTTCGGCAAACTCTTCTTGAGAAATTGAGGCGTTATCAGATGGGCTTTGCATGGCAAGAATCCCCCTTGTCACAGTTTATTGATTGACTTCAATGAAATTCTTATCACCGGATGAATGCACAGCAGCGCGTGTACCGGTCATTCCTTTTTCTGTACTTTTCTTTCAATCTCGATATAATACTCCTTTTAAAAGATTAAGCATCTGTCGTTCAGGAACAGTTCCCTGAAAGCAGGTCGTTGTCTCTGTTCATAATACACCCGAGCCCGGCCCTGCTCAAAGATGTTTCTGCCCGCAGTATCTGACGTAAGAATACATTGACGCGCTCAGTTGCCCCTCAAGCGCAAACAGGAGCCTTATCCGTGCTCCCGGAACCGGCATGAAACCAGTATATTGCCGGAACATTCGTGATAAAAATAATAAATGTATGTCGTTTGAACAATATGAAAAATCTGAAGGAGACAGGCGATGTCCTCTCTGCTTGAAGTAAAAAACATGACCCATTTTTTCGGGGGACTGCGTGCGGTACATGGTTTCAACCTCAACATTGAGCCAGGCCGAATCCACGGTCTGATCGGCCCCAACGGGGCAGGCAAGACCACGGTCTTCAACCTGATTACCGGGGTGTATACACCCACCGAGGGCACCCTGATCCTTGAAGGAAAAAATATCCGAGGCAAGGAATCGCATCGCATCGCCTCAATGGGGATCGGCAGAACCTTTCAGAACCTGCTTCTCTGGCGGCACATGAACGTGCTTGATCATATCCGGCTGGCCCATTACTCCCAGCTCAGCTACGGCCTGTTCGGGGCCTTTTTCGGGACTCCGGCCTGCCGACGACAGGAGAAACAGGTCAAGGAACATTGCTACCGGCTGATGGAGACCTTTGACATCAGCCAGTTTGCCGACCATATCGTGGGCAGCCTGCCTTACGGTGCCCAACGCCGGGTGGAGATGGCCCGGGCTATGGCCACCAACCCGAAAATCCTTTTCCTGGATGAACCTACTGCGGGTATGACCCCGGACGAGCTGGTCAGGATGATTGCCATCATCCGCCAAGTCCACAGAGAGTTCGGAGTAGCCATCTTCCTCATTGAGCATCGGATGAAGTTTGTCATGGAACTCTGTGATTCCGTTCAGGTGCTGGTCTTTGGCGAGATTATCGCCCAGGGGCCGCCAGAGGCCATTCAGAACGATCCCAAGGTGATTGAAGCCTATCTCGGCACGGAGGATATCCATTAATGCAACTCACTGTAGAGAATCTGACCGTCTCCTACGGCAATATCCGTGCCTTGCACGGAGTGAGCTTTTCCGTGGAGCAGGGTGAAATCGTGACCATTATCGGGGCTAACGGGGCAGGGAAAAGCACCACCCTCCGGGCCATTTCCCGGATGATTCCGGCGGAGCCGGTCTCCAGGATTGAGTTTATGGGGGAGAGTATACTCAAATATAATACTGACAAGGTGGTCTCCAAGCTCGGTATCTCTCATGTTCCAGAAGGCCGAATGATCTTCGGCAATCTCACTGTGACTGAAAACCTCACCCTGGCTGCCTTTGCCCGCAAAGATAAGGAGGCCGTGGTCAAGGACCGCAAATGGGTTTTTGACCTCTTCTCGCGCCTGGAAGAACGAAAGGACCAGCTTGCCGGAACCCTGAGTGGTGGAGAGCAGCAGATGCTGGCCGTGGGTCGGGCCTATATCAGCGGCAGGAAGATCATGCTCCTGGATGAGCCCTCTATGGGGCTTGCGCCCCTGCTTATGTTGGATATGTTCAAGTCGCTCAAGGAGATCAACCGAACCGGAACCACCATCCTGCTGGTGGAGCAGAATGCGCGACTGGCCCTGAAATTCGCTCAACGCGGCTATGTGCTGGAAAACGGAAAATTGGTCTTAGAGGGCAAGGCGGATGATCTGTTGGATGATCCGGGGGTGAAGAAGGCGTATTTGGGGGCTTGAAACACGCATAACCGAGGAACGGTGATAACGAGATAAGCTGTCAGTGTATCAAACTTACTTGCAGAAAACTGCTGGGACAGAAATGTAGGGAATCAAATTTTTTATAATTATTTTATCAGGAACGAGTTTGTTTTGCTTGACAATATCTACTGGAGGAAGGTAATAGTGATGCTGACATGTTAATGATTTGATTTTTTTAAAAAAGGAGGTTGTCATGTTCTGTGCAAACGTCTGGGTTGGTTCGATCACGGTGACACGTACGCAAATACGTGGTAGTTATCAGTATGTAATCAATGGGGAGATTTATGTGGAGAACCAGTCGCACAATAAACTTGTCGGCATCCATTACGAAGTGGGGGGCAACTGGCATGACCTTACAGCCCACTACTCACATTCCTTGTTAACAGCAGGCGGCAATCGTATTGAAGTTTGGACTGTCAACGACTCCTTCTATTCGTCATCAATGAATTCCACGGTTCGCCTCGCAGCATACTATCACAATTTGGACTTGGGTGTTTCTTGTTGGGACAACAATGGAGGAGGCGACTATACAGTCCCAATCTAAGCCGTTATCTTGCAAATTATCTTTGAATACAACGGTGCCCCCTGCACTGCTGTTGCAGTGCAGGGAGAGTTTTCGAGCTGGAAGATATCACATCCCTTAGCCAAGTATAAGGAAGGTGTATATCGAGGAGTAATTGATCTGCATCCTGGCATTTACCAGTACAAGCTGCTGCGTAATCGTCAGGAGTGGCTTCTTGATCCGGGCAACTCCTGGATTGACCGTACCGGCGAATGTATCAATAATACACTCGTCGTCGGCGGATCGACTCCTCCGCTCTACTTTGCGCCATGCCGCCGCTGCTGGGTGTCCCGTGACAACCATCTTTGGGTACATGCCGAGGTCGAAACGGATGCTCCCGTACCGGAACAACTGATACTGCGCAACGAAAACGGAATATCAGTTGCGGCATGTCCAGTGGAGGTATTATATACGGTAGGCAATCGTAATTTACTCAAATACAACGGGCATGTACCGTTTTCTGCTGTCACAGCGCAATTTAGCGGATATCCCGGCAGATGGACGCTGCCGGAACCGACGGATGCAGATGCTCCTGCTTGGCTGAAAGGGGCAGTGTTCTATTCAATCTTTGTTGATCGATGGTTCAGAGGTTTTCATTCACCTGCCGACCTGCGGGCATCCTCACGTGACCAGCCGTCCCATGCAGAAATGTTCTACGGCGGTGACCTTCCCGGCATCACCGAATCATTGCAATGGATTGCTGATCTCGGTGTTGACGCTCTCATGCTTACCCCCTTGTACAGGTCGGAGTCTCCACATCGTTACGATGCTGTTGATTTTCAATGCGTTGACCCACGCTTAGGTGGAGAAAAAGCCCTTGCCAAACTGATCAGAGCATGTAAGCAAAGCGGTCTTCGTCTAGTGCTTGATGCTGCCTTCACGCATTGTCATTGCCAGCATGCGGCGTTTCAGGATGTTATACGCAACCAAGAGCGTTCAGCATTTCAGGACTGGTTCATACTGAAGCATTTCCCTGTCACACTCTCCGATCCAGATTCCTATCAATGCTATCCTGATCATCCAGAACTTCCTATGCTTAACCTGTCATCTCCTCGTGTTATTGAGCATTTTGAACAGCTTGTCAGCCATTGGATGGAGTTAGGAGTCGATGGACTTCGGTTTGATGCCGTGGAATACGGCCCACCGGATACATGGCTGCGACTCGGCAGGTATGCACGCCGCCACAATCCAGAAGTTGCACTCATTGCAGAATGTATCTTCGATTCAACGGCATACGCAGTGGACACATTCGGGGTTCATTGTGCAACCGACTATGCACGCCATGACCTGCTGATCAAAGCAGTTATTGAAGGGAATGATGCCTTTGAACGATTTCTTTCAACCGAGCAGCTTCTTTCTCATCGGCTCGGCCCCTGCCGGGAAGAAATCGCGTTGCAATTCATTGATTCGCATGACACGAATCGGTTATTGACTCTGACACAAGACGAATCAAAGGTGCATAAAGCACTTGCTCACCTTCTGTCAAGAAATGAATGCGTACTTATTTATTATGGAACAGAGCTTGGACTGTCAAGCGGCTGCGCTGTGACCGGTATGGATTTGGCGTGGCCCGACCGACTGCCTATGCCGCCTCTGCCGCAAGAGTCGGAATCAGTCTCCCGGATTAGAAATCTTATACGTCAGCGTCAGTAAGTGAAGGTGCCTCCCGCCCTGCGAGTTCTGCTTTGACATGTAGAATCTGCTTTCATTGAGCCGCCCTGTTGTTATACATGCCGGGGCATGAGCAGCAAAAAAAAAATCATGCCCCGTTAACATCATCTATTCATAGCTGATTAAAACATGCTCTGTTCCCGGAGGAAAATAAACATGCAGTCCGTCAATTCCGGCAGTCTGACTGCTTCCTTCAATAAAAGCGTTCGTGATTCTTGAACCGAAAGGACAGCGATAGACATAGCCGACATGCTGCTCAGGAAATTCATTAACGGCAATAGAGATATTCTTTGTTTCCGGTGAATGGGTCAGCGTGTAACTGAAAGTGCCGCCGAAGATTGTCGGTGCCTGTCTGACCTTTATGGTGCGGTCGCCGCTTTCCAGCCAATGCGGCATGATCCCCGGAGCAATAAATATCTTGCCGTCCTGATCCTCCTCCGCCTCAAAAAAGAGAATGTCCCGCATGAGCATCATGAATTCTGCACAGGCCCATCCGTGCGGGATGTCACCCATATACCACCACTCCCTTGCCGGGAAGGATCGAAAGTCGTCTTCAACAGGCAGGCAATGCTGCTCATTCCATGCGCCCTGCACCACATCATACATCTCGCCGGTGGAAAAATTGCGGGTCACCTTGGCATAGCCTGCGTTGCCGACAGTCCATTTCAGGCAGGCATCCATCCTGGCCGTATCACCGATCAGTAGAAAGGCATGCGCCAGCTGCAGGGTCAGGTACGGCCCGAAACAGTTCCAGGCCGACTCATGATAGAAACCGCCGTTACGGACAAAACTGGACCAGATGGTTTCCAGGGTCATGCGGGCCGCATAATCGATATCATCGCCCAGCTTATTGTTCATATATAGACGGCAGGGATGAAAATAGGCCAGCGTCCCGACCATGGTCGAGTCATCCCGCTGCACATCACCAGGGCCGGTCGGAATATACGTCCGCCAATCGCCCCGCCGTCTCTGTTCGCTTAATACCCAACGGATAGAATCTGCGGTTGCTGTTCTCAAAGAATCGTAGATACTCCACAGTTCATTCTTCTCTGGAGCGTTAATCCGTTCCGCCAGACGGGCGGCCTCATACAAACCGGCAATCCCCCAGAAATCATCCCAGTAATGCGGCTTGTTTTTATCGCCGATATGCTCGGCACTCCAACCGCTGTGCAGCAGGCCGTAGGCAGTGCGGTTGTCCCGCAGCCAGCGTGCTCCTTTAATGATGTACGGATGGAACATGCCAGCTCCAAAACTGCCGCTCTGAATGCGGTCAAATTTGCCGATAGCCCAGAGTACCTGCCCGTTGCTATCCCATTCCCGGTCATTTTTTTCATGCTCTCCTCCGAAAAAACCATAGGTGGAGCAGGGGCCGATCCAGTCATGTTGGAGGTTGAACTTATTCGGATAATGCTGCTGATATTGCCGGTGCGCCAGATTTTTATCCCCTGCCAGAGCTGCCGCTATCCCCTCGATGGAAGAATCACGTATCCAAAAGTCATCATAAATTGTCGGCCCCGGATGAATCTGCCCGTTATCGGATAAAATCAGAAGATTGGCCCGGCAGATCTTATGCAGATCAAAGAGATGGGTAACAAGCGGCGTCATGTCGGCCTGCAGACCGTCCTGGTCCAGCTTATTTTCCCAGAACGATTCATTCTCCTGCTGAAGTGTGCTGCGTGATGCTGTTTTTAAGGCATGCAGATCACTCTCGCTGAGATAGTCGTCCACAGGCAGCCTGACATCAAATTCGTGTATTGCAGAACCATCTGA
>Ga0316189_10004605_pt1 | contig 13251 bp, 11 predicted proteins | sample LowCovwburrow_MG_FD_204930 | JGI IMG/M metagenome (GOLD analysis project Ga0316189, IMG submission 204930) | Coastal sediment microbial communities from Maine, United States - Lowes Cove worm burrow | ecosystem: Environmental > Aquatic > Marine > Coastal > Sediment | place: USA: Maine... | reverse complement strand
ATCAAAAATTATACCTTGAACTTTGGACCACAGCATCCTGCAGCACATGGTGTATTGCGTCTGATTTTAGAGTTGGATGGCGAGGTTATTCAGCGTGCAGATCCGCATATCGGCTTATTGCATCGCGGTACAGAAAAACTAGCCGAATCCAAACCCTATAATCAAAGCATAGGTTATATGGATCGCTTAGATTACGTATCTATGCTATCGAATGAACACGCTTATGTGATGGCGATTGAGAAGATGCTAGGCGTGCAGGTCCCTGAACGTGCTCAGTATATTCGTGTGATGTTTGATGAAATCACGCGAGTTTTGAATCACTTAATGTGGCTGGGTACCCATGGTCTTGATATTGGGGCGATGACGATCTTCTTATATTGCTTCCGCGAACGTGAAGATTTGATGGATTGTTATGAAGCGGTATCCGGTGCACGTATGCATGCGACCTATTATCGTCCAGGCGGTGTTTACCGCGATTTGCCAGATTCGATTGCTAAATATAAGGCATCAAAATGGCATAGTGAAAAAGAAGTTAAACAAAAAAACAAAAACCGTGAAGGCAGTTTATTAGATTTCATTGATGACTTTACCCAACGATTCCCAGGCTGTGTTGATGAGTATGAGACCTTATTGACTGATAATCGGATCTGGAAACAACGCACGGTGGGTATTGGTGTGGTATCACCAGAGCGTGCTCTGCAAATGGGTTTTAGTGGTCCGATGTTACGGGGTTCTGGTGTTGAATGGGACCTACGTAAGAAGCAGCCTTATGCTGTTTACGATCGTATGGATTTTGATATTCCAGTCGGTGTGGAAGGCGATTGTTATGATCGTTATTTGGTCCGTGTTGAGGAAATGCGTCAATCAAATCGTATTATTAAACAGTGCGTTGATTGGTTACGAGATAACCCAGGCCCTGTCATCACGGGTGATAATAAAGTGGCACCGCCAAGTCGTGTCGAAATGAAACAAGATATGGAATCTTTAGTTCATCACTTTAAGTTGTTTACTGAAGGTTATTGTGTGCCAGAAGGTGAAGTTTATACCGCTGTTGAACATCCGAAAGGTGAGTTTGGTGTGTATATGGTTTCTGATGGTGCGAATAAGCCATACCGATTGAAAATTAAGGCGCCTGGTTTTGCCCATTTAGCAGCGATGAATGAAATGGTGAAAGGTCATATGCTCGCTGATGTGGTGGCCGTGATAGGTACGATGGATATTGTGTTTGGTGAGATAGACCGATGAGCGAACTGCAATTAAATTCTGCAAAAGAAACTTTGTTTAATGAGGCCGTGCGCCAACAGATCGATATGTGGGTTGCGAAATACCCTGTGGGTCAAGCGCAATCTGCAGTGATTCCGGCATTACATATTTTGCAAGATGCTCATGACGGATGGCTTTCGAAACAAGTGATGGATGCTTTGGCAATTTACCTCGGTATGCCCTCAATTAGTGTTTATGAAGTCGCGACATTTTATAGTATGTATGAGCTTGAGCCTGTTGGTAAAAATAAGATCAGTGTCTGCACCAACATTTCGTGCATGCTGTGTGGTTCGGAAGAGATTGTCGAACATTTAAAACAACGCTTAGGGGTTTCATTGGGTGAAACAACAGACGATGGTTTAGTGACGTTAAAAGAAGTTGAATGTTTGGGTGCCTGTTGTGGTGCACCGATGTTGCAACTGAATCGCGATTATCATGAAAAGCTGACGACTGAAAAACTCGACGACTTATTGGGTGGTTTATCGTAATGGCTTTGAATCAAGTTTGTTTTAGAACGCTCGAGTTTGATCAGCCATGGACGTTAGAATCATATCGACGTGTAGGCGGTTATAAAGTTTTAGAGAAGATTTTAAAAGAAAAAACATCACCAGAAGATATTATTGAAGAGGTTAAAAAATCGAACCTACGTGGCCGTGGTGGTGCAGGTTTCCCGACTGGGTTGAAATGGAGCTTCATGCCTAGGAAAGTGCCGGGTGATAAATATATTGTCTGTAACTCTGATGAAGGTGAACCAGGTACCTGCAAAGATCGTGACATTATGCGCTATAACCCACACCAGTTAATCGAAGGGATGATTATTGCAGGCTATGCGATTGGCGCAGAAACGGGTTACAACTATATCCGCGGCGAATTTATTGAGCCGATAGAACGTTTCGAAGCGGCATTAATAGAAGCCAGAGAAGCGGGTTATTTAGGCCAAAATATTTTAGATTCTGGTGTCAACTTTGAGTTGCATACCCAGCCGGGTGCTGGCGCCTATATCTGTGGTGAAGAAACGGCACTATTAGAATCGATAGAAGGTAAAAAAGGTCAGCCACGTTATAAGCCACCATTTCCTGCTGGTTTTGGTTTATACGGTAAGCCTACGACGATTAATAATACTGAGACGCTGGCATCGGTACCTGTAATTTTGCAACATGGCGGCCAATGGTTTCATGATATTGGTTTGCCCAATAATGGTGGCACGAAGCTGTTTAGTGTGTCTGGTCATGTTAAAAACCCGGGCAACTTTGAAGTGCCGATGGGAATGCCATTTTCTGAATTATTAGAGTTGGCGGGTGGTTTACGTGATGGTAGAACATTAAAAGCCGTGATTCCTGGCGGGAGTTCGACACCGGTTGTGCCGGGAGATGTCATGATGGATTCAGTCATGAGTTACGATGGTATGAGCAAAATAGGCTCAATGCTGGGTGCGGGTTCCGTTATCGTAATGGATGACACGACATGCATGGTGAAAGCGCTAGAGCGTATTGCTGAGTTTTATTATGAAGAATCGTGTGGTCAATGTACGCCATGTCGGGAAGGTACAGGTTGGTTATACCGTGTTGTTAAACGTATTGAGCATGGACAAGGTACCCAGGAAGATTTAGACCGTTTATTAGATGTTGCTAATAATATTAGTGGTAATACTATTTGTGCCTTGGGTGAGGCTGCTGCCGCACCTGTTATTAGCTTTATCAAACATTTTAGAGAAGAATTTCAGTATCACATTGACCACCAGTGTTGCATGGTTTGGTCCAGCAAATCGAGTAAAGGTCAGTCAGCATTATGATCAATATTGAAATTGACGGCATTCCACTAACAGTGGACCCAAGTAAAATGATTATTCAGGCTGCTGACGAGGCTGGTATTGATATTCCGCGCTTTTGTTATCACAAGAAATTATCGATTGCAGCCAACTGTCGTATGTGTCTGGTTGAAGTGGATAAGTCTAATAAAGCGTTACCTGCTTGTGCAACGCCTGTCACAGAAGGTATGAAGGTTTTTACCGATTCAGCGACAGCGAAAGCAGCGCAACGTGGCGTGATGGAGTTCTTGCTGATTAATCATCCCTTGGATTGCCCTATTTGTGATCAGGGCGGTGAGTGTGAGTTGCAAGACTTATCGGTGGGCTATGGTGCGGGTGTCGGCCGCTTTAGTGAAAATAAGCGGGTTGTTAAAGATAAAAATATTGGCGCGCTGATTAAAACAGATATGACGCGGTGTATTCACTGCACACGTTGTGTTCGTTTTGGTCAAGAAATTGCCGGTATTAAAGAATTAGGTGCGACCGGTCGCGGCGAGCATATGGAGATTGGTACCTATATTGAGCAAAGTTTAGCCTCCGAGCTATCTGGCAATATTATTGATTTGTGTCCCGTCGGTGCTTTAACGTCGAAACCCTTCCGTTATAAAGCGCGAGCATGGGAATTATCTGCTCACCCCTCTATTGCACCACATGATGCTGTAGGTTCAAATATTGAGATTCATACTCGTCGTGATGAAGTGATGCGTGTAGTACCACGTGATAATGAAGCTTTGAATGAAACATGGCTGTCTGATCGTGATCGCTTCAGTTATTTAGGCTTAGCACATGAACAGCGTGCAACCACGCCGATGGTTAAACAAAATGGTCAATGGCAGCAAGTCGATTGGCAAACAGCTTTAAATAGGGCTGTTGAGGGCATTAAGTCAGTCATCGAACAAGACGGTGCTGAACAAGTGGCGGGTTTGGCTGCGCCAACCTCTTCATTGGAAGAGTCTTATTTGTTTCAAAAACTGTTACGTGGCTTAGGTGTTGAAAATATTGATCATCGTCTACGACAACTAGATTTTTCCGATCAGTCGGTTAACTATGATCAAGATATGTCATTGCAGCAGATTGAACAGTCAGGTGCCGTGTTGTTAGTAGGTTGTCATATTCGAGCAGAGCAACCCATTTTAGCGCATCGGCTCCGTCAAGCTGCGATGACCGGCACGGAAGTGAATGAGATTAATTTCTTTGCCAGTGATTTATTAATGCCGCTTAGCACCCAGCTTAGTGTGAATATTGAAGAGATGTTGGCGCATTTGTCAGGTATTGCTAAAGCGTTAATGTCGCTTGCCAGTGATGCAGAGTCAGCATGGACTGATTTGCTTGCAGATGTAGTGCCAATGGCTGCTGATCAGACGATTGCGATGCAGCTGTCTAATGCAGAACAGGCGATTGTGATGGTGGGGGCTTTAGCCAATAATCACCCGCAAGCCGCTAAAATTAAAGCATTGTCAGCATTAATCTGCCGTTTAACATCAAGTCAGTTAGTTGTATTGCCGACCGCTAACTCAAAAGCGTCGTTGTTGACCGGTGTTTTGCCTCAAAGCGCAGAATCGCTGAATGCTGAACAGAGTTGGCAAGCGAATTTGAAGAGTTATATTTTGCTGGGTGTCGAGCCAGAACTGGATTGCGCCGACCCAAATCAAGCGATACATGCATTAGACAATGCGGGTTTTGTGGTTGCGATGCAGTCTTATGTGACCGACGCAATGTTGGCTTATGCAGATGTGATTTTACCAGTGTCGAGTTTTGCTGAGTCATCTGGGACATTTGTCAGTATTGATGGTCAGTGGCAATCTTATGCTGGTGCGGTGTCTCCCAAAGGTGAAAGTCGACCTGCATGGAAAGTATTGCGGGTATTAGCGAATCTGACTGACCTTGATGGTTTTGACTATATTTCGTCGCAAGATGTCAGCGATGAAGTCCGCCTAAGCGTTGATATGAATGTGAAGACAGTACCTTCATCATACTGTCCTGAGGATCTTGAGCTAGACGAGACAGGTGTTCAAGTTATTTCAGAAGTACCGATGTACCAGATAGATAGTGTGGTTAGGCGGAGTAGTGCTTTAGCACAAACTGTCGAAAATCAAGCAGCTTTGATCGCGAAAATGAATACGGCGGAGGCTGAAAATCAGGGTTTAAGCACTGCCGAGAGTGTGGTTGTTAACCAAGGTAAACAAACTGTGACAATGGCATTTGAGATTGATAATGCGATTGCTGATGGCTGCTTACATATGCCAACAGGCGTGCCTGAAATGGCGCAATTTTCAGCCGCATTTTCGACGGTTCAAGTACAAGCAAACGGGCAAGGTGGTGAAACATGATTGATTTTATGCTTTATACCTTGTTGCCGATTTTACTTAAAATATTATTGATCGTCATGCCGCTCATGATTGCGGTGGCCTATTTGACTTACGCTGAGCGTAAGGTCATTGGCTATATTCAATTGCGCATTGGGCCAAATCGTGTTGGACCTAGAGGTTGGTTACAACCGATTGCTGATGCCGTTAAGTTAATGTTTAAAGAAGTTATTTTCCCTAAACAGGCCAATTTATATCTGTTTGTAGTTGCGCCTGTTTTGGCCATTGGGCCTGCTTTGGCAGCATGGGCTGTTATGCCTTTTGATGTGGGCTTAATTCTGGCTGATATCGATGCCGGCCTGCTCTATATTTTAGCGATCACCTCAATGGGTGTTTATGGTGTGATTGTAGCGGGTTGGGCTTCAAACTCTCGTTATGCTTTCTTAGGTGCATTGCGCTCAGCAGCGCAAGTGGTGTCTTATGAAATTGCGATGGGCTTTGCTTTAGTTGGTGTGTTGGTAGCGGCCGGCAGTTTAAATTTGGGTGAGATTGTCTTAGGGCAGCAAGGGGGTATTTATCATTGGTATTTCATCCCTTTATTTCCCTTATTTGTAATTTATTTCTTATCGGGTGTCGCTGAAACGAACCGTGCACCGTTTGATGTTGCCGAAGGTGAGTCGGAGATTGTAGCCGGTTTCCATGTTGAATATTCTGGTATGGCGTTTGCGATATTCTTCTTAGCTGAATATGCCGATATGATTTTACTATCGATGTTGGCAGCCGTATTATTTTGGGGCGGATGGTTATCACCGTTTGAAGGCACTGTTTTAGAGTTTGCTTTTTCTTGGGTGCCAGGTTTGATTTGGCTCTTGCTCAAGACATCGTTTTTTTTATTCTTATACTTATGGTTCAGGGCAACTTTTCCACGCTATCGCTATGATCAAATTATGCGTTTGGGCTGGAAAGTCTTTATTCCTGTGACCTTAGTTTGGTTGGTGGTGGTATCAACTGCACAAGTGCTGGATATTGGTCCTTGGTTCACGGAAGCCAGTGATTTAGTCCCTGTCTCTGAGGTGATAGCACCTGCTGTTGAGCCAGTCATGCCTGTTGAGAAGGTGGATAGCTTATGATGCGCTCAGTTAGCCACTTTTTTAAAAGCTTTTTGTTGTGGGAATTACTGTTAGGTTTGAAACTAACAGGTCGCTATTTATTTGCTAAGAAAATAACAGTGCAATACCCAGAAGAACAAACACCTCAGTCACCTCGTTTTCGTGGTTTACATGCACTGCGCCGTTATCCGAATGGTGAAGAGCGCTGCATTGGTTGTAAATTGTGTGAGGCGGTATGTCCAGCCTTAGCGATTACGATTGAGACGGAACCACGTGATGACGGTACACGCCGTACCACGCGTTACGATATTGATTTATTTAAATGTATTTATTGCGGGTTCTGTGAGGAATCTTGCCCAGTTGACTCGATTGTCGAAACGCGTGTGTTTGATTATCACTTTGAAGAGCGTGGTGAAAATATTATGACCAAAGACAAGTTGTTAGCGATAGGTGATAAATACGAAGACGAAATTGCAGCAGATCGTGCTGCGGATGCACCGTACCGGTAACGGCAGGTTTATTGACTATGGAACAAATAATTTTTTATTGCTTTGCTGCTGTGCTGATATTTGCAGCGACGATGGTGATCACCGTCCGTAATCCTGTCCGTGCAGCCTTGTTTTTGGTGTTAGCCTTTTTCACCAGTGCTGGGATTTGGTTGTTATTAGAAGCTGAGTTTTTAGCATTAACACTGGTGTTGGTCTATGTGGGTGCGGTGATGGTGCTGTTCCTATTTGTGGTGATGATGCTAGATATTAATTTATCTTCCTTACAAGAAGGGTTTACCCGTTATTTACCTTTAGGTATTTTAGTGGCCGCCTTGATTACAATTGAGATGTTGGCGGTATTAGGGGCATCACACTTTGGTTTAGATATCGTGCCAGCACCGGTGCCACAGCCTGATGATTATAGTAATACCAAGGCGATTGGCTTATTGCTGTATACGACTTATGTCTATCCGTTTGAGATAGCATCGGTGATATTGACGGTGGCGATTGTGGCCGCAATTACCTTGACCTTACGTGATAATAAGAGTCGTAAGGCTCAAATTGTGTCAGAACAAATTAAGGTGCGACCAGAGGATAGGGTACGTGTCGTGAAGATGGATGCCGTTAAAAAGGAGCCTGAATCATGATTGCTTTATCTGATTTCCTGATTTTAGGTGCGTTGCTATTTAGCTTGTCGGTACTTGGTATTTTTATCAACCGGAAAAACATTATTATTTTATTGATGTGTATCGAGTTGATGTTGCTTGCTGTGAATTTAAACTTTGTTGCGTTCTCACACTTTTCAGGTGATGTGGCCGGACAAATATTTGTGTTCTTTATTTTGACCGTCGCTGCAGCAGAAGCAGCGATAGGTCTGGCGATACTCGTGGTGTTATTCCGTAATTTGAATACGATCAATGTTAGCGAACTTGATAGGTTAAAAGGTTAAGCATGGATTTACTTAGCGAAAACCTACTCTTAACCTTGGTACTGGCACCGTTATTTGGCAGTATTATTGCTGGCCTGTTCGGCAAAAAAATTGGTGGAAAAGCCTCTCACACGGTGACAATTATTGGTGTGGCTATTGCCTTTGTTTTGTCCGCTTGGGTATTCAAGCTGGTGATTTTTGATGGTGCTAGCTATAACGCACAGGTTTATCAATGGTTACAAGCAGGTCCATTAAGCATTGAAGTCGGCTTCATGGTCGACTCTTTGACAGCCATGATGCTGGTAGTCGTGACTTTTGTATCTTTGATGGTCCATATTTATACCATTGGCTATATGCAAGGAGATGACGGCTATAGTCGCTTCTTTAGCTATATATCGCTGTTTACGTTTTCGATGTTGATGTTGGTGACGGCCAACAACTTTATGCAACTGTTTTTCGGTTGGGAAGCAGTGGGCTTAGTGTCTTATTTATTGATCGGTTTTTGGTATAAAAAGCCGACTGCGATTTATGCTAATTTAAAAGCCTTTTTAGTCAACCGTGTCGGTGACTTTGGTTTCTTATTAGGCATTGCTGCAGTCCTAATGTACGCCGGCAGTCTGGATTATCTAGAAGTATTCGCACAAGCACCTGCGATTGCAGGGCAAACGATGAGTTTGTTCTCAGGTACTGAATGGTCAGTGATGACGGTGACCTGTATTTTATTGTTCATCGGCGCCATGGGTAAATCAGCGCAGGTGCCACTCCATGTTTGGTTACCAGATTCAATGGAAGGCCCAACGCCTATCTCTGCATTAATTCATGCGGCAACGATGGTGACGGCGGGTATTTTTATGGTGGCGAGAATGTCACCGCTGTTCGAACTTTCTGAAACGGCTTTATCTTTTGTGATGGTTATCGGTGCGATTACCGCCTTGTTTATGGGCTTTTTGGGTTTAATCCAAAATGATATTAAGCGCGTTATAGCGTACTCAACGCTATCTCAATTAGGTTATATGACGGTGGCTTTAGGGGTCTCAGCATATTCAGCGGGCATATTCCATTTGATGACCCATGCCTTTTTCAAAGCCTTGTTATTTTTAGGTGCGGGTTCAGTGATTATGGCCCTACACCACGAGCAAGATATTCGTAAGATGGGTGGCTTGAAAAAATATATGCCGATTACCTATTGGACAGCTTTGATTGGCTCGTTAGCCTTGATTGGATTCCCTGGTTTTGCAGGCTTTTTCTCTAAAGATGCCATTATCGAAGCGGTTCATGCCTCAACGATTGCCGGAAGTAGTTTCGCTTATTTTGCCGTTGTGTCAGGTGTCTTCATCACTGCACTGTATAGCTTTAGGTTGTTTTTCTTGGTTTTCCATGGTGAAGAACGCTTTGATAGCCATGGGGGTCATGCCCCGCATGAATCACCTTCAGTGGTGACGGTGCCGCTGATCTTGCTGGCGATTCCTTCTGTGGTGGCAGGGTATTTGATTGGTTCGATGGTCTACGGTGACTTCTTTGAGGGATCGATTTTTGTATTAGGACAGCATGATGTATTAGCTAACCATGCCGCTGACTATCACGGTGTCTGGGGCTTTATGTTGCACGGTGTGATGGCTTTGCCATTCTGGTTGGCGATGGCGGGTGTGGCGACGGCATATTACCTTTATATGGTACGACCGGATATCCCTGTGAAGCTACAGAAAACGTTTAACTGGCTATATCTTGTGATGGAAAATAAATATGGCTTTGATCGTTTTAATGAGATCGTGTTTGCCGGTGGCGCAAGGCTAGTGGGGCGCGTGTTATGGAAAGTCGGAGATCAAACTTTGATTGATGGTGCCGTGGTCAATGGTACGGCTAAGACGGTTGGGATTGTATCGAAAATGGCGCGTCAGCTGCAGTCTGGTTATTTATATCATTATGCCTTTGCAATGATTTTGGGTGTTTGGCTCTTGCTCACCTACTTTGTGGTTTGAGAATGAATTATGTTTTTTGATTATCCTTTATTAAGTTTGGTGATTTGGCTGCCTATTTTAGGTGGTATTGCCGTCTTATTGAATGGTGAAAATTCATTCACACGTCCATTGTCGCTTATCGTTTCTGTTATTACTTTGTATTTGTCGATAGGTTTGTATACCGGTTTCAATATGCAGACCCACGAGATGCAGTTTGTTGAGCATCTGCCGTGGATTGCCAGTTATGGTATTTATTATTCTTTAGGTATTGATGGTTTTTCGATGCCACTGATTATTCTCACCGCATTTTCTACGGTGATTGTAGTGATTGCAGGTTGGGAAGTGATTCAAGATAGGGCGAGCCAGTATATGGCCGCATTCTTGATTATGGCCGGTTTAATGATGGCGGTATTTGCAGCTTTAGATGCCATCTTGTTTTATGTGTTCTTTGAAGCGATGTTAATACCCTTATTCTTGGTGATCGGGATTTGGGGGGGGCCAAACAGAGTCTATGCCACGATTAAGTTTTTCCTTTATACCTTTTTTGGTTCAGTGTTCTTGCTCATCGCATTATTATATTTGCGCTATGTGTCAGGTAGTTTTGCGATTCTCGACTTCCATGTCGTTGCGCTGACCTTACAAGAACAGATTTGGCTATTCTTAGCTTTCTTAATTGCTTTTGCTGTCAAGGTGCCGATGTGGCCTGTCCATACTTGGTTACCGGATGCCCATGTTGAAGCACCGACGGGTGGTTCAGTCATTTTGGCGGCGATCACGCTGAAAATTGGTGGCTATGGCTTAATACGTTTTGCATTACCGATTACGCCTGATGCGGCCATGACATTAGATTGGCTCGTGATTGCTTTGTCATTGACGGCGATTGTTTATATCGGCTTTGTTGCCTTAGTACAATCTGATTTGAAAAAACTGATTGCGTATTCAAGCATCGCGCATATGGGCTTTGTTACCTTAGGTTTGTTCGTTGTTTTTGGTATTTTTGCCAATTCAGCAACAGGTAGCGGTGCAGTGTTAGCTGTTGAAGGTGCGATGGTACAGATGGTTTCGCACGGCTTTATTGCTGCAGCGATGTTCTTATGTGTTGGGGTGTTGTATGACCGTATGCATACCCGTGAGATTGCTGCTTATGGCGGTGTGATTAATACCATGCCGGTATTTGCTGGATTCTCGGTGTTTTTTGCGATGGCGAATGCAGGTCTACCGGGTACATCAGGCTTTGTCGGTGAATTCATGGTGATATTAGCGTCATTTCAAGCTAATTTTTGGTATGCCTTTTTAGCAGCTACAACGTTGATTTTGGGTGCTGGCTATAGTTTATGGATGGTGAAGCGCGTTATTTTTGGTGATGTCAGTAATGATAATGTGGCCGAATTACAAGATGTTAATCAACGTGAGTTTTGGATGTTGGCTGTGTTGGCGATTATTGTGTTGGTAATTGGTTTATGGCCGGCGCCGTTGATTGATGTCTTGCATGCATCGGTTGAACATTTATTAACGCAAGTTTTGCAGTCGAAGCTGTAAGGGTGATTGGACGATTATGATGTTTGAAGTTGTGAATATGTCTTTTGCCTTACCGGAAATGTTCTTATTGGGCATGGCATGTACGATTTTATTGGTCGTGGCCTTTTTTAAGAAATCAGGTGCTAACTTAGCGTATATCTTAAGTCAGTTTACGATGATTGTCTCTGCGCTCCTTGTTTATCGTGCGATGGGCGGTACGGAGGGTTTAGCCTTTAGTGATAGTTACATTAAAGATGCTTTGAGTAATGTGCTCAAAATAGCGATTTACTTGATCAATATTGCGGTGTTGATGTATTCGACTTCCTATTTAAAAGCACGAGACTTGTTTCAGGGCGAATATTACGTTTTAGCGGTATTTGCGACTTTGGGTATGTCGGTGATGGTGTCTGCACATCATTTCTTAACCTTGTATTTAGGTTTAGAGTTGATGTCGCTTTGTTTATACGCCATGGTCGCGATGCACCGTGATTCAAAGGTTGCTACTGAAGCGGCGATGAAATATTTCATCTTAGGTGCTTTGGCGTCAGGCATGTTGTTGTATGGTATGTCGATTATTTATGGTGTGACCGGTAATTTAGCAATCTCAGCTATTGCGACAGCGATACAAGCAGGTGATTTGAATAATACCGTGTTAAGTTTTGGCTTAGTGTTCTTAGTCATCGGTGTTGCCTTCAAATTGGGTGCAGTGCCATTTCATATGTGGTTGCCAGATGTTTATGAGGGGGCACCCACTGCAATGACCTTGTTTATTGCGACAACGCCGAAGTTAGCAGCCTTTGCGATGATGATTCGACTTCTGGTAGAAGGTCTAGGTGACTTGCAACCCTATTGGCAAGATATGCTGATCATGTTGGCCGCATTATCGGTTATTTTAGGTAATATCGTCGCCATCGCGCAGACTAATATAAAACGCATGTTGGCGTATTCCACTATTTCACATGTTGGTTTTATATTACTGGGTATTATTTCGGGAACTGAAGCAGGTTATGCAGGGTCTTTGTTCTATGCTTTAACCTATGCCTTGATGACTTTGGCAGCATTCGGGATGATTATTCTGATGAGTCGTCGCGGTTTTGAAGCAGAAGAGATCGATGATTATAAAGGCTTAAGTAAACGGTCTCCTTGGTTTGCATTAATGATGATGATTGTCATGTTCTCGATGGCGGGTATCCCACCGTTAGTGGGCTTTTATGCCAAGTTAGCAGTCATTCAATCGATTGTAGATGTTGGTTTGATATGGGTTGCCGTGTTAGTGGTCTTAATGTCAGTGATTGGTGCTTTCTACTATTTGCGTGTAATTAAAGTGATGTATTTTGATACCACTGATGAAGCCTATGAAATTGATGCGCCAACGGATATGCGAGTGATGGTGAGCGCAAATGCAGTGGCTGTATTAGCGTTGGGGATTTTACCAGGCTCTTTGATGACGCTGTGTGTTAGCGTATTTTCGTAAACGATAATATGTCTTCTTTAGTATTAATTCTTGTTGTCCTCATATTGGCTAATATTCCTTGGTTAACTGAGCGTTTTTTCATTGCCTTTGCGATACCCAGTGGTAAATCTGTTTTATTAAGGTTGATCGAGTTACTGACTTTCTATGTATTGAGCTTGGTGGTTGCAGCAATGGCAGAGATGCAGTTCTCAGGCGATATCCATGTGCAAGAATGGGAATTCTTTTGGACGACTTTTTGTGCTTACCTGGTACTGTCAGTACCAGGCGTTGTTTATCGCTATCAGTGGCTGCCACTTTCTCGTAAATAAGCTAAGAAGTGACAAACTAGCTTATTGATCAGAAGTAACCCTTTGGTGTAACCCACTTGGAACCTGTACTAGGCCACAAGTGAATATTTTAT
>Ga0316189_10004604_pt1 | contig 13253 bp, 9 predicted proteins | sample LowCovwburrow_MG_FD_204930 | JGI IMG/M metagenome (GOLD analysis project Ga0316189, IMG submission 204930) | Coastal sediment microbial communities from Maine, United States - Lowes Cove worm burrow | ecosystem: Environmental > Aquatic > Marine > Coastal > Sediment | place: USA: Maine... | reverse complement strand
TTGACGTCACGCAGCAGCCTCCGCAGGCGTGAGGTCATCACCACCTGCCGCGGCCGATTGCCCTTAGGAAGCCCGACATGGCCACGCCAGTCGTTCTCCTCGATGTTGAGGACGCCCCGGCCCACGTCGCAGTGGACCAACCGCAGCGCCGCAATCTCGCCGCCACGCAGACCCGCATCACCGCCGAGGAGCACCGCCAACAGGCAGCGCTCATCGACCGACTCCGCGGCCCTCACGAGGCGCTGGTAGGACACCTCATCGTAGAAGGCGAAGCGCTGCCTCGGCTTCTTCAGCTTGCGCACCCGCGGCATCTTCGCGAGCACTCCCCACTCCACCGCCATCTTCAGCATCATTCCCAAAACAGTCAGGATGGCGTTGACGCTCGAAGGCGCCTGGTGGGCATACGCGGCCTTCAGCCGCTGGATCTCAGCCTCGGTGACCTGGTCGAGCGGAAGCTCCCCCAAGTGCGAGACCAAATAGCGAACGTACTTTCTTCGGTTGTAGATCGTGCTCGGCTTGAGTCCATTCGCGAGTACGTACTCGGTGATGAAACGGTCGCTGAACTCCGCGAACGTCGGCATCGTCGAGCCCGCCTCAGGCTCCTCGGAGCTCGGCTCCTCCTCTTCGTGACCGTGCAGGATCAGCCAACGCTCGCGCTCCCGCGCCCACTTGAGCGCAGCCGAGCGACTGGTCGCCCCGGGCACGCTCGCGCGCTCCCGGACGTTGCGCCCATCGAGCAGCTTGACGTGGATGTCGGCCTGCCAGGTCATGGTGTTGGTCTTCGAATAGACCCTCTTTCGGATCTTGACGCTCATTGACTCCTCCATGAGCGCCGTTCTGTCCCTTCCGACAGAAACGCTAGCACGGAATCGCGCAGGAAGTACAGGCGCCGACCAACCCGTACGACGCCGGGGAGCTGCCCTCGGTAGACCCGGTCGTACACAGCTCGCCGCGAGCAGTGGAGCCAGCCCGCGAGTTCGTCAGCCGTCATCAAGGGCGATTGCTGGGGCTCTTCGCCCGCGCTCGCGTGTTTGTTCCCCCGCGCCATAGACCACCCCCACTACGCAAGCCCACGTGCCTGCACGTTCTATGGTAGGCGGCGGCCCGGGGGCCGTCAGCGGGAGAGATCGCCCCTGCGACCGGGCCAAGTCCAATGGAGTACATCACCCTTCCAGAGAGCTAAGGCAACCTCGTCGACGGGCTTCTCGACCACCACCAGATGCGAAAGGTGTCTTATACCCGCACACCGTCCTCGAGTGCATTGAACACAGCATGAACAGCCTCGTTCCCTGGCCAAAGTTCACGCGAGTATCTCACAAACACAGAGAAAACTACACCCGGCTGCGCGAACAAACGCCTCGCTAGCCGTGTGCTGTAGACGTATTTTGAACGCGTCGCGTCGAAATGGTGAACCGACGCCACGACCAACCCCGCAATCTGGGGAATGAGAGACTCAGGATCACTATCGACCTGGTTCAACAGAGTCGAGCGAAAGCGACTCCAGGTGCTGAAGGCCTCAAGAGACCCCTCAATATCGCTCCGATCCCCCAGCACAATCTGGCTAAGAGTCCACTCGGGGGCTCCCCTAAGAGCCTCCCCCAGAAAGGCAGGAAGCTGCGCAGTGTTGCGACATATCCTATCCCGAACAATGCCCCGAACATCCCCACCTGAAAGACCATCCCCCCCACTGAAGAACTCACCTCGAATGAAACATTGCTCAATAACGGGTACGAGCCCGAGCCATTCGTCGACACATCTGCTCAGGGCATCTACAACAGTTGCCTGGAGCAAGCCAGCGTCCAACCTCTCGCCCCCCTGGGCCTCTCTCCACATCTTGGATACAGTGCGGTAGCAGTTCCTCTTGTCACTCCTACGATCCAGGGACCACTCCACAAGGGCCCCCAGGAGCAACAGGTGTCGATCACTCGACATTGAGCCTGAGAACCACACAGCGCCGCTTGCCCCGTAAGGGGTATCAAGCAGGTGAAGAACATCATTAACTTCACCATCACACAACACCCTTAGAAGATCCTGATCGCTTTCTTCTGGCGGGATCGTTGGCTCCGTAAGGTACCGATACCAATAGTCCGCATGCACCGAAGAGTAGACCCCCTGAAGCCTCCCTGGAGAAAACACGGCCGACACTACACACTGCACGGCCCCCTCGACGCGAGGAGGGAGACCCAGCCCCCGGAGACTTCCCTTCCACTTCTCACTCCACTTCTCTCGCCACCCCTCCCCGGAGCTACTAAGAAGATTTGAGTCAGAGGCTCGCAAAGCATCGGAGTGCTCGCGAACTAGCGCGAATGCCGATGGCACAGAGGCCTTCATTATGCTCATTATCAGAAGATCATCGAAATCGATCTCCCCCCTCATGCGCTCCCATGTCTCAACTGTTTCTCTAAGTGCACCTTTTATGACCCGCGGGGTCGAACACATCACGAGAACCGCCTCATCTAGGCTGTGGATACCCGGGCCAAGGTAGCCGGTGCGAACTATGCCAACCTGTGACGAGGAGTCGACTTGGAGATTATCCAACCTGGCCTGTTCGCGCTCCACGGGCCTGATGTACTCGAAGCTCAGACAGTATGTCCGAATACCAGCCATCACGGGTCGCAACGTGCGGGACTTGAGCGGTCGGAGTTCCTCAACAAAACGCGCAATCTTCTCCACATCGAAGCGTGAGTAAAGGCTCGTTGTCGCCGTAACCACGGTAACGGACTCTAACCTGTCAAGCGCAACAAGAAGCGCTCGAATGGGCGCAAGCTTCTCCGCCTCCCCCGCAGATTCCGCCCCAACTTGCCCGCCTGAGAAGCGCTCAAGATCCTCAATCCAAACAACATAGCGTTTCTGGATTGCCGTTGCTATCGCGTCGAAGCGGCAGAGCATCTGTCTCTGCCTCTCCGCTATCGAAGGCTCGCGTCCATCATGTGTGCATACAGAGGAGCCCCCGTCTCCGCGCAGACGTAGCGACACTCGATCAGTGGGTAGCGCTGGAGGACCGCGAAGGTGTCGGTGCTGTCGACGGCCACCGTCGCCAACGGGAATTGCTCAGTGTCGCAGGTCACGAGTCTGGCGTCCGCGAGGTCGAACCACTGCCGCCCAGGTGTCTCGGGGGAGAATCCTTGAATGACAGCGCGATTGCTCGCCAGCTCGCCGACAGTGACACCTTCCCAGCTGCAGTCGGTCCACACCGACATGTCGAGGTTCGCACCCGAGAGGTCAGCCCCTCGAAGGTCAGCGCGGTCGGCCTCCGCACCTGTGAGATCGGCGGCACGCGCGTTCACCTCGCGGAGGTCCGTGCGCTCGAGGCAGACGCCCCGGAGCACAGTACAGTGCATGCTTGCTCCGCGGAGATTCGCACCGCCCATGTTGGCGCCGCTCAGCGTCGCATGGTCGAGACGGACATTAGCGAGTTGTGCGTTTCGGAGATCGAGGTGACGTATGCGTATGTAACGAAGATCGGCGCCCTCCTCGACCCACTGCGCGTTGCCCTTCTCGCGTCGCGCGAGACCGAGGAGCAAGCGTAGGGCGTTCTCCCGGGGATCGGGGACCTGGTAATCGGGGGGCGCCGCTCCTCCGAAGCGGTGATCACGGAGCCAACGTTGGACAGCTTCAATCGGTGCCGAACGCCTTACGGCGCGTCGTCCTTCCAAGAGTTCGCCGACGAAGTCGATGACTTCGTCGGTCAGGGGGCGGGTGTCAAGGACTCGAGCTGGTGCCGATGCGAGCTGCTTGACGAGCGCCTTCGCGAGGAAGAACTCGTGAAAAGAGCGGTGCGCGAAGCGAAAGCGCCTCCCTTCGCGAGAGATAAAGGCGCTTCCCTGAAGTTCGTAGAAGAGGCTCGCATTATCGATCGCCTCGTCAAGGAGGCGCTCGCCGAAGATGTGGAGTATGTGCCTGCGCAGCTCGTCGGTGGTGCATGACGGATCACCCCGCGTCCATAGAGCAACTGCGAGTGCTTCGGCGAAGGCTCGCTTCTCATCGTCGCTGAGGGCCTCAGGGGCGCCTACCCGAGCGTTCTCCAGCCACCGATCTACGTAGGCTTCGTATACATCGGCGATCCCCGCACCGGGCCCGAATCGGTCGCCGGTGGCTACGATCATCGTAAGGAGAAGTGGTCGTCGGATGAGATCGCCAAGATCGTGGATCGCAGTGATGCGAGTCCGAAATCCTGCGTCGACGACCCCACTCTCCGCTAGGTCGTCGAAGAGCCCCTTGAGGTGACGATCGGTGAGTGCCTCGATCACGATGCGTCGTGCGCCAGGGAGCACATGTTCGAGATCACTATCGGAGCCGAAGAGATGATCACGGGCGCTGATCAACGCCTTGCCCTGGAGACCAGCGCATTGAGACATAGCGCCAAGGCGTGTGGCGAGCGCTTCGCGGTTGATCTTCGTGGCGACTTCGTCGAGACCGTCGAAGGTTGGAATGAGCCGGCGATGGCGGATGAGCAGCGCTAGCCGAGCACGCTCCTGGGGGGTGTCTCGGAGCGCAAGAGCATGCAGGAGAAGGGCGCGAGGCTCATCCTCTGCGCGAGCCTCGCTGAGTGGGACAAGCACTGGGAGGGGGCCGTCCATGGCCCTCCAGGCGTTCTCAGCCCAGACCGTGAGAAGGGTCGACTTGCCGCGACCGAACTCACCGAGAACAAGCGCGAGTCGAGTCGAGTTGACCCTCCATTCGTCGAGTACCGAGAGCGCCGGCAGGCTCTTGCCATCCCCATCACGAACGTCTGGATCGACGAAGCGGCCATGGAGCTCAGCGAGTTGCTTACGACGCCGTTTCTCGAGGTCTTGCTTCACCGCCGAAGCGCACTTCGCGATGGACGCGTCAAGCTCTGCGAGATCGGTCGCCATCAGGCGGACACTTGTGGCCCCAGCAACCGAATCGAGTAAGGCCTTTCGCAGCAGCTCTTCGGAGAGGAAGAGCGGCTCGCCAGCTCGACGTAGGAGGCAGACGACACCACCAACGCCCATGCTCGCGGCGAAGATCACCGGCTCGGATCGGTCGCTCACCCGGACCGCGAGGAGCGCGATGTTCTCGTCTCCTCGCGCAAGGGCCCAGTCGAGGAGTTCCTGGCCTCGATCGAAAAGCGCAGCCCGTGCGTCAGACCCGGACTCGGAGTCGGAGTCGGGGTCAGAATCTGCCTCGAGAGGCACCCCGAAGTCGTCGCATGTCCCGTAGAAGCTCAGCTCGACTCCATCAGCGAGCTTGATGGAACCAAGTCCGGCAAGACGTGGAAGAGGTCGAGCAGTGGCCGAGCCGACAGCATTCTCCGACAGCATGCTGTCGGTGCCTCGCACAGATAGCCACTGCCCTGCGACCGTGTCAATCACGGGTTTACGATGTGGAAAATCCGCGCACAGCGAGTTGAAGAACTCCTCTTTGAGGAGGCCCCGACGATCGAGGTTGTCGACGAAGGACTCGACGACCGTAACCATCGACCCGGTCCAATCCACTACCGATCGAATCCTCTTGTCGAGGTTCGGGTTGTGGACGGTGAACTGTCTCAACGGCTCCGCCCCTTGGAAGAGCGAGACGAGCAGATCAACAAGCACCGTACGAGGCGAGTTAGTCATCGGGGTACTGGGCATGGCTCCCGGAGAGCGGCAGGATGAGCGTTCGCCCCGTCCTCGGACAGTCGGCATCGCGCGGTCCTCGCAGCCGCGAGGATACCAGCATCATCAGCTCGGGACGGCGGTCAAGCCAGGTCGCGACAGGTGAGGATTCCCAAACATCTCCCGACTTCCTCAGCTCTCAGTCAGTCGACGGCATCGATGAGTGTCTCCCTTATCAACAGGCAGCGACTTGACTTCGGCGACTTTGGCTCCGAGCCTCGCGGGCGGCCCATCCGCGTCAGAAGCGAGGCACTCGATCCATCCTCGTGCAAGCTAGATGGTCGTCGCCTGGACTGCATCGAGACGTAGGAGCTTCTCTACGTCACAGCGGCACGGGGCTTGGCTGCGGCTCAGCTCGGGGCCCTTTGAACAGCTCAGCCTCCAGACCTCCTCCGATAATGCTCAAAACAGCCCCACACAAGAGCGCTGCAAGAAAGCCTCCGGCGCTCTTTGTCAACGGTGACGGAAGAACGAGCAAGAGCAAGAAGGTCCCCACCGCGAGTAGGAATGCCCCTGGTGTCCGGCGTCGCCACGTCCAATAGATGACCGGAAGGAAGCAGCACACGCCACCGAGCTGTGGCACGAGCTCTCGGCAGGATGTGGAGTCGGACGATCGCTCGGAGCGCACAGGATCCTCATCGTTCTCGTCATATGACGAGGCGAGCGCCGCGATCTGGTCCGACCTGGCGGGGACCATCTCCGCCCACGCCTGGAAGAAGCGCGCCTTGAACTGAGCGTGGCGAGCCAACAGGTCCGTCACATCGCTCACAAGTATCGCGAGCGACACCTGCTCGCGCAGCTCACGGAATAGCCGAGGGGCGACGTCCTTCACAAGCCGGCGAACGTCATCATAGGAGAGAGAGTCGCAGAGGGCTTCGTTCAAATCTCTGCGCGACGAGCTGATGCCAACCATAGCGGAGCATTATAGCCGGAGATCCGTCGCGATGGGAAGATCATCGGCTAGCGGAGCGACGCTACTTCTTGACGGACCTTCCAATAGCCGGGGTGACGATCCGCCACGGCGTCACACGAGCAGTTCCTCTTGAGGAGCGGGTTCCTACGGCGCCCGCAGGGCCTCGCCGCGCTGCGGCTTCTTCCTTGTCGACTCGCCACGAAGTGCTGCGACGAGTTCATTCACGGCGTCGATGTACCTCTGCCCGCGCTTCCCCTGGAAGTCGACCCAACGCCTGGTGCCGAGCATCGCCGGCATCTTCGCGTCCTCGATCAGCACTGGGATCAGCCTCATGCCAGCCTTGGTCGCCCGCTCTAGGAGGGCGACGTACTCCTGTTGGACCCAGAGCCGCTTGACTGATGCCGTCGAGACGACGACGACGCCCGCGGCGCTGCTGCTGAGCCCCTTGTCGATCCGGGCGCTAACAACCGTGCCTGCGCTGATCTCCCACTCATCGTAGAAGACGTTGAGACCGAGGCGGTGGAGGTTCTCGACCAGCAGACGGACCCACTCCTGATCGGCGTGGGCGTAGGAGACGAAGACGTGCCAGGACTCCTCGCCGGTCTCGGGCTCGGAGCCTACAGCGACCTCGCTCGTGCTGGTCTTTCCGGAGCGACTCTCGCCAGGGCTGTCGTTGCCGACCTCGACCTCCACGGGGCGCAGCGAACAGCCACAAACGCCCGCCGCGGTGGCGATGTACTCGCGCTGATTGGGCGCATCGATGGCGAGTGCCTCGAAGAGGTCGTTACCGACGAGCCCACGCCGACCCAGGAGGCCCGCAGCCTCAAAGGCGACGGTGCTGAGCTTGCCGCCAGCGCCGGGGAGCTCGCGGGCAAGCCGCTTGCCGTGGGTGTGGGTGATAAATTGGACGAGTTCATCAGCGGTGAAGAGCTCGCAGAAGAGGTCGAAGAGGGCCTTCTCGGGGGTCGGCTTCACGGCGGGCATCGCGACCGCAGGATACCAGTACCGAGCCGATCGAGCATGTCGACGACGGTGCTCCAGGCGGGGATTCCGGCCATCCGTCGGTTTCTCCAGCTCTCGGCGCTCGACCCATGGACCAGTCCTGTCGGCGCTCGATGGGAGCTGCAGGGCCCGATGAGTCCGTCGTGACCCACGCCGCCCTCCGGATCTTGCGCACACGATGAACCCCCCGCACCTCGCGTCGCGCTCACACCTGTACCTCAACGAGGCACAGCACTAGGAATTCGCCGACAACGCCCATGAACTCGTCAGCCTGGATCGTCAGCCTGGATCTTCGTGGCTGTCGACGCGTTGAGCTGTGGACCTGGCGACCTCGGCATTTACCAATCAGGCCGCCTACTTTCCCTCGCATCGGTCACCAAGAAGGCGCAGACCGGTCAGCTGCTCCCCATGCGAGGTCGCGGCACCCGGCAAGTTTTCCGCGGCAACAGCTCGAGTTCTTCGACCTTGGGTCAACCTCAGCGCTCTGTGAACTCTGACAGAGAATCACAGAGAACACGTCCGCGTAGATCTGGGGCTCGGTCGAAGATCACCGCGTCTCGGGCGGGCGCGGATGCGATCCTGATCTCGCGGAACCATCCGGTTCAACGCGGAGGAGAGCAGCCTGAAATTTCAGGGCTCTAAGCAACCGCGACGACACAACGTTAGAGGGCCAGCCAAAAACTCGAGAAGCGGGGCGGTCTGCATCACAGCAGGTTTGCAAACAAGGCCACAACGCAGTGCCCCGCGACCGCAATATTCCCCAAACCGCCTTTGAAAACCAGCCCCTTGTGGAGGCCATCGCCCGAATGGTGAACGAAGAGGTCGACCGCCGCGTCGGCGCCGATGCGGCCTTTGAGACGAGGCAGCGGGCACGCATGGTGGTGATGGCAGATGGGATGTGGGGCGCCGAGCATCAGGACCTCGTCCGGCTCACCGAGGACGCGCCGTCGATCAACATCGAGGGTCGCCCCTTTCGCCGGCTCACGCAGCTCTCCTCCAAGGTCTATCTCGGCCTTTGGGGCACCCACTCGATCGCTGAGCCGCTCTACCGCGACGCCAGCGTCCGCGCGGGTCCGACGGTAAAGCCGCTCGATCTACGCGTCGGTGTCATCGCCGGTTCGCTGCTCCCCGACGCCGCGCGGGTCCTCGGCTACCTGATGGCCGAGGGGACGAGTCGCCAAGCGGTCAAGACCCTCTCGACGATGGGCATGCGGCCGCCGTCGCGCGCCTACATCGAAGACCGCGTCCACCGCCTCGCCTCGGAGCTCGTCGAGCACCGCGATGCCCTGCACGCCGTCGCCCGCGACGCGGAGGCGATGCAAGAGCTGCCGGTCGCGGCCGTCAGCGCAGGTCTCGATCGCTTCGCCGTGCGGATGAGCGAGCTCCTGCCCGAGGACAAGGCTCCGCCGCCTCGCGAGCGCCGAAAGCCCTACAAGCGCAGGCCGCCGCCGCCCCGCGAGCTCAACTGGCGCATGGCCTGGGTCGGCTCTGTGACCCTCTACGACGCTGACGGTGACCCTCTACGGACGATCCGTGTCAGCTCTGATGCGGCGACTCCCCGCACGTGCGTCGTCGCTCAGATCGTCGCCGAGGTCGCGGCCATCCTCGAGCGACACCCGGGCATCCCCGTCGTCTGCATTCAAGACGGCGCGAAGGAGCTCCGGGTGCTCCCGGACCGTCTCCGAACGCTCTGCGCCGCAAACTCGCCCTTCTACCCCTGCGTCGACTTCTACCACGCGACCAGCTACCTCGACGCCGTCGTCCAGGCGTGTGAGCCCGAGGGCGACCCCCACAACATGCGCCTCTGGTATCGCCAGCGACTCCTCAACGACAAGCGTGCGAGCTACTCGCTCGTCGCCGGCCTCCAGCGCCGTCTCGCCGCCCTCGACGAGCATGGGGACAAGGACGCCTTCGAGGCCACCAAGCGCGCCCTAACGTACCTCAAGCCCCGTCGCAAGCTCATGCGATACGCCCACCTCCGTGCGCTCCACCTGCCCATCGGCAGCGGCGCGACTGAGTCCACCTGCGCCCTCATGCAGGCCCGCGTCAAGCAGCCTGGGATGTCGTGGAGACGGCGGGCCTGCGCGGCATCCTATCCCTCCGTGAACTCGTCCTCGCCGACCGCTGGGAGCTCGCCTGGCCCTCTTTCTCGGCGAACTACATTGCCAGGGTCGAGGCTGCTTGATCAGGATCGCATCCGCGCCCCTCGGGCCGGTGAGCGGGCGCGATTGCGCCCGTGCTCTCTCCGCCAGCCGCGCGCTCATTTCAGCGCTCCGCCTCGGGCTGTGGAGCTCGACTGCACGCCCTACGTCGGTCGCGTCATCGTCGACGCTCGCCCACCAATGCTCGGGTCCAGCCGAGCCGAACGAGGGTGGGTGGGATTGTCTTCGCTCAGCCTCACCGAGCCCCTCGGTCTCGACAACATGGGGTCGACGAACCTCAAGCGGCCACGCAGTCGGAGGGGGCTGGGCCGCTCACGAGCATCGAGAGATGCGAGGTGTCGGTGATAGCTCAACGGTCAACACCATTGCCATTTTAACGGCCTCCGGGTCGGCGAAGCGAGCGGGCCCTGCATGGCGGCGAACTCAAGCATCTCCGATTCGTTTGGCGCTTGGGTGAGATCTCCCGTGTCGGAAGACGAAGACGAAGGCTATTTCGGTCATGGACGCTCCGTTCTCTGCTCGATCACCAAGAGAAAGTTACATGCATGTTTCTTGTGGGCACGCGACGTCGGAATCCTCGTCTCCAGGTGGGACTCAGGTACCCACCCGTGGGACCCAGGTACCCACCCTCACATCTAGGCCTGACTGAGTTCCACGCCGCGCTAACTCCGGACGAGCGGCCTCTCTCCCGCCAGGTACGAGCGCCCGTCGAGCTCGCTCGCGTGAACGTATCTTGAGCACCTAGGGGAGACCCCAGCTGGCAGCTCCGCACGGTGACGCATCTGCATAGGCGCGGGGTGCACGATATCGACTCACGAGGGAGTACTTATCCGCCTCGTCGACATCGCAGATAGAGCGCGCGCGCTCCTCGGCTGACTCACAGGCCGAGCGCGAGGGCAGGGTCGCGCAGATGAATCCCGCTGCCTACCTCAAGCAGCAGGCTGACTCCCTCGATGTGGCGAGATTTCCGGAAGAGCTGAGGCCCTAAAGTTCCGCGGCAGGCCGCGGCAGCCCACTCTGCGCAATGTTTCGACGCGGAGGAATCCGGCTCGCGGCTCGCGAAAGCCTCCTCGATGTCGCTCCTCTGATGCCTCATGTCGCTCTCAAAATCGACCGATGTCGCTCCTCTGATGCCCTAGGTCGCTCCTCGATCACCCCCTGGGTCGCTCCTCTCTCCCCCCAGGTCGCTCCGACTTCCGGGACTTCTCAGAGCCGAGGGCTCGCCTCCAAAAGGAGCAGGAAGACGGTGCTTTCGAGCCCCCGCCAGCGCGCTCCCGCCCAAAGGCGCAGGCGTTTCACCTTGAACACGCTCGAAGTCGCTTGACGGCCCCGGAGACCAGGCCAATTCTGAGCTAGCAGAGCGACCCCAACGGTATCGCTATTCGAATCGCAATCATATTCGATTGGAACCCGATTGCTAACCTGGGCGTGGGGGGTCGAGGTCGCTCTTACGGGCAGCTCCCGAGCGCTCAGAAGCGAGGGGTCAGCGCGAGATCGTGAGAGCCCAGCTCCAGGCCCCGAGTCCGGCCACGCGGCTTTCGTCACCTGCGTCGAGCTCTGTCCTATTCAGATTCGACTTATGTGCGAATAGCAGGCAACTCGCATTCATACCGCATTGCAATCAGGCCAATCGCACTAGATACTAGGCCCGTGGATTCTGATGATGTGGTTTCCGCGGAGGAGATGCCGTCGCTCGTTAGCGCCTACTGCCAGGCGACGATTGTACGGATCCCCAGCGGCGTGTGCGGATCCGTAGTCGCGGCCTCATGGGTGCGCGCGTTCTCCCAGGCATGCCAATTGGGCTGGGGCGATATCACAGACTCGTCACCTGGGCACTTTCGGAGCCTCGTCGACGCGAACCTACTAGAGCGTTGCCCGAGCGACCGAGCGATGGTGGCCGCGACTCGGCTGGTCGCCTCGGTCTGCGGGCTGGTGACGCCACGAAGCCCACGGCGATGGACCGCGTGGTATCGCAGCGCGTGCGATCCTGACTCCACGCTCGGCCAGGAAGTCCGACGTGGAGTTACTCCTGCGATGCGATCGCGTTCACTAGCTCACGCCCGAGGCGGCCCGGAGAAGGCGACCTCGCCCGATCTGCGGAGCGCAGGGACGCTCCGCGCTGAGCGTGACGAGCTCGCGAGGGCGCTTCGCATGGTGCGTTTCAAGCTCGCCCACGCCAGGGACATGGAGCTGACGACCGGTGCGCGTTGTCAGATCGCGAGAGCGGCGTTCGAGTCCTCGATGAGGAAGAACCTCGACCTCCTCGACCAACTGCAGTATGCCGAGGACCAAATCGAAAGAGCCCAGCGAGCGACTGTCGGCGACTCGGTCGACGCCAGCCACACACAGAAGCTGGAAGAGCAGCTCCGCGACCTCGATGCTCTGCATAATCGAACACTCCAGTGCTTTGCTGCTGTGCTCGACTCACTCACCTCGGCCTGTGCAGTAGCTCAGGCCGAGGTGACGCTATGGGAGCATCGTTCGCCAGACGAGTCCGTGCATGAGGATCTGAGCGGGCTAACCGAGACGATCACAAAGTCTGCTCAACGCTCGACCGATCAAACACGCGCAAAGCTAGCGCAGCAAGGGATCCACCTTCCAAGCGCCACTTAGCGCCCTCCGGGAGGAGGCTGGAGACAGGCTCAGCGGAATTCAAGGCAGTATCCTTGCGGGCCCGCTTGTTTGCCCCGCTGAGAACGTGCTGGCCCTACCCGCCCGTCTGCGCCGTTGCTGAGAGCGTGCTGGGCGTACACGCCCCCTCCTGGCTCCTAGTTCGTGGTGACTCTGAGGGTTCACCGCGTGTCCTCCCCCTCGGTAGTCGCGTGACCTCGAGGTCCCCGCTGCGTGACCTCGCGGACTCCCGGCGTGACCTCGGGGTGTTTTGGCTCCGTGACCTCGCGTAGGTCGGGCGTGACCTCGCCTCTCCAGAACGCGCCCAGGTCACGCTGCTTCGCCCCTCCAAGAAGAAGCACAGAATATCCAGGAGTCGTCTGTATGGGGCTGCCGCAGCCTGCCGCGGCGTTTCTCTCATCCGCGTCGACGGCTCGACGCGATCTTCAGCAAGCTTCGCCCTTCGCCCGCCGCCCGCCGCCCGCGACCGACGATGCTCTCGCGCCTGATGTGCCTGGGGATGTCCCCGACACGACTTCGATGAGCCTGACGTCGACGGGAGCGGCGAGTCAAAGCTGGGGTCGAGGGACACTCGGACAGCCTGAAAATGGCCGAACGTGCAGCAGTCCAGGCCCGGCGCGCGCGGTCATCCGAATCAACAGCCCGTCAACACACCTATCTCTTCGAGCAAGGGCGAGGTCGCCTCGCCCCCGAGTCGCGCATGCTCGCCGATCTTGCACCTGGTCAGCCTATGGGCCCGCGGTCAAAGGGAGTTCACGCCTCCATACCAGACTGGATGTTGCCGACCTCATGACGAGCGATTCTCGATCCTGAACTCAGAGCCGGGTGATTCGAGAGGGCGCGCCTTTCGAGCCCTCGCCCATGGCTGGGTGTCGCTCGAGAGCGCGGCTCTCAGCCTTCCCCCAGCTGCTTTTCAGGGCGCTTTTT
>Ga0316189_10004603_pt1 | contig 13255 bp, 10 predicted proteins | sample LowCovwburrow_MG_FD_204930 | JGI IMG/M metagenome (GOLD analysis project Ga0316189, IMG submission 204930) | Coastal sediment microbial communities from Maine, United States - Lowes Cove worm burrow | ecosystem: Environmental > Aquatic > Marine > Coastal > Sediment | place: USA: Maine... | reverse complement strand
AAATGTGATGGGGTTAAACATGAATTGCTATCCCCGGACCAGGTTACAAATAAAGCATTAAATCGAACTGACGCATCAGCAGTAGAAGCTTTAGCTATGTTCTGTGGCATCCTTGGCGCCATTGCCGGCAACCTCGCGTTGACCCTGGGTGCCCGAGGTGGTGTGTTTATAGGTGGAGGGATCATACCCAGGCTGGGTAACTATTTTGCCACCTCATCATTCCGTACTCGTTTCGAAAACAATAGCAGGTTCAGACAATACCTTTCTGAGATACCTACTTATGTAATCAGTTCGAAATATCCTGCACTCATTGGTGCAGCAGTCGCAGTAAAAAAGCAATACAGTTATCTGGGTGCAACCAGTGTTTCACACTAGAGCGTTCGGATCAGAATGACTACGTTAGTAAAAGAAAATCAAGTATACGGAGGTAAAGGCATTGGGTAAGCAGCATGTTAGCCAACATTTAGCGGGTATTGATTTTTCATCGTTATCGCATGCGGATAGCGTTTCAATGTTGAAAAAAATACTTGATAGCAAGATACATGGTATTTCATATAGCCCCTATATGGATGGCCAGAGTCCTGGCACTGAAATCAGCGAAGCTCAGATAGAGCAGCGCTTGAAAATCATTGAGCCCTATACGCATTGGATCAGAACTTTTTCCTGTGTGGAGGGCAATGAACATATCCCCCGTATCGCTAAAGCGCATCATTTAAAAACCATGGTCGGTGTCTGCTTGAGCGATGATAAGGACAAAAATGAAATCGAACTCAATAATGGCATTGATATTGCCCGCCAGGGATATGCCGATATTCTTGCGGTAGGTAACGAGGTATTACTTCGAGGGGAATTAACGGAGCAGGAAATAATCGATTATATATCCCGTGCAAAGCAGGCAGTACCCGGCTTGAGCGTTAGTTATGTTGATGCTTATTTTCTGTTTGAAGACCATCCTGCATTAGCGGACGCCTGCGATATTTTACTGGTTAACTGCTACCCGTTCTGGGAAGAATGCCCGGCTGATTACGCTCTGCTCTACATGAAAGACATGTATCATCGTGCGCTTATAGCCGCAAATGGTAAAAAAGTCATTATCAGCGAAACTGGCTGGCCCACTTCCGGTGCTGCTTCTGGTGCAGCTGTGCCTTCTTATGAAAACGCTATGCAATATTTTATTAATACTTATGTGTGGGCGGAGCAGGAAGATATAGAGATATTTTATTTCTCATCTTTTGATGAAGCCTGGAAAACGGGTGATGAAGGTGATGTCGGTGCTTACTGGGGATTGTGGGATAAGGATGGCAGCTTTAAATACGCTTAAACTATGGGTTAGATAACCGATGAATAATAAAATATTAGAATTAGGCTTCGAACATGCTATTTGTTATTCGGGCTACAGAGAAGGCCAGTCTCCGGTTGATGGTGTCTTTCCTTCTTATCAGGAGATCCATGAAGATTTAAATATCCTTAAAGATAACTGGAAGTTGCTCAGGCTTTACGATTGTAGCTGGCATGCTGAATTTGTACTCGAAGTTATTCGTAATGAATCGTTGGATCTTAAAGTGATGCTTGGTGCTGATATGTTGGCCGAGCAGAGCAACTATAACTGTCCCTGGGGAGCTATCTATGACGAGAGTATACTTCTTGCAAACAGGCGCGAAAACAGTCTTGAAGTAGACAGGCTGATCAAGTTAGCGAATCGATACCCGGATATTGTCTCTTCAGTATCTGTTGGTAATGAGGCAACTGTTGACTGGAGTGACCATCTGGTATTGGTCGATAAGTTGATCAGTTATGTACGCAGGATAAAGGCAGCTGTGGATCAACCGGTCACTTTTTGTGAAAACTATGTGCCATGGACTAAAAAACTGGAACCTCTGGCTGCGGAACTGGACTTTATTTCATTACATACTTATCCAGTGTGGGAATACCAGACAATTGATGGCGCCCTTGACTATACCAGGCAAAATTATTACAGCGTGGCCAACCATTACCCGGATAAGCCGGTAGTGATCAGCGAAGCAGGCTGGACGACCTGTTCAAACGGCCGTGGTATACCTCCCTGGAATGCTTCACAGGAGTTCCAGGCAACGTACTATCGTGAGCTGTTGGATTGGTGTAAGGATGCCAATATCCTTGCTTTTGTTTTTGAAGCTTTTGATGAGCCCTGGAAAGGGTCAGCTGATCCGCATGAGCCGGAAAAACACTGGGGTATTTTTACCGTAGATCGAAAACCAAAGCTGGTGATGCAGGATATTTTTGCACACCTGTAAACGCTAAATCGGATAATCGCCAGAGTGGAAAACATAAACAGCAAACTAAGTTTCTACGAGAAATTCAATTATGGCCTGGGCGATGCGGCCTCCAACCTTTTTTTCCAGTTTTTCGCCATTTTCATCATTTACTATTACACGGATGTTTACGGACTGAGCCCGGCTGCGGTGACAACCATGCTGTTAACGGTAAAGCTATGGGACTGGCTTTCGGACCCAATCATGGGCATCATCGCCGATCGAACCAACACGCGCTGGGGTAAGTTTCGACCTTACCTGTTGTGGATGGCGGTTCCGTACGGTGTATTTGGATACCTGATGTTCATTAACCCCGATTTAGGGGATGAAGGCAAACTCATTTTTGCCTATGTTACTTACATTTTGATGATGACAGCCTACACGGCGATAAATGTTCCCTACGGTGCGTTAATGGGGGTGATGACGACTTCATCCAGCGAACGATTGACCCTGGGAACGTTCCGCTTCGTAGGCGCTTTCGGCGCGGCTATTGTGCTTGGCATGTCTGTGCGGCCACTGGTCAGGTTACTGGGAGGCGAGAATGAGATGCTTGGTTTCCAGTATACGATGGCAATTTTTGCGGTGTTGTCAGTCTTGCTGTTCTTGCAGACATTTCGAGGTACCCGGGAACGGGTATCCCCGCCGCCGAACCAGGATAGCCATATCGGTAAAGACCTGATAACCCTGTTTAAGAATAAAGCCTGGCTAGTGATGGTGGTCGCCGGGATTTTTACTCTGGCAAGTGTTGCGATTCGTGGTGGTGCGACTGTGTATTTCTTCAAGTACTACATGCTTGATGACAACACCTCTTTCATCTGGATCTGGGATCGAACAAGCTTTTTTATTACAACAGGCGCTATCGTATTTGTCATCGGTGTCATCGCGGGACGATTCCTCAGCAATATCTATGACAAGCGTTTCTTGATGCTGTTTTTGACGCTTACCAATGCAATCATAATGGGCTTGATGTTTTATATTCCAAACGATGATTATTGGACAATGCTGATGGTAAATGCACTGGCGTCCTTGCTGGCAGGGCCTACCCCGGCCCTGGTTTGGGCGATGTATGGTGACGTTGCCGATTTTGGCGAGTGGAAATACAAGCGACGAACTACAGCGCTTGTGTTCTCGGCGGCGCAATTTGCCCAGAAGCTTGGCTTGACTATTGGGGGAGTTTTGCCCACGGCCGTGCTGACCTATGTTGGCTACGAAGCCAATATGGCACAATCGGAAACAGCCCTGATGGGTATCCGCTTTATCTTTACATGGCTGCCGGCCATCTTCGCCTTTATCGCTGGTCTTGCGTTTATTTTTTATCCACTGCGCGATTCCCAGCTTGTTCAGATCGAAATGGACCTGGTGGATCGCCGGATCGCCATCGCGACAGCGATAAATTGACGTTTACTTAAATGTCACTGAGCGAACCTCATATGCTCTATGATATGACTCAATATTACTTAATTAACCATAAAGCATGTCGCACGTTCGAAAGAATGACATGTTGATGTGTAAAGCTCATCCGGACTTCATCAGTTCCACTATGACATTCATCACGTTGAAACCGGGAACATTACTTTAAGCCACCAAGGTATACAGATCATGCACGAATCAAACCCACGGCGTTTCGTCAGCCTGCTGACCCGAAAGACACTTGCGCTTGTCATGGCGGGCGGTCGTGGCTCAAGGCTGCATGAGCTGACCAGCTGGCGAGCCAAGCCCGCGGTTTTTTTCGGCGGCAAGTTCCGCATTATTGATTTTGCCCTGTCGAATGCAGTCAATTCGGGTATCCGCCGTATCGGTGTTCTGACCCAGTACAAAGCGCATTCACTTGTCAGGCACATATCCGAAGGTTGGGGCGGATTCAAGCGCGAACTACAGGAGTTTGTCGAAGTGCTTCCAGCCTCGCAGCGTATCGACACTGAATGGTACCAGGGTACCGCTGACGCGGTGTATCAGAACCTGGATATCATCAATACGCATAATCCCGAATACGTGCTGATTCTCTCGGGCGATCATGTGTACAAAATGGATTATGGCCCCATGCTGGCCTTCCATACCGAAAAACAGGCCGACCTGACGATTTCCTGTATTGAGGTTCCAGTCAGTGAAGCTGCAAACAATTTTGGCGTCATTGAGATCGACGCGAATAACCGTGTCATCGGTTTCGTGGAGAAACCCGCTGTGCCCAAATCCATACCTGGTCAGTCTGATATGTGCCTGGCCGCGATGGGTAATTATGTATTCAGCACAGATTTCCTTCGTGATCAGTTAATTATTGATGCCGGTAACGGTGAGTCAAAGCACGATTTCGGCCATGACATCATCCCGAGCCTGATTAAGTCTAACAATGTTGTTGCATTCCCATTTCGTGATGTTGATACCGGTAAACGTGCCTACTGGCGTGACGTTGGTACGCTGGATGCCTACTGGGAAGCTAATATGGAATTGCTTGCGGTTACGCCGGAGCTGGACCTCTATGACAGCAACTGGCCTATAATGGCTGACCAACCACAACTACCTTCAGCCAAGTTCGTACACAACACCGATGACCGGCGCGGTATGGCAGTTGATTCAATCGTCTCGGGTGGCTGTATTATATCGGGTGCAAAATTGGATCAGGCATTACTGTTCTCCAACGTCAGGGTTCATTCCTATGCCTACGTCGAACAAACTGTGGTGATGCCTGATGTAAGCATAGGGCGTAATGCACGTATATCCCGCGCCATTATAGACCGTGGATGCGATATACCTGAAAATACTGTTATTGGAGAAAACCACGATGAGGATCGCCAACGCGGGTTTCGCATTTCAGACAAAGGCATCGTGCTGGTGACGCCGGACATGCTAAAGCAGGCGACTCACTCGATTCGGTAACAGTGCATGAGTGGGATGACTACCTGCTTTGCGAACACCGCCATATGGAAGAAAAGAAGCTTGAATGGCCAGCATAGATAGACTATGAGCCAGGTGGCCAGTTTCAAATTTTTGAATGCGGGAAATTTGCGGGACTCTGAACTACTAACCCCGGCATTGTTAGGTAATTGTCTGCAAAGAGCGTCCCGCAAGTAATTAATAATGGTGGTATGAAGAAGCGTTCGATCTCAGAACCCGGAGGTCGCAGGTTCAAATCCTGCCCCTGCTGTCAAATCATAAAGGGCGACCCATGTCATCAACATGTGCAGCCCTTTTTTGTTTTCTGCTTCATATATAATTCACAAGGCTCTATTATTCATTAACTAGAGAACACTATTGCTTGTGTAACAGCTGAACCTATCTATAGTTAAATTATTGATTTCTGATAACTTCAGGGAATATTTATGTGTGGAATTGTCGGCGCTGTGGCCGAACGAAATGTAACGCCGATCCTGCTTGAAGGGCTGCGCCGGCTCGAATATCGCGGTTATGACTCGGCAGGTATCGCAGTGATTGATAACAAGGCCTGTCTCGAACGCGTACGCCGTGTCGGCAAGGTTCAGTCGCTGTCCGATTCGCTGGATCAATCGCCGATCAAGGGGCTCACCGGTGTTGCGCACACGCGCTGGGCGACGCACGGGGCACCCACTGAATCCAATGCACATCCGCATATCTGTGATGACTCGGTTGCGGTTGTGCATAACGGCATTATTGAAAACCATGGCGAATTGAGTGAACAGCAGAAGGCGGAAGGTTTTCGTTTCACCTCGGATACCGATACCGAGGTCGCTGTACACCAGATCGAGCATTATCTGCGCGAGAAGGGCGATCTGCTGGAAGCCGTGCGCCATGCCGTGACCGACTTTGAAGGTGCTTATGCACTGGGCGTGGTCTCGGTAAAAGATCCGCATCGACTGATTGCATCGCGCAGCGGCAGTCCGCTGGTGATTGGTATCGGCCTGGGTGAGCATTTCATCGCCTCGGATGCGTCGGCACTGCTGCCTGTTACGCGCCGTTTTATATATCTCGAAGAGGGCGACTTTGCCGACATCAGGCCCGAATCACTGGTCATCTACGACAAGCAGGGCAACGTTGTCGATCGTCCCATACGCGAGTCTGATCTCAGCGCTGACTCAACCAGCAAGGCGGGCTACCGTCACTACATGCTGAAGGAAATACACGAGCAGCCGGCCTGCCTGATCGAGGTGCTTGAAGGCCGAATTGTTGATGGCAGAATCCTGGATTCGACTTTTGGGCCGGGTGCGGGTGAAATTCTCGACCAGGTCAAGCAGGTGCAGATCATCGCCTGCGGCACCAGCTACCATGCCGGCATGGTGGCACGTTACTGGCTGGAAGCGCTTGCCGACATTCCGTGCTGCGTTGAAGTGGCCAGTGAATACCGTTACCGCAAGCCGGTGTTGCTGGCCGATACCCTGGTTGTGACGATTTCACAGTCGGGTGAAACCGCCGATACACTGGCGGCACTGCGCGGCATCAAGGAGCAGATCGGCCGCTTTTCACTGGCAATCTGCAATGTGCCCGAAAGCTCGCTGGTGCGAGAAAGCGAACTGAAATTAATGACGCGCGCCGGCCCGGAAATCGGCGTGGCATCAACCAAGGCGTTTACCACCCAGCTGGTTGCATTGTTATTGCTGGTGATCGCTTTGGGTAAACGCCATATCATGTCGCCTGAAAAAGAACAGGCTTTATTGCATCATGTATTAGAACTGCCGGGCTTGATGGACAGGATTCTGTCCGATGTCAGCAACATCAGCGAGTGGGCGGATGCCTTTACCGAAAGCAGCAATGCGATTTTCCTCGGCAGGGGAGTGCTGTATCCGATTGCACTCGAAGGTGCGCTCAAGCTCAAGGAAATCTCCTATATTCATGCCGATGCCTATCCGGCCGGTGAACTCAAACATGGTCCGATTGCGCTGATCGAGCCGGAGATGCCGACCATTGCGATTGCCTGCAAGGACGGCCAGGAAGGCAAAATCAAGTCCAATCTTCGCGAGGTGCTGGCACGCGGTGGCGAGGTCTATTTGTTTGCCGATGAACGCCTCGACCTGTCCGACCTGGGCGAAGGCTGCCATGTTATACCGCTGCCGGCGGTGGAGGCCGAACTGGCCCCGGTACTGTTTGCGCTGCCGCTGCAGCTGTTCTCTTATTTCGTTGCGGTATTTAAGGGTACCGATGTTGATCAGCCGCGCAACCTTGCCAAGTCAGTCACCGTAGAATAGTTTTAACTTTAAAAAGTATATATAAGACATTGTTATATATATTATTATATGTCTGATTTCGAGCCAGGTTAAAGCAGTTCATTATCTACCATTAAATGGCAATTTAATGTTTTCTCCGACCTATTCATGCTACTCTTCTGATATTAAGAACTGATCAAGGACCTAATGGCGCGTAAGCTGTACATCAAGACATTCGGCTGCCAAATGAATGAATACGACTCGGACAAAATATCCGATGTCCTGGCTGAATCCCACAATCTTGAATTAACCACCAACCCCGAAGAAGCCGATGTGCTTCTGCTTAATACCTGCTCGATTCGCGAAAAAGCTCAGGAAAAGGTCTTCTCCCAGCTCGGCCGCTGGAAAACCTGGAAGCAGCATAAGCCTGACCTGGTTATCGGCGTCGGTGGCTGTGTCGCGAGCCAGGAAGGTGACTCCATTCAGAAGCGCGCGCCTTACGTCGATATGGTATTCGGTCCGCAAACCATTCATCGTTTGCCGCAGATGCTGAACAGTGTTGGCCAGCAGCATCAGCACATCGTCGATATCAGTTTTCCCGAAATTGAAAAATTCGATTATTTGCCCGAACCCAGGGCCGAGGGCCCGACGGCGTTTGTCTCCATCATGGAAGGCTGCAGCAAGTACTGCAGTTTCTGCGTGGTGCCGTACACTCGTGGCGAAGAAGTCAGCCGGCCGTTCGATGACATACTGGCTGAAGTCGCAGGGCTGGCGGCACAGGGCGTGCGTGAGGTTAATCTTCTGGGGCAAAATGTAAATGCTTACCGTGGTGTGATGGAAGATGAGGCAGCCGGTGAACAGGAAGAGGCCGACCTGGCATTGTTGATCAATTATGTTGCAGCCATCGATGGCATCGATCGCATCCGCTTCACCACTTCGCATCCGCTGGAGTTTTCCGAGCGTTTGATCCAGGCTTATGCTGAAGTGCCCGAGCTGGTCAGTTTTCTGCATTTACCGGTTCAGTGCGGTTCCGACCGGGTACTGGCCGCGATGAAGCGCGGCCATACCGCACTCGAGTACAAACACATCATCCGCAAGCTGCGCGAGGTGCGCCCCGACATCGCGATATCATCCGACTTTATCGTCGGTTTCCCGGGCGAAACCGAAGAAGATTTCGAAGCAACCATGAAACTGATCGATGATGTTGATTTCGATCAGTCATTCAGCTTTATCTACAGCGCACGACCCGGTACACCAGCAGCGGCATTGCCGGACAACACGCCGTTGGCGGTAAAGAAACAGCAACTGGCGCGACTGCAGCAGGACATATCATCAAGAGCCGAGCATTACAGCCGTGCCATGATCGGTACTGTCCAGCGTGTGCTGGTTGAAGGCCCATCGAGAAAAAGTGAAACCCAGATGTCGGGTCGAACAGAAAACAACCGTGTGACCAACTTTAATGGCAGTGCCGGCCTGGTTGGCAGTTTTGTCGATGTAAAGATAACCGAAGCCTTTGCCAATTCCTTGCAGGGGGAAATCGTTGCCTGTGCTGAAAATCATGCCGAACGAAAACTTGCCTGACAGTGTCCTGTCAAAGGTTTATACATGCCAGTAAAAATCGTTAAATCCCTGGATTTCGAGCTTGTTCCCACCGACAACAGTCGCCTGGCCAATTTATGCGGCCAGTTCAATGAGCACCTGCATCAACTGGAATCGCATTTTGATGTCGGCATCGCCTGCCGCAGCAATCACTTTCAGATAGAGGGACGCGATGAAAATCAGCGTGCGGCTATGGCTGCGATCAAGAATCTTTATGATGTTGCTGGCCGGGAGGCATTGACGCCCTCGACCGTGCAGTTATACCTGAATGAAACAAACGGCAAGAGCGTAACTGATCAACAGCAGAAAGACGATCAGCACCGCTGGAGCATGAAAACCAGCAAGGCCACGATCAAGGGACGCGGCAGGAACCAGGTTGATTACCTGAGGCAGATCAGGACCAATGACCTGACGCTGGGTATCGGGCCTGCAGGTACCGGCAAAACCTATCTTGCGGTGGCCTGTGCAGTCAATGCACTGGAGAATGACGAAGTACAACGCCTGGTGCTGGTGCGTCCGGCAGTGGAAGCGGGTGAACGCCTGGGCTTTTTACCCGGCGACCTGGCGCAAAAAATCGATCCCTACTTGCGCCCGATGTATGACGCACTGTATGAAATGATGGGCTTTCAGAAAGTGGCGAAACTGATCGAGCGCAATGTGATTGAAATCGCGTCGCTTGCTTACATGCGCGGCCGTACCCTGAATGACTCTTTCATCATTCTTGATGAAGCTCAAAATACTACCATCGACCAGATGAAGATGTTCCTGACGCGTATCGGTTTCGGCTCCAGAGCGGTTGTTACCGGAGACGTTACCCAGGTTGATTTGCCTCGCGACAAGATGTCCGGCCTGCGCCACAGCATGCTGTTGTTAAAAGATGTTGAAGGTATCGGTATTACACAGTTTGCAGCCGCAGATGTTGTACGTCATCCGCTGGTGAAGAAAATTGTGGCTGTTTATGAGAAGGATGATCCCAACTGATGCCGGTAACCATCGAAATGTCAGTTTCAGAAAACCTCGATGCAGAGGAAGAAGACATACCTGACGCGGCATTGGTGCAGCAATGGGCTGAAAAGGCCTGCTTGTGTGACGACCAGGTTATCACCAGCGTGCAGATTGTCAGTCAGGATGAAATGCGCGAACTCAATAATACCTGGCGCGGCAAGAACAGCCCGACCAATGTGCTTTCATTCCCGATGCAATCACCCGACGAAGTTGATCTGAAGATACTCGGTGATCTCGCGTTGTGCGCAGATGTGATTAACACAGAGGCAAGGCAGCAGCATAAACCCGCGCAGGCGCACTGGGCGCATATGGTTGTGCATGGCATGTTGCATCTGCAGGGTTACGACCATATTGATGAACATCAGGCTGACGAGATGGAAGCATTGGAAATCCGGATCCTCGATCAGCTGGGTTTCGATAATCCTTACCTGGAAAACGTATTAGAGGAAACGGCTGAGTAATAAGCTGAATAAAAAGTAATAATAAATATGAACATTCCACACACTAAACCCTCGTTGTTTAACCGCATTATTTCTGCCATCCTAAACAATAAGGATGAACGCACCCGCTTGCTGGAGTTGCTCAAGGAAAGCCAGCAAAAAGGTTTGATTGATATGGACGCCCTGATCATGATTGAAGGCGTATTCCAGGTTTCCGAGATGCGGGTAAGGGATATCATGGTGCCGCGTTCTCACATGGTGGTTATCCAGAAAGACCTGAGCATAGAGAAAATGCTGTCGATTGTGTCTGCATCGGGGCATTCACGTTTTCCTGTCATCGATGAGAGCCTGGATGAGATCGTCGGTATTTTACTGGCAAAGGACCTTGCGCATTACACCGATGAGGCCAGCCGAAAGTCATTCGAGCTGAAAGACATATTGCGTCCTGCCGTATTCGTGCCTGAAAGCAAGCGCCTGAATGTGCTGCTGAAGGATTTCCGTACCAGCCGTAACCATATGGCCGTGGTCATTGATGAATACAGCGGTGTCGCCGGCCTGGTCACGATTGAAGATGTGCTGGAACAGATCGTCGGAGAGATCGATGATGAGCATGATGCGGCCGATGCCATTAATATTCACCGCCATGGTTTTAATCGATATACCTTGAAAGGTGTAACACCGATTACCGAATTCAATACATTCTTCGGCACAGAATTCAGCAATGATCAGTTCGATACCGTGGCGGGATTGATACTGAGCGAGCTGGGACACATGCCGGAACGCGGTGAAGAAGTCATCATCGATAACTACCAGTTCAAAATTATCAGTTCCAGTTCGAGGCGTATTAACAACCTGCAAGTCACCTTGTTGCCAGAGGCGAAATCCGCATCATCAGGCGCTGCCTGATGTCACTGAATACGGTTTTCTCATCGATGCTTGAAACGCATCGCTGGCCGGCGATGTTGATGAGTCTGCTGGCCGGATCATTGATGACGCTGGCGTATGATCCTTTCGGCCTGAGCCTGCTGGTTTTCCCGTTGCTGGCTTTTCTTCTGTATCACTGGCTCGAAGCGGATGCCAAAGGCGCATTTGTTCACGTCTGGTTGTTTGCTTCAGGCGCGACCTTTACCGGGAACTGCTGGATCTTCTTCAGTCTCTACTTTCATGGCGGCAGCCCGGCGATACTTGCCGTGGCAATTATCGTTTTATTGTCGGCTTACCTCGCACTGTTTCCCGCTGTTACAGCTTATCTGCTCAACCGCTACTGCCGGGCTGCCGATGCAATCCGTTTGCTGATTGTGTTTCCAGCTGCCTGGCTGTTGGCCGAATGGCTGCGGGGTTATATCTTGACAGGATATGCCTGGATGCAGCCCGGCTACACGCAAATCGATCTGCCACTATCCGGCTATGCACCGGTGTTCGGTAATCATGCAGTCGGTGCGCTGATCGTTGTTACTTCTGCAGCTCTACTTGCCGCCGTGCTGAACAAGCTGTCTTGGCAGAAAGCGTTACTGGTAGTAGCGTTCATCTGGGTGGCGGGGTTTGCACTGAAACAGGTCAGCTGGACGCAGCCGGCCGGGGATGATGTCGAGGTTGCGCTGATACAGGGTAACGTGCCGCAGGCGTTGAAATGGAAGCGCCACATGCATCGCAAAACGCTGGAGATGTATCGTGACCTGACACTCGAGCACAAGGATGCGGATGTGATTATCTGGCCCGAGACAGCGATACCGGATTACAAGCATCGCGTACCTGCCTACCTTCTCAACATGCGCGCGGAAATGGAGCAAAGTGATACCGACCTGTTGATGGGGCTGTTCATCAAGAACATGGATAGCGGACGCTATTACAACAGTGTGATCAACGCCAGGGGCGGAGAATACCGCAAGCGTCACCTGGTGCCGCTGGGGGAATATGTTCCATTCCGCTCACTGATCGGTTTCATTAATCGCTGGATCAACATTCCGATGTCGGATATCGACTCCGGCCCGGATGACCAGCCATTACTGGTGGTCGCCGGTCAACCGGTCGGCATCAGTATCTGTTTTGAAGATGCCTTTTCCAGGGACGTGCGCAGGGATTTGCCCGAAGCCACGATGCTCGTGAACATGAGTAATGACGCCTGGTTTGATGGTTCACACGAATCGCGTCAGCATCATGCGATTGCACGCATGCGGGCACTGGAGACCGGGCGTTATATGTTGCGTGCGACGAATACAGGAATATCTTCTGTAATCGGACCACAAGGTGAAGAGCTCGAGGTGGCAACGCCATTTGAACAACAGGTGCTCAGGGCAAGCGTTACACCCTTAAAAGGGCAGACGCCTTATGTGTTCTGGGGTGATGCCTTTATCCTGCTGCTGGCCATCGTGCTGGTTGGCGCGGCCTGCTACCGGCAGCGTTAATTTAATGGTCCACATAGAGAAGGCTATAGATATTTACTCTCGCAGAGGCGCAGAGGACGCAGGGTCTTTTTGTTTTTGTGTAGGAGCGACTTCAGTCGCGAATTGCCGACGTTCGCGACTGAAGTCGCTCCTACGAGTATCGCTATTCGGATAAAGTGAAACCTAATCCGGGAATCAATCTAGTCCTTGAACTCGGCGCGCTTGAAGGTGTTGTGTCCACACTCGGTGCAGTCCTGGATTTGCGAGGTGGTGGTGAAGGAAACCTTGTGGCCGCAGGCATTGCACTGCAGTGTTCCCGGGCCCGTGATTTCACCTGAATAGTACAGGCTAAGTTCAGTATTCTGAACGCCAAACTGTTCCAGTTCGATTCGGGTTTTATCAGCGACTGAGAGGAACAGGTCAAT
>Ga0316189_10004602_pt1 | contig 13256 bp, 8 predicted proteins | sample LowCovwburrow_MG_FD_204930 | JGI IMG/M metagenome (GOLD analysis project Ga0316189, IMG submission 204930) | Coastal sediment microbial communities from Maine, United States - Lowes Cove worm burrow | ecosystem: Environmental > Aquatic > Marine > Coastal > Sediment | place: USA: Maine... | reverse complement strand
CATCTAGCCTTGCAGGTCTCCAAGGGCCTCTTCGAAGGGTCCGACAGAAACTAGCCCTGGTGCGTCGTGTTGTGGGGAACAGGGACCGAGAGAAAAAAAACCAGGAGATCGCAAGTAGCGCCACACGCAATCGGCCGCGTTCCTCCACCGTTATTGTAGCGGTTATTTTTGAAACGACCATAGGCCCCGATCACTTTCTATGGGTCAGGTTCCACCCTGGATTGCGTAAGAGTTCTAGTGCTTCCAATAACGTTCCTTGTGGTGGATTGGCATTTCTTCAGGGACGAAAGAAACATCCAGGCGCCGCCAGCCCTTATGTGTACCGGAAAGGTTGGAATAGTAGCCCAGGGTCAACTGGCTGTGCAATTCCTCTTCAATGACCGTGAAAGCCTTATTCAACATGGAAGGCTTGTCCACAAAAAGTGGGTAGCCGCCGGTTACCACGGCCATGTCGTAGAGATCGCGAAGGTGGAGCATGCTGGGCCGAGATTTAGGCAGGAAATCGTCCCTGAGCGCTACTCTCGAACGGCCACGCACATCGATGCCAACCGTATACAACAGCACATTCTCCTTTTCAAGGCGACCAATCAACTTTTTGTAACTCACCTTCCCACCAGAATTGAAACCGTCTGTAACCAGTAGAATCACGCGCACGGCATCCTTTCCTTTTAACAGGTCCAAGGCCTTGGAGACGGCATCAAAAGTATGGGTATTGTCCTGGGTTCGCCTCAGGCTATTGACCGCCTGCAACATCTCTTTCTTTTCCGTCAGCAATTTGCTGGCCTTGATGGTTCGGTTGTAGGCAATGAGGTGCATACTGTCACCGGGCCGGACTACCTGATCGACAAAACTATGTGCAGCCTCCCGCGCCCTGGTAAGACGCTTACCTTCCATGGAACCAGACATGTCCATCACCACTGCCAAAGCCAGGGGACGGTCCATAAAAACCTCAAGTCGTTGGGGCAGCTGCTCAACTCCTTCCTCGGTAATGCGGAAATCCTCGGGGCGAAGCTTGCCCAGCTCCGTCTTGTTGAAGGGTTTGGTCGGGAAACTGAGGTGCAGGTTCACGAATTGAACCTCCAGTTCCTCGATATGCCCTCGACCTTCCAGAAAAAGGTAGTCGTCCTCGGCAATACCATCGTCGAGGATTGCCGAGGCCAGGAGAACCTGAGACTGATCATCGGTTTGGACCTTGGTCCGCCATGGCGGTTGGGTAAGACGGGCAATTTCCCGATTACCCAAACGGAAGGTGACTTCCTCGACCTTTCGGCCCGGCGGGACCTTGACAGCAACCTCGGCCATAAATGAATCCGCAAAAAGATCTAAATCCCCATCGAGAAAATCAACAGAAAAGGCGTCGGCCTCAACAATGGGAACCGTCTCCTGGCTGAGCATGGGGCCGTTGAGGGGCAAGAAACGGACCCGATCCACATCGATCAGATCGCCGTTGTCCTGCGGTTCGAGACTGCTGCCAAGATGGGCAACCATCTTGTCCAGTTGCAGGCCCCCTACTTTTGTCAGGGCAAGCTCGGCAAGCGGCAGATCTTGCAGGCTTTCTTCAAGCACCTCCTCCATCGAAGAACGCATGAACTTCTGTGCGGCGGCCAATACGGCCTTGTAGAGAAGATTGGGCGAGGTTAAACGGAACGTGAGCTCGGGCGGCCCAATCGGAGCGAAAGAAGGGTGGCCGTTCGCTTCCAAATCCAAACTATAGTCCTGACGAAGCGAGAGATCCTTAAGCGTGAGTCGCAGTTTGCGCCACTTGGTTTTGCTGCGCTGCCAGGGGGGAAGAATCTCGCCGGAAACCTTAATCTTCCATTTGCCCTCGCCTGGTAGGGCCATGCGCAAACGCTGGCAGTCGGCTCGACCCGGGCAATCAATCAACTGTAGGGAGGGTGGCGTGCTCAGATCAAGTTCGGTGATACGCAACTTTCGCACGCCTTCGCCTTCCGCCATATCGGTAAATGATTTGGCCAATTGGGATTCCAGCAGGGTCACGGCAGCCGGCCAGGCCAGGCGGAAAACCTCATTGGCCCTGGTAACCGCAGGCTCCAAATCGAGAGGCTCTTTGTTTTGTCCCAATAAGGCCAGTGGAAGCACGTGAAGAATAAGGAGAAGGCGGCACATATCACACCCCAGGAAGTAGACTTAACAGAATGCAACGCTCAGGGAGGCACGTGGGTTTATTGCTTTATGATTTTAGCTGCCAGGTTCATGCTGGATTGTACTATGGCACGCTATTGGCGGATGAAATATTTAACGCAACGCCGACGAACTTTCCTGGCAGTTCGCTCACGGGTCAATTAAACTAAGCAGGCCTCTGGTACAAAGGACGGAATAGTATAAGGAATAGTATAAGGAGTGCCAAACACAGATGCTCATTCTACATGCGGCCTTTTGCCGCGACCAGTTTTTCTTGTGGGGCGAGTCACCCATTCCAGACGATTCACCCAAGAAGGAAGATGATCGCTTTCCGTTCGAGGCTCAGCCGTCTCAATTCCCCAAGGCTGACGTGCTTGGATTTAAGTGCACGAAGACCAAATTCAGAGAGATGCTGTTGTGGTGTCCGGGTCGCGGAAAATCGGTATTTGCATCCAGTCCTCTGATCGCATCTGAGCCAGTCGCCAAGTCTGCCGTTTCCCTTTCGGCCTGGTCAATACAAGCGATTCCGCTCGACATGGAAACTGCGATCTCTCTTTTTATGGGCATTGAAGGCAGGCACATGTTGGCGCCCGGTGTGGTTGTTGCCCCGGACCTGGCCTTTGCGGTGCAGACGTTTCGCCTGGCAGGTAGCCTGGTGGTTGCCCAGCATTACCTTCCTGGCCTGCAAGATGAAGACGAGGGCTGGTTTGCCCGCTGGATGCCGATTATTTCCGGAGAATACCAGCAGCAGCTGGCGCAGGCCGTCGCAGACATGCCCGCCAGTATTCGGGCCCTTACAGACCCACAGGCAAAACAGGCTCCGCAACAAGCCCCCCGCGAAAAACTGACTGGAATGCTCACCCTGATGCTGGATCATTTGGTGCGCAAGGCATCAACAGTCAAGAACAAGAGGTCCTTTGCCAGCATTCACGATCGTTGGCTGCACGCGCTTCAAAGCGCGGATGGCCATATGGATACTGCCTCAGCTACCGCATCCGAACTTGCGGCACGAATCAGTGATTGGCGCCGACCCATGGCTCTGGCTGCCAACTCCCCTCTGCGTTTATGCTTCCGCTTGGAAGAACCCGAAATTCCTGAAACAGATGAGCCCGGTCTCTTCCAAGACTGGTACGTGCGCTATTTTCTGCAGGCCCATGCCGACCCCAGCTTGTTGATTGGCGCCGACGATGTCTGGGCCGAAAAGGATTTACCCAAGCTCCTGCAAGGCAAAGTCCGTTTTCGTGAAACCCTGCTCTCTTTTTTAGGTCAGGCCGCAGGTATTTGCGAACAGGTCACCGAGAGCCTGGAAGGCAAGGCACCGGGTGGCTACCTTCTGAGCAACGACGGCGCCTTCACCTTCCTCTCGGAAAAGGCGGCCATTCTCAAACAATTCGGGTTCTCGGTCTTGCTGCCCACCTGGTGGGGCGGGAAAGGTGCGCAAGCAAAATTGTCTGTTAAGGCCAAGGCCACGGCCCCGGCCTTCACCGCATCGAGCGGTATGTCTTTGAAAACAGTTGTCCAATTCCGACCGGAGCTTGCCCTCAACGGCGAATCACTAACCAGCTCTGAGCTGGAAATGTTGGCGGGGCTAAAGGTTTCGCTGGTCCGTTTGCGGGGACAATGGGTAGAGATTGGCGAAACCCAGATCCGCCAGGCCCTTGCCTTCTTGAAAAAGCAGGCAGAAAGCAGTCTTACCCTCGGCGAACTGATTCGACTGAAGATAGGCGCCGAAGAGGTAGAAGACGGGCTGTTCCTGGAGCAGATAGTGGCCGACGGCTGGTTGGGCGAACTGTTGGAACGGTTGGACCACTCGGAAATGGAAATATGTGCGCGACCCGAAACATTTGTAGGCGCTTTACGTCCCTACCAGGAACGCGGTTTCTCATGGCTGGCCTTCCTCACCCAATGGGGTCTCGGCGCATGCCTGGCCGATGATATGGGTCTGGGCAAAACCGTGCAGACCCTTTCCCTATTGCTTCGCGACAAAGAACTGGGGTGTACTTTGCCCGCCCTCCTGGTGTGCCCGGTTTCGGTGGTAGACAACTGGCAAAAAGAGGCGCACCGATTTACCCCTGACCTGAAGGTGCACATCCACCATGGCCCGGAGCGACTCAAGAGTAAGCAATTCAGGCAAGCAGCGGACTCGGTCAACCTGGTGATCACAAGTTTTGGCCTGATGCAGCGCGACCTGCGAACCTTGAGCAGTGTGTCCTGGCGAGGTATTATCCTCGACGAGGCGCAAAATATTAAAAATGCCAATACCAAGCAGGCCAAGGCCGCTCGATCGCTCGACGGCCAGTATCGCATCGCGCTCACCGGTACGCCGGTGGAGAACAACGTGGGTGACCTGTGGTCCATTAGTGAATTTCTCAATCCGGGCCTGCTGGGGAGCCAGCAGGCGTTCAAGAAAAATTTCTTTGCGCCCATCCAAGCCTCGCAGGACCGGAAAGTCGCCAGCCGCCTGAAGAAAATCACAGGTCCGTTTATATTGCGACGCTTGAAAACGGATAAAACGATCATCGACGACCTGCCCGAAAAGGTGGAAATCGCCACATGGTGTGCACTGACACGGGAACAAACGACCCTCTATGCAGCGGTGCTCAAAGACCTGCAAAATAAATTAGAAGAGGAGGAGGAGGGCATCGCGCGTCGTGGATTGGTGCTGGCTCTGTTGACGGCACTCAAACAGGTCTGCAACCACCCGGCTCAGTTCCTTGGGGACGGCTCGGCCCATGCGGGTCGATCTGGCAAGTTGATCCGCTTGGAGGAAATTCTGGAAGAGGTGGTCAGCGTAGGCGAGAAAGCGCTGATCTTTACGCAATACGCCAAAATGGGTTTTATCTTGCAGCAACGGCTCCAAGAGGTTTTTGGCCGTGAAATGCCTTTCCTTCACGGTGCTGTCGCCAAAAAGAAACGCGATGCCATGGTGGCCCGTTTCCAAGACTCGGGTGAAGACCTGCCGGTTCTTATCCTCTCATTGAAGGCGGGCGGCACAGGCCTGAACCTGACTGAGGCCAGTCATGTCATTCACTTCGACCGTTGGTGGAACCCAGCCGTGGAAGATCAGGCCACGGACAGGGCCTTCCGCATCGGTCAAAAGCGCAATGTCACCGTCCACAAATTTGTTTGTTCGGGCACCGTGGAGGACAGGATCAACGAGATGATTGAGCTTAAGCGGCAAGTGGCCGGTGCAGTGGTAGGCACAGGTGAGGCATGGCTTACGGAACTTTCCAACGAAGAGCTGCGGCAGGCGTTTGCCCTGACCGCCGTGCCGATGGAGGATTGAAGATGGCGAAGCGCAGGCGCGATTACTATAACCAATACGAGGACTATGCAAAGCCCATTGAAACAGTGGGCGGGATCAAGGCCCAGAGCAGACGTGGCGCCTTCGGCAAGAGTTGGTGGGCCAAACGCTGGATCGATGTTTTGGAGAGTTTCGATATCGGTGCGCGCCTGGCTCGGGGCAAGAGTTATGCACGCAAAGGCCAGGTAACCCGTATAGCAATCGCCAAGGGCCTGGTGAAAGGCCAGGTGCAAGGCTCTCGACCCAACCCTTACCAGGTAACGATTCGGGTCGCCCAATTGAAGAAGAACGATTGGAAAAAACTGGGTGAGGCTTTGTTGGCCCGGGTCTCTTTCGCCGCCCGCTTGCTGGCCGGTGAAATGCCCGATCGTATAGGTGATGTGTTCGCGGAGGCGGGACTCTCCCTTTTCCCAGAGAAGGGAGGCGACCTGGAAACAGAATGCAATTGTCCGGACTGGTCGAACCCGTGCAAGCACGTGGCGGCCGTTTATTATCTGATAGGTGAGGCTTTCGACAGCGATCCCTTCCTCATTTTTGAACTGCGGGGTTTGGCGCGAAAGGAGATTGCCGACTTAATTGGTGAATTGCCTGTCGATGAATTTGTGGAAAGCCTGCCCCCCGAACCTTTGCCCTTGGACCCAGCTCATTTCTGGGGCGCCATTGGCGAACCGAGCATTTTTGAAACGGAGCGACCCTCAATGAATGCGGCCTTCCCCAAAAGGCTGGGTTCTTTCCCGTTTTGGCGAGGGGAGGCTCACTTTTTGGGAACACTGGAGGATCAATACGGGCGGGCCACGCGCCACGTTCAACGGCTTTTCCTTGGAGAGGATGCAGATGAATGAGATTCGCTGGCATCAGCCAGGCTCGGGGGGTTTTCAAGGAGTCCTCTCACTTTAAATCGCACCCCATTCACAATTCCACCATCCCCCGAGATCGAGGGTCGTGTTACAATACGCCGTCAAAAACTGGTCGGGACTTTTCCCGATACCAAGGAAGGAACATGAGTCTTATTCACATACCGGTTGCACTTGGCGAACTGATCGATAAAACCACCATCCTGGAAATCAAATCTGAGCGCATTACCGATCAGAGCAAGCTGGACAACATCCGCAAAGAGCTGGATCTTCTGCGCCAAACCTGGCAGGAATCGCCTCACACCTCGCTGGATATCAGCAAGGAACAAGCGGCACTCAAACAGGTCAACGAGTCCTTGTGGGAAATCGAAGACGCCATCCGCCTCAAAGAGGCGGCCGGCGAATTCGACAAGGTCTTCATTGAATTGGCCAGAAGCGTTTATGTAACCAATGATAAACGCATGGCGGTCAAACGACAGATCAACGAGAAACTGGGTTCCACCATCGTCGAAGAAAAATCTTACGCGGATTACACACGCAAATAACCCGAGCACAGGTCAACCCGCAAACAAAGGAAGGAGACAGCTTGCCCAAACGATACCTTTTATTGGTACAGCACGGCTATGCCTTCGAGATTTTGCGGCCGTTGCAACGCGCCATTCGGGAACGGGGCGACGAAGCAGCCTGGTTTCTCATTGATGTGGACCCCAGCCTGCTGGACGCGGGCGAAAAGCTTCTCGCCACAGTGGCGGAGGTCGTCGCCTACAATCCCTTTGCCACCTACTTACCCGGGAACTGGGTTCCGCGGTTCTTCCCAGGAATCAAAGTCCAGATTTTCCACGGGCTTGCCAACGACGCCACTGGCAAGAAAGGTCATTATCGCATTCGGGGTCTGTTCGATCTTTACTGCACCCACGCCCCGGAAGGCACCAAGATCTTCTCGAAACTGGCGCAACGCCATGGCCACTTCGCCGTAATTGAAACCGGCTGGCCCAAGCTGGACCCACTTTTTGGCGACCAGATCCAGGCCTACCCAACACCAGGCGACCGGCCCGTGGTTCTCTATGCCTCCACCTTTAGTCCTTCGCTCACCTCAGCGCCAACCCTCCTGGATACCATCGCGTCCCTTTCTCAGAGTGGGCAATGGCAGTGGCTGATTACCCTGCATCCCAAAATGGATGCGGACCTGGTGGCCCGTTACCGTTCCCTGCAAGGTCCCAATCTCACCTTCGTGGATTGCGAAGAAGGCATTCTGCCGTTGCTCAAGAGCGCAGATGTCATGCTTTGCGATACCTCTTCCATTGCTCTGGAATTCCTGCTTCAAGACAAACCTCTGGTCACCTACCGAACCAAAGTGCCAGGACCCCATCTACTGGACGTCCGTGAAAGTGACCAAGTCGAAGACGCGCTCAAGCGTGCCTTGCGCAGGCCCGAAGCACAAATACAGGCGGCGCGGGCCTACATGCAGGGCCTGCACGCCTATCGAGATGGAAAATCATCGCAACGGGTTCTAGAAGCGACAGACCGTTTCGCAAACGAAATGGCAGATTCGCTCAAGCCCAAACCACTTAACCCATGGCGTCGCCTCCAGATTCGCTGGCGCATGGGTTACTGGCGCCGATGATTCATGGTTAACATTGTCGGGCTCTCCGCCTTTTACCACGATGCTGCCTGCTGCTTGCTGCAAGAGGGCAATCTTGTTGCCGCTGCCTCGGAAGAACGTTTTAGTCGCATCAAAAACGACCCTCGGCTTCCAGTGAATGCTTTTCGCTTCTGCCTGGCAGAGGCTGGCTTGACCATCACAGATATCGACTGTCTGGCCTATTATGAATCGCCCAAACTCAAGCTTGAACGGCAACAATGGGCTGCGTCGAAGGGCGCGGGGCAACCTCCTGGGAACGCCGAGACCGCCTTTCAACAGATTCGCGACAATCTGGGATACGAGGGGCCGATTCGGTTTTACCCCCACCATCAGGCCCACGGTGCCAGCGCCTTCTTCTACTCTGGTTTCAACGACGCGGCTGTTTTAACCGTCGATGGGGTTGGCGAATGGGCCACGACCACCTACGGACGCGGCCATGGTCATGACCTGGATCTCTTTGAAGAAATTCATTTCCCCCACTCCCTTGGGCTCTTCTACGCAACCCTGACCGCCTATCTTGGATTCCGCGTCAACAGCGGAGAATACAAGGTCATGGGTCTGGCCCCCTATGGAAGACCGCTTTATTGCGACCTGCTACGCCAACTCATCCAAACGGGAGAGGGCGGCAGCTTTCAACTGAACATGGACTACTTCGACTTCGTTAGCGGCACCAAGATGTACTCCAAGGCGCTGCCCGAACTGTTGGGTCAGCCGGCTCGGCTGGCGGGCACTGGCATAGAAACCTTCCATATGGATGTCGCACGCAGTCTGCAGGATGTTTTGGAAGAAATATTGCTGCAGAAGGTCACCTGGTTGGCGACTCAGACAGACACGCCCAACCTGTGCATGGCCGGTGGCGTTGCCCTGAATTGTGTTGCCAATGCACGCATTCGGCGCGATGGCCCCTTCGAAAATCTATTTGTGCAACCCGCTGCGGGCGATGCGGGCAGTGCACTCGGCGCGGCTGCTTTGGCCCACATTGAGCTGACCGGAAAGCGCCACACATCAACCGCTCTGGACCATGTGTACCTGGGCCCTGCCTGGAGCGGGGATGAAATCCACAACTTGCTCAAGTCATCCTCTATACCCAGCCTCGATTTCCGCAGCGACGAAGCGGGACTGCTGGCGTTTGTTGCAGAACGCCTGCAGCAGAAGCAGACCGTCGGCTGGTTCCAAGGGTCAATGGAATTTGGGCCCCGCGCCTTGGGTGCGCGCAGCATTCTGGCCAACCCACTCGACCCCCAGATCCGAGATCGCCTCAACCGTGTCGTCAAAAAGCGTGAATCCTTCCGGCCCTTTGCGCCCAGTGTCCTGCTTGCACATGCCAAATCCCATTTCGCGCTACAGGGCCCATCCGCTTTTATGCTGGAGACCTGTCAGGTCCAATCTGAATTGGACCTGCCTGGCATCACCCATGTCAATGGTTCGGCACGACCACAAACGGTGACCCGCGAACAGAATCCCCGCTTCGCGGCCCTACTGGAAACCTTTTACAGCCTCAGCGGCTGCCCCATGCTGGTGAATACGTCATTTAATGTTCGCGAAGAACCGATTGTCTGCTCACCCGTTGATGCCCTGCTGTGTATGATCAACTCCGAATTGGATCTCCTTGTGTTGGAAGACGCGGTGATTGAGCGCTGCAACCTACCCGGCCATCTGGAAGCCTTGCTGGCGGCCTGGTTACCCGATTACCGCAGCAGGGCAATCAGCGAACATCTATATACCTTTGTTTAGGCGGGTCCCGAAACATGTCGCGTAAACCTCAACCCATCAGCATCTGGCAACCCGAACAAGCCGACGGCAAACTGGTTTTTGTGCGGCCCCAGCCCCCAGCCTATGGCGACCACTATGCAACAGAGCTAACCCTTAGGGCAGATCACCAAAAGGGTTTTACCCGTGTCTGTTTCTTTGGGGAATCGGTGGCGGCGGGCTATTTGTACGCACCCCATCTAACACCCGCACAGGTTCTGGCAGAGCGCTTGAACGAGGCTTCGGATCAAGATCGCTTCGAGGTCATTGACCTGGCCCGCACCAATGAAACACTCACCGGTCTGGCCGATACCGTGGCCGCTTCCATGCAGTTGACCCCAGATGTCCTGGTCTTATTTGTCGGCAATAACTGGAACCTCTTGGAGACCCCGGATATCAGCCCCTACACGCCACATGCAGAGGCGCGCTCAATCTATGCGACCGCTTTGGACAAGCATGGTCTGGAAGGGGTGATGCGGCTGGCCGTGACCCGACTCCAGCAAAAGGCCACAGCTGCCTTTGCCCAAATCGCGGCCTGCACGGGGCAGAGGAACATCCCCGTGGTGGTGTTGATTCCAGAGGTCAACCTATGTGACTGGCCGGCACGCCAACCCCCCGCGCAACTGTCGCCACAAGATACAGAAGCCTGGTTCACCCGTTATCGGCAGGGCCGGCATGCTCTGTCTTGTGCGTCCTGGCAAGAGGCCGTCACGGCCGGTCTCGATCTGCTGGCGCTGGACGATGGCACTTGTCCATCCACCTTCCGCCTTTTGGGCGATGCCTGGCGTATCTCCGGCCAGGCAGACAAGGCAGAGAACGCCTATCGCGCCGAGATCGACAGCGAAAACTACGCCAGCCTCTGTTTCCTCGGCTCGCCACGAGTCACAACCCAGGCCACTCAGTTCCTTAAACGCGCCTCGGCTCGATATGGCTGGACTTGCGTTGACCTGCCAAAAATCTTCGCGGCACATACCGGTTCCCCCTTAACCGACCGCCGCCTTTTTTTAGATTACTGTCACCTAACCCTGGAAGGCATCGGGCTCGCAATGCAGGCCGCCGCGAGCGCCATACTGAAACCAGAGAACACAGAGACGCCAATAAAGCCCCCGCCCCTGCCGGGAATGACGCCGGAAAACGAGGCAATTGCCCATTTCGGCGCCGCGATTCATACGGCCCACCGTCTGCCCGATAGCGCCTCGAAAGGCGAATTGCTCGATTACTGGCTTCGCAAAGCGCTGGCTGCATCTGAGGGAATTCAAACGGCCATGCTCGATCTCTTCGAAGCACGAGCCACGTCTCTGCCAGCGCTGCTAACCCCTGCCCAGGCACGCAATTCAGCGTCCCCTTATCGGCTCTTAATTCAGCACGGCTGGAAATACGCTTATTGCGATGTTCAGCTCTTGCAAAGCATGATTCGGGTTCTTGGAGCGCACGGTTCACTCGGCCAGCGCATGCGACAAAGCCTCATCGCTGGCAGAGGAATCAACACAGGCACCGAGCTGATCCATCCACCCCACCACCTGTGGGAGCCCCTGGAACGTTTCTACCCGGAGGTGATGCATGCAACGCCCCGTACCGCTTTTCATCGCTGCCCCTGGCCGGAGACGGGTTTTAGTTTGATCTGTGATAACAGCCACGATCTACACCTGGACGTGGTACTGCGCCTGCCCGCCAACGGAACCGTGCAATTGGCCGTGGCCAACACGCCTTTCGCCGATTTTCAAGCCGAAACGTCCTGGCGGAAATTCGAGGCGATCATCCCCAAGAAGCTGTTGGCTGCGGGTGCCAATCGACTCGCCATCCGCTGGCCGAGCACCGGCTCAGGCAGAGACAACCGCCGCTTGCTGGCGGGTGAACCGGCAGACATCTTCCCCTTTTTCGGTGAAATATTCAGCCTGATCGCCCGCACCTGACAATTAGATGGGTTCTCGGGAGGATCGCCAGAAAACCCAACCCGCTTTACTCATCTCGCAACACCCGGTACAAGCGGAAGCCACCCGCAGTAACGTGTGGGCGCCAGGTCTCGGGAATGGCGTAGGTCGGCTCACCTTCCAGCAAGGCAAAATCTGCGGGCACCTTTGCCGTAACGGGATTCTGCAAATCGAGGAAGTAAATGTGGTCTCGGCGCGCCAGTCGGTTGCAAAACCGTCCTTCCGCCAGCAGCGAAGCATGCGGGGGAATGTGGGCCTGAATGATGCCGAAGTTCGCCTCACGCGTGCTATTTAGTGTCGTCTTGAGGCGCAGCAGTGCGTCTCCTCCGCGGTAGACAAAGGCAACGATCATCAACAGGCACAGCTTGGGCAACACGCGCTGAATGCGGGCTGAGGCAAAAAAGCCGGACTGATCGCGCAGAAACATCAGCGTCGACAAGCCCAACCAAAGAACCACTTCAATGCTGTAGTGATAGGTGGGCAGGATAACTCGGGAGCCGCTGGCAAACAGAATAAAGCCCAGGGTGGGCAGGGCGGGTAGCCACCAACGACGGCAGAAGGGCAACAAGACTAGAAACGGAAGGAGAACACCCAGCAAATAAACCACATTCTTTTTATGAAACAAGAACGCGAAGGGCAGGAAAGGGTTGGCCTTGAGGTTGGCGTAGATTTCTGCCGCTGTGTTGCCATATTCCTGGTAACAGGTCAGCAGGCTGACATTTAGGCTATGGGGGAACAGGAGCGGGGTGACCAGATTGGCCACCACGAAATGGCTGGCGGCAAGCGCAAGCGGCGCCCAAACCCAGCGCCCGCGACGGCCGAAACTGAACGCCAACAGACCCCAAGCGGCGATCATCACAAACAGGTTTTCGCGAATGCAGGTAAGCGCCAACAACCAGCCGAAGAAATGGGCAAACCGTTGCTTTTCGTAATTGATAAAAACCCCTACAAAAGGCAGCGGCAGCAGGGCCAGTTCGTAGAAAATGCGGGTATTATGGGTCAGCGTGCTGTGCAGCATCAGCATGATCACAACGACCAAACCGGCCCCGGTGTCACCCTCTTGCTGACAATAACGAAACAGCCACCACATAGCAATCGCGGTCAGGCCGATGTGCAATGCAATCAGCACCGTCAGCGATTTCGCCAGCCACACCAGCGGCGCAAAGAGCAGCAGCACGGGCGAAAAATGAACGCCCAAATGGCTGCCGCCCTCGAAGGTGCTGTAAAAGCCATTGCCCTTGCCGATGCTGTAAAACACTTGTTCGAAGATGGTAAAATCTGCGCTCATGATGCCGAAGCCCAAATAAGTCCGCATCATATTGAGTACGGAAAAGACAAAAAAACAAAGAAGCATCACCGCAACAAGACGGGTTGGGCTTTCATGCAGAACAGTCAAAAAAAGAACCTCCACAAGTAGGCCGTCCGACCGGTGTTGGCTTTTAAAGCAAGAATATTGCCAACGAATGAACAACAAGCAAGGGTTCTCAGGCTTCATCCACCATCCTAAGTGTAGCGGAAGAACTCCCAGAGATGATGCGGGCACCTAACCCGAAGAATCGTTAATCTTTGCGAGAAGTGGGGTGTGTTCAGATAGTTGGTCAAGACCCGATTCTTGGAGCAGATAATTCTCATTA
>Ga0316189_10004601_pt1 | contig 13257 bp, 14 predicted proteins | sample LowCovwburrow_MG_FD_204930 | JGI IMG/M metagenome (GOLD analysis project Ga0316189, IMG submission 204930) | Coastal sediment microbial communities from Maine, United States - Lowes Cove worm burrow | ecosystem: Environmental > Aquatic > Marine > Coastal > Sediment | place: USA: Maine... | reverse complement strand
TTTCGAGACCTACGTGAACTTCGACTTCACGGCACGGCTCGAGGACGAACTCGACGCCATCTCCCGCGGCGAAGAGGACTGGGTGCCGCTGATGGAGCGCTTCTGGCAGCCCTTCGTGGATCGCGTCAACGAGAAGGAAGAGAGCGTGACCCGGGCCGAGGCCGTTCAGGCCCGCGACCTGGGGCCCGATCCGGAAAGCGGCAAGCCCATGTCCGTGCGGATGGGGCGCTATGGCCCGTTCGTCCAGATCGGTACCCGCGAGGACGAGGACAAGCCGCGCTTCGCGGGGCTGCGTCCGGGTCAGAAGATGGACAAGATCACCCGCGAGGAAGCCCTGGCGCTGTTTCAGCTGCCCCGGGTGCTCGGGGAGACGCCGGAGGGCGAAGAGGTTTCGGCGAACATCGGCCGATTCGGCCCCTACATCCGCTACGACAAGAAGTTCGTGTCTCTGAAAGAGGACGATCCCTACACCGTCGGCCTCGAACGGGCGCTCGAACTCGTGCGTGAGAAGAAGATCGCGGATGCGAACCGCATCATCAAGGTCTTCGAGGAAGAGGGCATCGAGGTGCTCAACGGCCGCTACGGTCCGTACATCACCGACGGGTCGAAGAATGCCAAGATCCCGAAGGACAAGGACCCCAAGACCCTGACCATCGAGGAATGTCAGGCGGCGATCGCCGCGGCACCCGAGCGCCGCGGCCGCAAGAAGAAAGCCGCGGCCAAGAAGAAGCCGGCGGCGAAGAAAAAGACGACCGCCAGGAAAAAGGCCACCGCTAAGAAGAAGGCGGGAAGCAAGAAGAAAAAGGCGGCAAAGAAAAAGCCCACCGCGCGCAAGAAGGCCAGCGCGAGCAAGACATCTCCCGCCGAAAGCAGCGACGCCGGCGCGGCGCCCGTCACGAGCGAGGCAGGGGCAACACCCGTGGCCGGCGAAGCCGGCGGCGATCGCTGAAGCGCCCCTCTCGGCGATGAGGCTGAATCTTCGCGTGGGCAAGGCCGCGCAGTTGATGCGCGATGGCGGCGTCGTGGCCTATCCGACCGAATCGGTCTACGGTCTCGGCTGCGACCCCCTGGATCCCGCCGCGGTCGCCCGCGTCATGGACCTCAAGCAGCGCAATCCGGAAGCCGGGTTCATCGTGATCGGCGCGGAACTGGCGGACGTGCGACCCTACCTGGACGTGAGCGACGCACAGCTCCAGGCGATGCGGGCCGACTGGCCGGGCCCGGTCACCTGGGTGGCGCCCTGCAACCGGGACGTGCCTGCCTGGCTGACCGGCGGGCGCACGACGATCGCCGTCAGGGTGACGGCCCATCCCGGCGCCGCGGCGCTGTGCCGGGCCTTCGGACGCGGTATCTTGTCGACGAGCGCGAACCGCAGCGGGCGGCCGCCGGCAAAGACGGCGCTGCAGGTTCGGCTGCGTTTCGATGAGAAGCAGATAGACTATGTGCTGCCGGGGCCGACCGGCGGCGCGGATCGACCGACGGAAATCCGCGATGCGGCGACCGGTCGGGTGTTGAGGGCGGGCTAAGGCCAAACGGGAGTGCGCCGTGGGCGTCACCGAAGAAGACATCGCAGAAGTGATCGCCTGGCTCGTGAGCTTGCACGATACGCTCACAGGCGAGTTCGAGGCGATCGACGGGAAGGGGAAGTTCCGCAGCGATAGCTGGGAGCGCCCCGATGGCGGGGGCGGCGAGAGCCGGGTCCTCGAAGACGGCGCGCTGTTCGAAAAGGCGGGCATCAACTATTCGCTCGTTCACGGCGAGTCGCTGCCGCCTTCGGCCAGCGCGCGCCGGCCCGAACTCGCGGGCCGCAGCTTTCGGGCTATGGGCCTGTCGATGGTGCTCCATCCCCGCAACCCGTATGTCCCGACGACCCACGCCAACTGGCGATTCTTCGTGGCCGAGCGGCCAGGCCAGTCCCCGGTGTGGTGGTTCGGCGGCGGTTTCGACCTCACGCCCTACTACGGCTTCGAGGAAGATGCCGTGCACTGGCACCGCACGGCCCGCGACGCCTGCGCCCGTTTCGGAGAGGACACCTATCCCCGCTACAAGAACTGGTGCGACGAGTACTTCTATCTGAAACACCGCGGCGAGACCCGGGGCATCGGCGGTCTGTTCTACGACGACCTGACGCAGTGGCCGTTCGAAACCTGCTTCGCGTTCTCCCGATCCGTAGCCGATCATTACCTCCCGGCCTACGAGCCGATCGTCGAGCGCCGCCGGAGCACGCCCTACGGGGACCGGGAGCGTGACTTCCAGAACTACCGGCGCGGCCGCTACGTGGAATTCAATCTCGTTTATGACCGCGGCACGCTGTTCGGACTCCAGTCCGGCGGCCGCACCGAATCGATCCTGATGTCGCTGCCGCCGGTCGTAAACTGGCGCTATGACTGGCACCCGGAGCCCGACACGCCGGAGGCCCGGCTGTACTCGGACTTCCTGCGGCCCCGGGACTGGCTCGCGCCCGAGTCGTGAACCTGCCCCGTTTCCATCTCGCTTTCCCCGTGAGCGACCTCGAGGCCACGCGCCGTTTCTACGTCGATCTGCTCGGCTGCGGCCTCGGGCGGGAGTCATCGGAGTGGCTGGACTTCGACTTCTTCGGCCATCAGATCACGGCGCACCGGGTCGAGCAGACGAAGGTCGGCGCTGCCAACGACGTCGACGGGGATGCCGTGCCCATACCGCACTTCGGGGCGATTCTTCCATGGGAACAATGGCATGCCCTGTCGGAGCGTCTCCGTGCGGCCGGCGTCGAGTTCGTGATCGGCCCCCGCATCCGGTTCGCGGGCCAGGTCGGCGAACAGGCGACGATGTTCCTGCATGACCCGGCGGGCAATGCACTGGAGTTCAAGTCCTTTCGTGATGACAGGCGCGTGTTTGCCTCCGAGTAGCACGTACCCGGGCTGATCCCGGCCACAACGGCGGGACGCGCGCCGCGGTGGCTTGCCGCGCCGTTTCGCGCCCCGGCCGGACCCTGACGTCAGATCCGGCTGTCCAAACCCAGGGGGCAGAGAGGAACGCAGCATGGCGTGGATCCGGGAAATCGATGAAGGCGAAGCCACGGGCGAACTCGCGGAGGTCTATCAGGACGTCATCGGGGCCCGCGGCAAGCTCGCGAACATCCTCAAGGTGCACAGCCTCAACCCGGGCGCGCTACGCACCCACGTCGACCTCTACATGCACCTGATGTTTGGCCGATCGAAGCTGTCCCGGGCCGAACGGGAGGCGATCGGCGTCGCCGTCTCCGCCGCCAATCGTTGCGAGTACTGCGTCAACCACCATGCCGAGGCCCTGCGGCGCTACGACAGGGACGAGGCGCGGGTGGCGCTGATCATGAGCGGGGAAGGCTTCGGCGAACTGACGCCGCGACTGGGCGGGATGCTCGACTACGCCAGTCGCCTGACGACGAGGCCGAGCGGCGTCGGTGAGCCGGATCTGACAGCCCTGCGCGAGGCCGGGATGAGCGATGAGGAGATCCTCGACGTCGCGCTGATCGCCGCCTACTTCAACTTCGTCAATCGCCTCGCGCTCGGCCTCGGCGTCGCCTGCAGCGCGGAAGAACTCACCGGCTACGACGTCTGAGGGGCCGCAAGGCGGCCCGGCCCCGCCGGGTCAGAACACGGCAGACCACAGGTTCGCCAGGGCGAGTACGAGGATGATCGCCCAGGTGCCCGCGGTGCCGATGAGCCGGCCCTTGCTGGTACCCGCACTCGCAGCCAGCCCGAACGCATGGGCGATGCGCACCAACACGAATGCGCCGCCGATCAGATGCAGCAGCCAGGCGGCCCCGCCATTGATTTCGCAGAGCAGCATGAGCAGCAGCACGATCGGCGCGTACTCAGCAAGATTGCCGTGAACGCGGACCGCGCATTCGAGCTGAACGTCGCCGCCGGCGCCAAGGCCGACTTTCGCCCGGCGTCGTTGTTTCACGACCTGAAAGGCGCAGCCGAGGAACAGCAGCGCAATGAGGGCAGCGTAGAGGGCGGTGATCGGTGCCGGCATGGGGCTCTCCTTCGAATCCCGGGGAACGGGGTGCCATTGTACGCAAGGGGCCCGGCCGAATCGGGCTTCCGGCACACCGCAAAGAGCGGTCGGGGCGATCGGCTCCGGGTTTAGTGCCTGTGAGCGTGAGCTGGAACCCTGAGCTGGATTCCTGAACTGGAACCCTGGGCTGGGAGCCAGGAGCTGTGAGCGTCGGCCATTTAGCTCCGGTCTCAGGCCATCGCGGCACACTCGGCGTGACGGTGGCAGCGGATGATGTGGTCGTTCACGAGACCGGTTGCCTGTAAGTAGGCGTAGATGATCGTCGAACCCACGAAGCGGAAGCCGCGGCGCTTGAGGTCCTTGCTGATCGCGTCCGACAGGGGCGTCGTCGCCGGGACCTGGGACTGGCGGCGCCAGCGGTTCTGCACCGGCACGCCGTCCACGAAGCGCCACAGATAGTTCGAAAACGAGCCACAGGCGTCCTGGACCGCCAGGAACTGACGAGCGTTCGAAATACTCGACTCGATCTTGAGGCGGTTACGAACGATCGACGCATCGGCGACGAGCCGCTCGACGCTGCGACTGTTGAAGCGGGCAACCCGCGCTGGATCGAAACCGGCGAAGGCCCGGGCATACCCCTCCCGCTTGTTCAGAATCGTGGACCAGGCGAGGCCGGCCTGAGCCGACTCGAGTACGAGGAACTCGAACAGCGTCCGATCGTCGTGCACTGGCACGCCCCACTCCTCGTCGTGGTAGCGACGGTAGGCGTCATTGCCGCTATCACCCCAGGGGCAGCGAACGGGTTTCGTGGGCGCGCGTTTTGCCGGCATTGCATGAACTCCCTGAATCGGCGCGGATCCAGCCGGATCCGCCACCCAAGGAGAATAGACACCGCCGGCGTGGCCGACCATGTCCTGTTTCAAACCGGAATGACGGGATACGTACGTCCCGGCAGCTGGCACCGACGGCCGACGCCCGGCGGGACGATCTTTCGCGCCGCTGGTGACCGACCACAAAAAAAGCCCCGGTCGGAAGACCGGGGCCCTTCGTCTTGCAGATCCCCGTGGGGCGGATCAGCCTGGATGACGCTTAGACACTGCCACCGCACTTGCCTTCGCCGCACTTGCCTTCGTCACCCTTCTCGCCGTCGCCGGACTCGCCGCCGCACTTGCCTTCGCCACACTTGCCTTCGTCGCCCTTGTCGCCGGACTCGCCGCCGCACTTGCCTTCGCCGCACTTGCCTTCGTCGCCCTTGTCGCCGGACTCGCCGCCGCACTTGCCTTCGCCACATTTGCCTTCGCCGAAGTGGACGTCAGCCATGTAGCCGCTGGACAGCGCGGTCATCGCAAACGGGGTGGTGTCGGCGTTGGCAACCGAGACGCCAGCCAGGGAGGTGGCCAGGGCAGCGCCCACGGCAACCGCAACAGTATTCACTTTCTCGCTCATGGTGCTCTCTCTCCTCATCTAAAGGTGTCCCCCAGTGGGACGGTACAGCCCCGCCTGGGGCACTTTGCCTATAGCCGCCAGCGCACTGCGTCGGCTACACGGTTCTGAATATCCTGAATGTCTTCGCCGGGCTCGCCCACGATCGCGATGCTGCCGCCGATGGACAGCGGAGCGATCGTGCCGTGAAAACCGTCTTCATCGACGGCGATCGGGCCATTGACCTGCTCGTTCGGCAGCAGCATGACGGTTACCGGTCCGGCACTGCCCTGCAACGCAAAGTGGGCCACCATCTCTCCGCGGAACGGGCACAGTTCCACGTACGTGACCCTGGCGTCAAAGCGCGACATCGAGACGCCGGCGGCCTGCATCACCCCGCTGAAGCGCTCCTGGGTGACGGACGCAGCGGGCTCGATCAGTGCGGCGGGCTCGTGGTTGATGTGCACGACGACGTCGTCAACGATGTCGCCGCTGGCGATATAACCGTAGGTCCAGAGCTGATTCACGATCACGCCAACCGCCAGCACGACGCCGGCGGCAAGCGCCGCGAATCGCAGAACGGACGGCCGCCGCGCGGGTACGGTGGGGGCGTGGCGCTGCCCCGGCTCCGGCACGTCCACCCGCAGCGCCTCGCCGAGCAGTTGCTCGAACTGCGCGTCGCTCATCTGCCGGCGGGGCCGGTCAGACGTTTCGCTCGGGTTGTCGGTGCCTGCTGTGTTCATGTCCTTCGTATTGTCATCGCGTCCGGTCATTGGGGAACCTCCCGCCGGTCGTCCGGCTCGATCCCCATCGCTTCGCGAAGTCGCGCCCTGGCCCGGTGTAGGCGGGTGAGCACGGCGCCGCTCGTCATATCCATCAAGTCGGCGATTTCCTTCGCCTTGTAGCCCATCAGAACCTGCAGAACGAGGGGCTCGCGGTACTCCTGCTCGAGCCCGAGAATCGCCTGGCGCATGGCCCGGAGGTCCGGATCGTCGACCGGTCCCGAAAGCTGCTCCTCGAAGTCGGCGACATCGACCGTCTCCAGGCGCTTGCGCTCGTAGGTCCGGGCATGCTCGCGCCGCACGATCGAAATCAGCCAGGACTTCGCGGCCGTGGTGTCCCGAAGCTCCGCCCAGGCCCGCCAGGCCCGCAGTAGCGCCTCCTGCACGACATCCTCGGCCAGTTGGCGGTCACGGCTGAGCCAGAATGCGTAGCGGAACAGTTCTGGTCTCAGTGCCCGCGTCAGGGCATCGAATTCGCGTCGCCGCTCGATTTCGCTCATTGGCTTTGTCATCGAAGTTGACCGGACGGGGTGGAAAATTATTACAGCCGCCGAAAAATGATTTCGGCATGGCCCGGCGCGCCAGCCCCAACTCCGGCACGATCACGGCGCGTCAACGCCGTGGGGATAATCCTAGGATACCTGCTGGCGCCCCGAATCGAATCGCGAGAGAATTCCAGCCGCCTGAGAAAACAAGGGTTCTACATCATGAGCGGCCCGATAGCGGGGAAGTTCCCCAAAACCAGAATGCGGCGACTGCGGCGCCACGACTTCTCGCGCCGGCTCGCGCGTGAAACGGTTCTTACCGCCGATGACCTGATCCTGCCGGTATTTGTGCTGCCCGGCAGCGGGCAGCGCGAGGCCGTCGGGTCAATGCCGGGGGTTGACCGCCTCTCCGTCGACCTGCTGCTCGAGAAGGCCGGGAGCCTCGTGAGTCTCGGCGTACCCGCCGTCGCCCTGTTCCCCGTCTCGCCGCCGGAGGTCAAGACCGAGGACGGTCGCGAGGCCTGGAATCCGGACGGCCTCGCCCAGACCGCCGTGCGGGCGCTCAAGGACCGCTATCCCGAGCTCGGGGTCATCACCGACGTCGCCCTCGACCCGTTCACGACCCACGGCCAGGACGGCATCATCGACGAGAGCGGCTATGTGCTGAACGATGTGACCGTCGACGCTTTGGTCCGCCAGGCCATGTCTCACGCGGAGGCCGGCGCGGACATCGTGGCGCCCTCCGACATGATGGACGGGCGGATTGGCCGGGTGCGCGAAGCGCTGGAGTCCGCGGGTCATACGAATACCGCGATTCTGGCCTACTCCGCCAAATACGCTTCGAGCTTCTACGGACCCTTCCGCGACGCGGTCGGCTCCGCCGCCAACCTCGCCGGCGGCGACAAGTACACCTACCAGATGGACCCGGCCAATACCGACGAGTCCCTGCGCGAGGTCGCCCTCGACCTCGCCGAAGGCGCCGACGCGGTCATGATCAAGCCGGGGCTGCCTTATCTCGACATAGTGCGGCGGGTCAAAGACGCCTTCGGCGCGCCCACCTTCGTTTATCAGGTCAGCGGCGAGTACGCGATGCTGGCCGCGGCGGGCCAGCAGGGCTGGCTCGACGAACGCGCGGTGGTCCTGGAGTCGCTGCTGGGGATCAAGCGGGCCGGAGCCGATGCGATTCTGACCTACTACGCCGACCGGGTGGCCGCCTGGCTGGCGCCGTGACGTCGCTCACCGGCGACCCGGATCGTTACGGGGTCGTCGGGCACCCGGTCGCTCACAGCCGCTCTCCGTTTATCCACCGGCGCTTCGCCGCGGAGACGGGCGAGAGTATTCGCTACGAGCGCTTCGACGTCCCGCCGGGACAATTCCCCGCCGCTGTCGGCGCACTCGCCGAAGCCGGCATCCTCGGCCTCAACGTGACGCTGCCCCACAAGCTCGACGCACTCGCCTTCGCGGATCGCCTGACTGACCGCGCCCGGGATGCCGGCGCGGTGAACACCCTCGCATGGACGACGGCGGGCGAGGTGCTCGGAGACAATACGGACGGGGCCGGACTGCTGCGTGATCTGATCGTGAACCTCGGAACGCGCCTGGGCGGGTCGCGCATCGCGCTGCTCGGCGCCGGTGGCGCGGCCCGGGGCGCGCTGGCGGCGCTGACGGCGGTACCGGTCGACGAGCTGCCGGGAGAGATCGTCATCGCCAACCGGACACGGTCGAAAGCCGACGAGCTGGCGGCGGAGTACGCCACCCGGGGGCCGGTGAGCGCCGGTGGCTACGAGAGCCTGGACGGGCACTTCGGGCTGTTGATCAACGCGACGTCGGCGAGTCTCGCCGGCGCCGTCCCGCCGATCCCGGCCGCAGCCGTTGACGGCGACTCGCTCTGCTACGACATGATGTATCAGGCGGGTCCGACGGCTTTTCTGAAGTGGGCCCACGCGGCCGGCGCCGGGCGCTGCGCCGACGGCACGGGCATGCTGGTGGAGCAGGCCGCCGAGTCTTTTGCGCTGTGGCGCGGGGTTCGGCCCGAGACGGGCGCGGTGCTGACGGCGTTGAAAGCTGCACTCGCGGCGGCGGATTCCGGGAACGTCTGACGCCTGCGTTCGCCGGGCTCAGGTGAGGCCCAGATAGCGGTCCTTCAGGCGCACGTAATGGGCCGCGGAGTAGCGCAGCATCTCGAGTTCTTCCGCCCGAAGATCCCGCGCCCGGGTGGCCGGACTGCCGCGATAAAGCGCGCCCCCGCCCAGGTGCTTGCCGGGCGGGACGAGGCTGCCGGCCGCCAGCATGACATCGTCCTCGATCGTCACATCGTCCATCACGCAGCTGTTCATGCCGATCAGACACCGGTTCCCGATGGTGCAGGCGTGGAGCGTGACGGCGTGACCGACGGTGACATCCTCGCCGACGATCAGGGCGCGCCCGCCGGGCGAGTAGGGCCCGTCGTGGGTGACGTGCAGCACGCTGCCGTCCTGCACGTTGGTTCTGGCGCCGATCGTGATCGAATTGACGTCGCCACGAACGACCGCCATGGGCCAGATCGATACGTCATCGGCGATCTCGACCGCGCCGATCACGACCGCCGCGGTATCGACATAGACCCGGGCGCCGATACTCGGCCAGACCGCCCCGAAGCCACGCAGCTTCGTCACTTCACGGGCTCACGCATGGTGACGAACTCCTCGGAGCTCGTCGGGTGAATGGCGATGGTGTTGTCGAAATCGGCCTTCGTCGCGCCCATGCGCACGGCCACGGCGAAGCCCTGCATCATCTCGTCCGCGCCGGGACCGATCACGTGGACGCCCACGATCCGATCCTCGGGCGCCACGGTGATCAGCTTCATCGCCGAGTTCGGTTTGTGCTCGGTGACGGCGTTGTACATCGGCACGAAACGGGAGCTGTGGACGCGGACCTGGTCACCATAGGTTTCACGGGCCTCGGCCTCGGTCAGCCCGACCGTACCCATCGGCGGATGACTGAAAATAACCGTTGGAATGCACTCATAGGCGAGCCGTGCGTCCGGCTGTCCGCCGAACAGCCGCTCGGCGAGACGCCGCCCGGCCGCGATGGCCACCGGCGTCAGGGCCGCGCGGCCCGTGACGTCGCCAATGGCATAGACGCCCGGGACGTTGGTGTTCTGAAACTCGTCGGTGGGAACGAAGCCACGCCCGTCCAGCGCAACGCCGGCCGCCTCCAGCTCGAGGCCCGGCGTGTTGGGCGCACGGCCGATCGCCCAGATGATGGCGTCGAAGCCCTCGAAGCGCCGGCCGTCTTCGGTCTCAACGTAGAGCCCCGCCTCGTCCCGTCCGGCGGCGCTGGGGATCGCGTGAGTCTGGAGATCGATGCCGTCGGCCCGCATGCTCTCTTCCAGCGTCTCCCGCAGTATCCCATCGAAACTGCGCAGAACGCCGTCGTAGCGCACGAGTATCGAGACCTCCGCACCCAGCGCCCGGAGCATGCCCCCGAGTTCGACGGCGATGTAGCCGCTGCCGGCGATCAGGACCCTCCGCGGCCGCTCCTTGAGCTCGAAAAACCCGTCGGAGGTGATCCCCAGTTCCGCCCCCGGGATGGGCGGCAGGGCGGGATAGCCGCCGGTAGCGACGACGACGTGGTCGGCCGTGACGGTGCGCTCGCCGACCTCGAGTTGGCCGGGCCCGACGAAGCGGGCGGCCCCTTCCAGCAGGGCGACGTTCTTGTTGTCGAGGAGCTTCTCGTGGATCCCGTTCAGCCGGCGAACGTAGGCATCCCGGCGCCCGACGAGGGCGCCCCAGTCGTGGGAGAGCTCGCCGACCGAGAAACCGTAGCCCGCGGCGTCATGGAATGCGTGGGCGATGCTCGCCGCGTTCCACATGACTTTCTTGGGAACGCAGCCGACGTTGACGCAGGTGCCGCCCAGCCGGCCCTGCTCGACCACCGCGGCGCGGGCCCCGTATTCGGCCGCACGTTTGGCGACCGCGAGACCGCCGCTACCGCCGCCGATGGCAATAATGTCGAAATGAGTTTGCATGGTGTTTCACCGATTGAAGACTCGCGAAGTCTAGCCCAGCAAGGCCTCTGCGGTCGCGCAGCTGACCCCGGCGTTGTTATGATCTGGCGCCCCGAATGCCCCCGTGCGAGCAAACCCAAACTGATGGACAACCCCCTCCTGAATCTCACTGAGCTGCCCCGCTTCTCCGCGATCGAGCCGGCGCACGTCGAGCCGGCCCTCGATCGCATCCTGGCCGACAACCGCCGCTGTATCGAATCGGTGATCGCAGCCAAGGGCAACGGCTTCGACGAGGTCGTGGCGCCGCTCGAGGCCATCGACCATGCGCTGAGCCGTGTCTGGTCGCCGGTGGGTCACCTGAATGCGGTCGTCAATACGCCAGAGCTGCGCGAAGCCTACAACCGCTGCCTGCCGAAGCTGTCGGCCTACGCCACCGAGATCAAACAGAACGTCGCCTTGTTCGAATCGTTCCGACGGGTAGCGGGCGACGACGGACTGCTGGACCCCGCCCAGAACAAGATCATCGATAACGCGCTGCGAGACTTCCGGCTGGCCGGCGTCGACCTGGCCGCGGCGGAGAAAGCCCGTTTCAAGGCGATCATGGAGGAGCTTTCGACCCTCCAGGCCCGATTCGAGGAAAACCTGCTCGATGCCACCAACGCCTGGTCGAAGCACCTCACCGACGAGGCCGGCCTCGCCGGGCTGCCCGAAGGCATTCGCGATCGCGCCAGAGAAACGGCCGAGAACCGCGGCAAGGAAGGATGGCTGTTCGCACTCGACTTTCCGACCTACCACTCGGTGCTTACCTATTCCGACGATCGCGCACTACGTCGCGAATTCTATGAAGCCTGGGTAACCAGGGCGTCGGATCAGGGGCCCCACGCCGGTCGCTGGGACAACACGCCCATCATGATTCAGATCCTGGCGCTGCGGCACGAAGCCGCCACGCTGCTCGGATTCCCCGATTTCGCCGAATACTCCCTGGCCACAAAGATGGCCGGGTCCGTGGACGAGGTGGTCGGTTTCCTCGAGGAAATCGCCGCGCCGAGCCGGCCGGCAGCGCAGAAGGAGCTCGACGAGGTCGCGGCCATCGCCGACGCCACTCTCGAGGCCTGGGATATTGCGTACTACTCAGAGCGCCAGCGCCGGGAGCGTTTCGACATTTCCGACGAGGCCCTGCGGCCGTGGTTCCCGGCTGAGCGTGTCCTCGACGGGATGTTTCGGCTCGCAGAGAGTCTTTTCGGCGTCGGCATCGCCGCCGGCGATCCACCCGACCGCTGGCACGACGACGTCGGCTACTACGAGATTACCGACGAATCGGGCCTGCGCGGCAGCTTCTACGTGGATCTCTACGCCCGCAGCAGCAAGCGCGGCGGGGCCTGGATGGACGACTGTGTCGGGCGGGCAAGGCTCAACGGCACCGTCAACCAGCCGGTGGCTTTCCTCGTCTGCAACTTCATGCCGGCGTCCGGCGACAGGCCACCGCTGCTGACTCACGACGAGGTCGTCACGCTGTTCCATGAGTTCGGCCATACGCTGCATCATCTGCTGACGCGGATCGACTATCCCAGCGTAAGCGGCATCAACGGCGTCGCCTGGGACGCCGTCGAGCTGCCCAGCCAGTTCCTCGAAAACTTCGCCTGGGAGCCCGAGGTACTGCCGCTGATTTCCGCCCATCATGAGACCGGCGAGCCCCTCCCCAGGGAACTCCTCGACAAGCTGCTCGACAGCCGTCAGTTCCAGGCCGGGATGCAGATGGTGCGCCAGCTCGAGTTCGCGCTCTTCGACATTCGCGTCCACTCCCTTGGCACGCCGCCGGACGAAGATGACATCGCCGCGATTCTCAGGAGCGTGCGTGAGCGGGTCGCCGTCGTGAACTATCCGTCCTTCAACCGCTTCCCCAACGGCTTTTCCCACATTTTTGGCGGCGGCTATGCGGCCGGCTACTACAGCTACAAGTGGGCCGAGGTGCTCTCGGCGGATGCGTTCGGCGCGTTCGACGAGTCGGAACGAGCGCTCAACCCCGAGCTGGGACGACACTTCCTCCACAGCATCCTCGAGGTCGGGGGCAGCGTTGACGCCATGGACGCCTTCATCAAGTTCCGCGGCCGGCGGCCGAGCGCCGACGCGCTGCTCGCCCAGGCGGGCATCCTGCGCGACGACTGACGCCCTTGCGGATCGCCAGCTGGAACGTGAATTCCCTGCGGGTGCGGCTCCCGCAGGTGATCGAGTGGCTCGAACGTCACCAGCCCGACGTACTCGGTCTCCAGGAGACCAAGGTGACCGACGAGGCGTTTCCGGTCGCCGAGTTGGCTGACGCGGGTTACCACAGCCAGGCGCACGGCCAGAAAACCTATAACGGGGTCGCCCTGCTCACGCGAACGCCCGTCGCTGACGTGGTCAGGGGCTTGGACAGCTTCGAGGACGAGCAGCGGCGCCTCGTCGGCGCCACGCTGGACGGCATTCGCATCTTCAACGTCTACGTGCCGAACGGTCAATCCGTGGGCTCCGGGAAATACGACTACAAGCTGCGCTGGCTCGCCGCGCTCAGGCAGCAGCTCGCCGCGGAACTCGCGTCTCACCCGGCGCTGATCGTGAT
>Ga0316189_10004600_pt1 | contig 13257 bp, 15 predicted proteins | sample LowCovwburrow_MG_FD_204930 | JGI IMG/M metagenome (GOLD analysis project Ga0316189, IMG submission 204930) | Coastal sediment microbial communities from Maine, United States - Lowes Cove worm burrow | ecosystem: Environmental > Aquatic > Marine > Coastal > Sediment | place: USA: Maine... | reverse complement strand
GCGCCGCTTGCATGGGTGCATAGGACGTCATCATGACGCTCGAGTTACCCTGCAGCACCGCTATGTTGTTCATCACCATACCGATGATCATCAATGCGAATCCCGCCCAGGCCCAGCGTGGCGCCGCGATCCGCGTGCGCAGCAGCGTCGACGAGGCAAAGTATAAAATTGCCATCTCAAAGAAGATAATCCAGAAAATCAGCGCATTGATGCCGTGGCCGGTCAATACCTGGTAAAACACGTCTGCGGGCAGCAAATGTATTTCCTGCCAGCGAGTCAATATAACCCCGAGCCCGAGGATACCGGCGATCAGCAACGAAACAGCACCGGCGACCGCATTCGCCTTCATCAGCCCCTCGGCCGACTTGTCAAAATAGAATCCCGAATCCGGGCAAACTCTGAACTGTGCCATCTTAATTCTCCTTCACGAAGATTTTGCCGAGCATCAGGTGATGACCGATGCCGCAGAACTCATTACAGACCACGGTAAACTCACCCGCCTGGTCCGGGGTGATGGTGATAACCATTTCATAGCCGGGAACGATCTGCAGGTTGATGTTTACCGGTTGCAGCGAGAAGCCATGGTTCCAGTCCATCGACGAAAGATGCAGCCGGTATGACTGATCCTTCTCCAGTTCCAGGATCGGGTACCATTGCCACAACCTGCCGAGCATGTATACATCGCTGCCGGCGGGGGGTTTTACGATCGGGATACCGGCCATTTCACCCACCTTGTAGGCGGTAACCATTTCATCGACCCTCGCCTGAAACCGGGGTGCCGTGGTCTGGTAAGCTTCGTTGGAGAGATTCTGTTTTCCGTAGATATGCCAGTAAGGCATCATGAAAAACATGATCAGACACCAGACCAGCGCGATTCCAATCCAGACGATTTCCTGCTTGCCGATCGGCGTACTCCACCAGTTTCGTTCCGATGGGGGTAGAAATGAGCTCATTATATTTTCTCCTGGATTATTTTATGGTGCGACCGGGATGGTGGCGATTTCCATAATTCCCCATAGGATGTAGAACACGGTCGGCATCACGATGCCGATAAACAGCAACAGGAATGGGTTATCGAGTACTCGCTGAAAAAAAGGAACGCGTTCGGGTTTTGGTAGATCGTCTGCTTCTGACATGGCTAACCTCGTATTATTTATAAGCCGCGAAGGTCACCGCGCTAAACCAACTCTCTCGTCCCCTCCCCGTTTTTGGAACGAACTGGCAACTGGTCCACGCATGGTGACAGCTTCGGTAGCTGGCAGACTAACCAACCGGGTTGCAAAATCACTTGATAAAAGTCAAATGGCAAAAGTTAGCCACAGCAACGTGTTGCCCAGGCGCAGGACTGGAGCTAAGCGTTTGAACGGGTTGACATTAATCAAGTAGAGCTCCAGCTTGTCGTGATAGCTTGTATGCTTCCGTGACGGCCAGACCGAAAAACTTTATATGGAGCTTGTTGATGGCATTAATTGAATGGCGCAAGGAATTTTGCACCGGTTTCGATGGTGTTGATTTCGAACACGAAGCCCTCATTCGCCAGATCAATGCCGTGTACGAGCTGGTCGAGAATCGGGCTGACAAGGCCCTGGTCATCGACAGTCTCGGTGAAATCTATGGCAGTATCTCGGCGCATTTTGCACTCGAAGAGCAGATGATGATGCGGCATCAGTACGACCATTATCAACAGCACAAGGCCGACCACGAACGTCTGCTGGACGACATTCGCGACATTACCGATGAATTCGAAGCATCCATCGATGCCGACGATACGGAGTTCAAGCAAAAACTGGCCGACTGGTTTCAGCTACATTTCAAGACCCACGATTCGCGCCTGCATAATCTCGCCGAAATGCGGTCACACGAAGCGGTCAGCCAATCAACCTTAAAGACCCTGATTCAACATGCAAAAAACAAGTTACTACAGCGGCCCAACCGGATGCGTTAAAGCGATACTGCTGGGGATACTGCTGGTTTGTACCGGCTTCCCGGAAGTTTCATCCAGCGCATCGCAGGCCGATTTAAAAGAGGATCTGTCCGGGCACTATTCCAGGGATGGCAATAACGGCAGCCCGTCGAAGACCGCCGGCAACAATATCTATATCAAATTTTTCGCCGACCGCTGGGTCGGCATGCTGTTCATCCCCTACCCCTATGCAACCGGCGTCGAAGCTTCCGTTGTCACCCGGGTTTTCGAAGCAGCCCGCAAGCAGACCTCGAGCGCCGCATTGATGAAAGGCAAGTTCGATTTGCTGTCCGAGGCCGCCACGATTCAAATCGAAAGATACGGCTACCTCGAAGATCGCATCGTCTTCGAGTGTGGTTCGTTGGCGCCCTGCACGATAAGACTGGGGGATGACTTCCTCGAATTAATCAAACCCGGGGTAATCAACGAGCACATCGTCAGGTACAGTCATGTTGCTACCCCCTGAGCAGCGTTCTGCGCGTTATTAAGTTGGCAGCATCATGAGCAGAAAGCGGATTATACCGATCGGTACCTTCGTGATCGGCCTGGTCTTCGGGCTAGTCATGCTGTTTACCCACCTGCTGGTTAAGCCGCCCGCGCCACCCGCCGAACTGGAAGGCGTGTTGCGCACGGAGTTCCGGCAACTGGCGCCGTTTCAGTTACAGAGCCAGGGCCGGGGTCCGATCACCGAGGCCAGCCTGCTGGGTAACTGGAGTTTCGTGTTTTTCGGCTACCTGTCATGTCCTGACATCTGCCCCAATACCCTGCACGAGTTAAATTCTTTTCGGAGTTTGCTGAAAGACGAAACCGGTACCGAACCGGAAGACCTGCAGATTATTTTTGTGTCGGTAGATCCCGCGCGCGACACCACCGAAAAACTGGCCAGCTACGTCGCGCATTTCAACCGCAAGTTTATCGGCGCGACCGCGGGTAAAGGCGCGATTGACCGCTTAAGCAGGCAGTTCGGCGCCAGCTATGAAGTTGAGCCGGAAACCGCGACCGGTCAATACCTGGTCGCGCATACCAGCGCCATTTTCCTGGTCGATCCCTACGGCCGCCTGGTGGCGACGTTTTCGCAGCCACACTATGCTGCAACCCTGTTATCCCAGTACAAAAAAATCACCGCCTACTTTTCAGGGACCGGCTAGCCCGCATATCTCACCAGGGGGCGAGATGATCGCGTAGAGATTTGGATTCACAAGGAATTTTCTGAAGAAGCGTAATACGGACTGTATTTCCGACTGAAGAAAATTTCTTGTGAATTCAAAGATCAAGCGAAGGCTCGTCCATCTGGTGAGATATGCGGGCCAGGGTGTCAGTGCGGTCGCTTTATCACTCGTCCCGCTTATCGCTCTTTTTCCATTGCTTGTAAGCCCAGATAAAATAGGCTGTAATCATGACCACATTAATAACAACGCCTATACCAAAAAACCCAATCATCGAATCGTTTTGTTCAAGTTCGCTGTCAGCCGCGGGTTGTTCGGTATATGTGGTTAGCTGATTGCTCACAATGTCAGACGAAATAAATAAATGCCGGAAAACCAGTTTACGCTACCCGTTCCCGATAGTAACGCCCGCCGCTTAAGCACGGGCTGGTTGTTGCTTGGACTCTCGGCACTGGTTATCGGTGGTCTGTACACTATTCTGATCGTCCTGTCGCGTACCCCGTTCTTCCAGGAGATCATACCCTGGACCGATTTCTTCCACACCGCGCTGGTGGTTCATGTCAATCTCACCGTGCTGGTCTGGTTTCTGGCCTTTGCCGGTGTCCTGTGGAGTTACAACAGTTCCGATATCGGCCGCAGCGGTGGATGGCTCGCACTCATCCTGGCCAGCCTGGGTACGCTGATCATCGTGCTGTCACCCTTCACCGGCGAAAGTCATCCATTGATGAACAACTATGTGCCAGTGTTACAGAATTACGTTTTTTTCATCGGCCTCGGCGTCTTCGGTGGTGGCTTTTGCCTGCTGGTGATACGCAGTTGCTTCACCTCGTTTGACAGTGACAACCAGACCAGCGGCGAAACCAGCCTGCGTTTCGGCCTGTTTGTCGCAGTGGTCGCCTCGCTGTTTGCTCTCGGCGCGCTACTGCTCTCCTATCTCGGGATTGATCAGGGTTTCGAGGGCCTGGCCTACTATGATCGCCTGTTCTGGGGTAGCGGTCATATCATCCAGTTCAGCCATACCCAGCTGATGCTGGTCGCGTGGTTGTGGCTGGCCAGCGTCAGCGGCGCCCGGCTGCGCATTTCACCACGCGCGGCCCTGTTCCTGTTTTTGCTTGGCCTGCAACCAGTGCTGGCAGCCCCGATTATTTACCTGGTGTTCGACGTGAGTTCCGGCGACCATCTGTTCTGGTTCATCCAGTTAATGAAATATGGCGGCGCCATCGCCGCGGTACCGATCGGGATGGCGATCCTGCTCGCCATCGTCGAACGCTGGCGTCCCGCGCCGGGATTCGAAATCGAAAGAAACGCACTGATATTCTCGGTGTTGTTGTTTGGCGTGGGCGGCAGCATCGGCTTCATGATCAGTGGCAGCACGGTCACCGTGCCGGCACACTATCACGGCTCGATTGTCGGCATCACCATTGCATTTATGGGTTTAAGCTATTACCTGCTGCCGCAGCTGGGATTCAACAAGGTCAGTGGCAGAATAGCCCGCTGGCAGCCCGGCATCTATGGCAGCGGGCAGTTGATGCACATCATCGGCCTGGCCTGGTCCGGCGGTTACAACGTCGCGCGCAAGTCTACCGATGCCGAACGCGGCTTCGAACAGGTGGCCGGCATGGGCCTGATGGGGTTCGGCGGACTGGTCTCGATCATCGGTGGCATCATATTCCTGGTACTGATGTACCTGTCGCTAAAATCCGGGCGCAGTTCGAAACCGCATTCGTAATCGACCAGGACTGCCGACATCCGCAGAAATCGTCACCATGCTCACCGACGCGTTACCTGCGGTAAGACTGGGCGGGAAAAATAACCAAATCCTGTTCTACCCGGGATTTTCTGCCCGCCGTAACTTACCTGTTTATCCCTGATCCGGGTGCAGAAGTGGGGGATAATTTTTTCTTCCCTTTCAAAGGGAGCTGCTGTAATGCTAGCATGTCGGTTTCAAGCGCAGTTATTCCTGTAACGAATTTGGAGGTTAATCCGTGATTAAAAGCATAGTACTGGCAATCGATGGCTCCATCCCTGGCAAGCATGCCCAGGCCCTCGCCATAGACATGGCCGCCAAATACGAAGCCCGACTAACCCTGGTTCATGTTCTGACCCATGATCATCCCCCCGAAGCATTTTCACATATGGCTGAAGTGGAGCTGATGTCTGAATCCAGGAAGCCACGAGTAAAAGACAAGGAAAATACCTACTCGAATATTGCCCGATTCCTCGGCAGCGCCGGCGACTCCAAAGAAGCCAGGATTATTGCCTTACTTGGAGAGCAAATAGTCGATAAGGCGACTGCTAACGCCAAAAAGGCCGGCGTGGCAAATGTTGTTAGTAAAATTCATACCGGCGATTATGCCAACAGTATTCTTGAAGTCGCCAAAAAAGCGGACGCCGACATCATTGTCATGGGCAGACGCGGGCTTAGTAATCTAAAAGGCTTCGTCACCGGCAGTGTTTCGCACAAGGTTTCCCAACGCGCAGATTGTTCGGTTCTTACCGTAAAGTAAACAGACTGCAGTCTAATCCGGTTGATGCAATCCTCTTGAAGTAATCCCGGCATCCTTTCTGTCATCCCCGCTTATTTCGTGGTTATCCCCGCTTATTTCGTGGTCATCCCCGCTTATTTCGTGGTCATCCCCGCTTATTTCGTGGTCATCCCCGCGAAAGCGGGGATCTTGCAATGATGGCACGTTATGAGATCCCCGCTTTCGCGGGGATGACTTTATAAGTAGGCGGGGACGACATTAGAAGTAGGCCGGGATGACTTTGGATTTACCGATATTCCCGGCATCTACTGGATCCCGCCGGTCCGACGCATCGGGTCAAGCCACGGGATGACAGAAAATAGCTGGGGTGAGCTGGATTTTTTCAGTTGGCCAAAGGCATTTTTTTTGACTTTTCCAGCTGCGCGTTTACAACTCTTAATTTGGTTTCGAGTTTCTTACGTTTTCCCGCATCCCCGGTCGTATCGAGACTGGCTTGATAACGATCCCTTTTATCGCTCAGCAACTGCTGCAGTTTTGTCAGCTTCTCAGCTTCGATACTGACCCCTTTTTCATGCTTTTTGACAAGTTTTTCAAACTTGTTGACCAGTTTGGTGAATTTCATTAGTACCCCTCTATCAGTATCGAGTTTTAGCGGGAAATTAGTGGCAGGTTTTGACCGACCAATTTCAGGCAGCCGAAGCTTTCTCAATTTCATCCTCATCCAGCACGACTTCCTGCGCTGCCTCGGACACGAGATCGGTATGCGAGACCAGCAGCGCCTGGGCCGTATCGAGCAGATGGCGCGAAGTTTCGTCCACGTAATTGAAGTCGTTCAGTAGCGAGGTTGCCATGGTCGGCGTAATCCGATCATCGCGCAGTATTCCGGCAACCCGCATGTCAAGTTCCGCATGCGCTGACTGTATTTCCGCCTTTAGTTCATCCATTTCGAGCAGCGCCAGCGCATGATCAACATCTTCGCCCTCGCCCCCGCGCAAGCGATATATTTCGCGCAGTATCATCGCGACCTGGTACCTGAGTTGGTTATATTCGTCGCGAATGTGTTCGTTGTCGGAAAGCATGTACTTGGTGGCATTTTTGCGCAGATGCTTGATGTGCTTGACGCATTCCACTATTTCACCCGCGGCCTTGCGCAGGCGGAACATTTCCTCGGCAAAATCGCTGGACATATGCGCCTGCGAGTTTGAAATGAAATCAACAATCGCACTGTAAAGCACCTTGACCTTGCTTTCGTATAAGTCGTCCAGATCAAACTCGTGGACTTCCCGATCATTATCGATGGTCTTTTCAAGATCGGGGGACGTCAATATCTCGGTGCGATGCAGGTTTATGCCATGGGCCATGATCTCGAAGGCGGAATCGAACAGGTGCCAGACCTCCTTCTTCAATGCCTTCAGCACGGTTTCGGGAAACTCGATCGCGGCATCGTTGAGGTACAGGGGTTCGGCAAGATCCTTCGCTTTTTCAGGCAGAGACTTGACCAGGAAATCCGCCAGTCGCTGGATCAGTGGAACCATGACCAATACACCGGTGAGATTGAACAGGGTATGAAATACGGCCAGTTTCATCGTGTAATTATCCGCGGCTATGCCCACCTTGTTGCTAACGATATCGACCGCCCAGATGAACTGACTGATAAATGCGATTGCGATGACCCCGGTGACGACATTGAATATCAAGTGCGCGCCCGCTAGCCGTTTGCCCTGAACATTTGCGCTCAGTGACCCGATAATGGCGGTAATCGTGGTGCCGACGTTGGCGCCGATCGCTAGCGCCAGACCGTTTTCATAGGTAATTTGCGATGCTGCCAGTGCGGTTAGAATCAACACCAGCGTCGCGTGACTGGATTGCATCACCACGGTCGCTGCTGCACCGATCGCGGCAAACAGGAATAACCCGGGGTAACCTCCGACCGCCAGCGAAGCAAGGTCGAAGCTGTCCTTAAATGCTTCGAATCCTTCTTTCATGTAATGAATACCCAGAAACAGGAACCCCAGTCCGGCGAGGACCGCGCCCGCACCCTTCAGGTACTTGGACTTCTGGAACGACAACACGATGCCGAAGACGAGCATAGGCATCGCGTAGGCTGAAATCTTCACCTTGAGTCCGAAAGCTGCAACCAGCCAGGCTCCGGTCGTGGTGCCGATGTTAGCGCCGAAAATGATGCCAATCCCGGCAACCAGCGAAACCAGGCCGGCACTGATAAATGAAATGGTGATCACCGAAACCAGCGAGCTTGATTGCATGATCGACGTCGAGACAACGCCAAATAACAGGCTCTTCCAGGTTTTATCGGTGGTTTTCTGTAACAGTTTTTCGAGTACGCCACCGGTAAAGGCTTTGAACCCCTCTTCCAGAAAAAGCATACCAAACAGAAATATGGAAACCCCGGCTGCGATTTCCTTGAAATCAGGGCTGACCCAAAACCCGTAGGAAAGGATAATCAATATACTGGGCAGTAATATTTTTTTAAGCATCACGACCTCCTGTAGCCGGCTTGACCGGACTGTTTTTTCTAAGGCACTGCGCGATATTGTTGGCCGCGGGGAAGAAGTTTAGTGAATCCCCCCAACTGTGATCCATGAACCTCTAATTCACGTCCCGGTAGCCAGTGATACCGTTACTTGATCGATAACCTTACCACAGGAAGGCAGATAATCACCGGCCAAAATTGAAATCTACCTTCGCAGGCCCTTTCAAGCAGCCATTCCCGTGCAAGTGGCGGTCCGACGTATCGGAGTTTTGCAATGGTGGCACCTGCGTCTGTGGTTGACATTTATCAAATACAAAAAGCGCCCGGCTATTAATAATGATCGGCACTTATCGCGGTATCGATAAAAGATTCACCGCGAGACTTAATCCACCGCAGCAAAACACAGGAACTATCTATGGTGACAACAGGTTTCGTATCACTGGTTGGATCTGGACCCGGAGATCCCGAGTTACTGACGATCAAGGCGCTGCGCCTGATTGAGCAAGCCGATGTGGTTGTGTTCGACCGCCTGGTCAGCCCCGAAATTCTCGAATTAATACCGCACGGGGTCAGCCAGATTTCGGTTGGGAAAACGCCCGGCAAGCATTGCGTCCCGCAAGATCAAATCAATGAAATCATCGTCAGCCTGGCCTTGTCGGGTCGACGCCTGGTGCGTTTGAAAGGCGGTGATCCGTATATCTTCGGGCGTGGTGGCGAAGAGGCCCTGGTACTGCGCCGGCACGGCATCCCTTTCGAAGTCGTTCCGGGTGTCACCGCCGCGGCCGGTTGCAGCAGCTACAGTGGCATCCCGTTGACTCATCGGGGACTCTGCCATGGCGTACGTTTTGTCACCGGACATCTACAAAACAACGAAGATCTGAAAGTCGACTGGGACAAGATTGCCGATCCCGATTGCACCCTGGTTTTCTACATGGGTCTCGCCAATCTGCAAACAATATGCAGCGAACTGATACGCGCCGGCCTGCCCGCCTCCACGCCGGCGGCCGCAGTACATGGCGGTACCACCGCCAGCCAACAGAAGGTTATTTCCAGCCTTGCCGAGCTGGCCGATGCAGTAAGCTCGGCAGGACTGCAGTCACCTGTCACCACCATCATTGGCGACGTGGTAACGCTTAGCGATGAGCTCGACTGGTTTCAGTCTGAATGCCAGCAAAACGAGGGCGCTATTACTTATGACTCGCTCAGTCTGGCTCGCGCTTAGTTTACTGATTGCGGCTCCGCTTGCCGCCAGCGACGATATATCAAGCGATCGTCAACGGGAACTGCGCAATCTGCTGATCCAGGATTGCGGCTCTTGCCACGGCCTGAAGATGCGTGGTGGGCTGGGACCGGCACTGGTTCCGCATATGCTGCAAGGCAAATCCGCAGACTACCTCAGCAGCGTAATACTCGACGGTCGCCCCGGGACCGCGATGCCACCGTGGCGCCCACTGCTATCACCCGTCGAAGCGCGCTGGATGGCTGACATGCTGCTGCAGGGAATAGCGCAATGAACAGGTTCTCGTGTTGCTTTCTGCTGGCCCTGCTGAGCGGTTCGACGGCGGCGGCGCGTGGCACAGGGGATCTCGGCCTGTTCGTCGAACGCGCCAGCGGCAGCGTGCAGATCATCGAAACCAGCGGGAATACCAGCATCGGTCGTATCGAGGGACTCGGCGACCTGTCGCATGCCTCGGTGGTGTATTCACGCGACGCTCGCTATGCCTACCTGTTCGGGCGCGACGGCGGCCTGAGCAAGCTTGATATTCTCGACGTTGAATTGAGTGGGCGCACCCTGCAGTCGGGAAACAGCATCGGTGGTGCGATTTCACAGGATGGCCGCCTGGTCGCGGTTTCCAACTACAAGCCGGGCGGGGTCAAGGTATTCCATGCCGATACACTCGAACTGGTGGCCGACATTCCAGCCACCTTTGGCGATGCCGGGCAACTTTCCAAGGTTATCGGGCTGGTGGACGCACCCGGGCAAAAGTTTGTTTTTGCGCTGTGGGACGCCGGCGAGATCTGGGTGCTCGATATGTCGGACCTGGCCAACCCGTCGATCGAAAAATTCACCGGCATAGGCCGCAATCCCTATGACGCGCTTATTACGCCTGACGGTCGCTACTACATTGCCGGACTATTCGGTGAAGACGGCATGGCGCTGCTGGACTTATGGAATCCAGCGGCGGGAGTGACACGCATCCTGCCGAACTACGGCAAGGGCGAGCAGAAATTACCCGTTTACAAGATGCCCCACCTCGAGGGCTGGGCAGTTGCCGGGGATCTGGCCTTCGTGCCCGCTGTCGGCCGCCATGAAGTACTGGTCATCAATATGCGTACCTGGCAGGAAGCGGCCCGGATCAAGGTTCATGGCCAACCAATATTTGTCATGGCCCGCCCCGACGGTCGCCAGGTCTGGGTCAACTTCGCCCTGCCCGACAACGACACCATTCAGGTCATCGATACCCAGGCGCTGGCGGTAATCCGTCAGCTCAAACCTGGCAAGGGCGTGTTACACATGGAATTTGAACCCCGTGGCGAGGAAGTCTGGTTATCGGTGCGCGACGAAAATCGCGTCGAAATTTACGACACCTCAACCTTCGAGCGTAAATCATCGATACCCGCCACTAAACCGAGCGGTATTTTCTTTACTTCGCGCGCGCACCGGATTGGCTTATGAGACAGTTTTCCCAACTTGAGCAGAAGCTGCTGAACGAGTTTCAGCAGGGAATGCCGTTAACCTCATCCCCCTGGGCCGAAATCGCCAAACAGCTTGGTGTCTACGAGACGACAGTATTGGAGACGCTAAAACGCCTGCAGACCGAAGGCGTGATCAGTCGGGTTGGCGCTGTGTTTCGACCCAACCGGATCGGCGCCAGCACCCTGGCGGCGATTGCCGTGCCTGCCGCGGAACTCGAAGAGGTCGCCGCCATCGTCAATGAATTCGTCGAAGTGAATCACAACTATGAACGCGAGCATCGCATCAACCTGTGGTTCGTCGTGGTTGCCGGAGACGAGGAGCGGCTGCAAACCGTCCTCTCCGAAATTGAACAGCGCTGCGGTTACCCGGTGCTCGATTTGCCACTGTTAAACGAGCACTTCATCGACCTGGGGTTTGACCTGAAATGGACATGATCAAGGATTCGCCGTTCGAAAAAGCACTGATCGAGATCATCAGCGCAGGCTTACCGCTGGTGGAGCACCCCTACGCGGCGATCGCGGCGCAACTGGGCTGTAACGAAACAGCGGTCATCGACGGCATAAAGAGAATTATGGCGCGCGGTGATGTCAAACGTTTCGGCGTCGTGGTGCGCCATCGTAAGCTCGGCTATCGCGCCAACGGCATGGTGGTCTGGGATATCCCGAATGCCCGTGTCGCGGAACTGGGCCACTGTATCGGCCAATATTCATTCGTCACGCTGTGCTATCAACGCCCACGACGCCTGCCGGAATGGCGCTACAACCTGTTCAGCATGATCCACGGACAGGACCGCGCCGCGGTCATCGAGCAGGTTGGGTTCATCGTCGAACAATGCGGTCTACACGGCATCGAGCATGAAATCCTGTTCAGCCGACGTTGCTTCAAACAACGCGGGGCGAGTTACTCGCGCCAACCTCGAGCAGAGCATTCGGGAATGGCTATCAATGGATGAATTAAGCCGCCAGTTCATCAATCGCTACCAGGGTGGTTTCCCGGTCGAGGAACAACCCTTTGCCAGCGTCGCCGCTGATCTCGGCACCGATCCAGCCACGCTGTTGAGCACGATCCAGGCATTAATAGATGATGGCCTGTTGAGCCGTTTCGGTCCCCTGTATGACGCTTCCAGCATGGGTGGCAGCCTGACGCTAGCCGCGTTATCAGTACCGGACGACAGGTTCGACGAGATCGCCAGGATGGTTAACGAGATGCCGGAAGTCGCCCATAACTACCAACGTGAACATGAACTTAACATGTGGTTCGTGATCGCCACCGAAACCCCTGAACTACTGCAGCAAACCATCGAGCGGATCGAGCAGGCCGCCAACCTGCCAGTGTACAACTTCCCCAAGTTACAGACCTTTTACCTGGGCCTGTGGTTAATACTGGACGAATCTGACGGCGTCAGCACGCAACCCGTGCCAGGACCGATGAAGCAGGGTGGCATGATCATCGATGAGCTCGATCGCAATATCGTGCAGGCAACCCAGGCCGGCTTGCAGCTGCAGACGGCGCCCTACACCGAGGTCGCCGGGGCCTGTGACTGCGATACGCAAACCGTCATGCAACGTATGCGGCTCATGCTCGAACGTGGTGTCATTCGGCGCATCGGTGCGATACCCAATCACTACCGCCTCGGCTTGCATGGCAACGGTATGTCGGTGTGGGACGTCGATGATGACAAGCTGGCCGAGCTTGGTGCCCGCGTCGGCCGCCTGGATTTCGTCAGCCATTGCTATGAAAGACCACGCCATTTACCGCTCTGGCCTTATAACCTGTTTGCGATGATACACGGTCATGATCGTGATGAAGTAAAGGCCAAGCTGGAACAGATAGTTAATTTACTTGGCCCTGACTGCAGGCAGCACGATGTGCTCTTCAGTACCAGGATTCTGAAAAAAACCGGCCTGAGGTTAGTAGCCTGATGTTTCGTATAAGTCGATATATGCACGCACTCGCAAGCGGACATAGCGTTTCGCCCACCCCAAAACCAGTCACGATGGGTAGCGGACCGGTAGTCATCTGGAACCTGATCCGCCGCTGTAACCTGGCCTGCAAACATTGCTATGCCACCTCGGCGGATATCGATTTTCCGGGCGAGCTCGATACCGAAGAAGTGCTGGCGGTGATGCGGGACCTGAAGTCATTCGGCGTATCGGTGTTAATTTTGTCGGGCGGTGAACCGCTGCTACGCCCCGATATCTTCGAGATTTCGCGGCATGCCAAAGAGATGGGGTTTTATGTCGGCCTGTCTACCAATGGCACGATGATTAGCGCAGACAATATCGCCGACATCGAAGCCATCGGCTACGACTATGTCGGCGTCAGTCTCGATGGCATGCGCGCTACGCATGACATGTTCCGTCGCAAACAGGGTGCTTTCGATGAATCCATCAACGGTATCCGCTTATGCCATGACGCCGGCATCAAGGTTGGACTGCGTTTTACACTGACCC
>Ga0316189_10004598_pt1 | contig 13258 bp, 19 predicted proteins | sample LowCovwburrow_MG_FD_204930 | JGI IMG/M metagenome (GOLD analysis project Ga0316189, IMG submission 204930) | Coastal sediment microbial communities from Maine, United States - Lowes Cove worm burrow | ecosystem: Environmental > Aquatic > Marine > Coastal > Sediment | place: USA: Maine... | reverse complement strand
TGCCGCCAAGAGTTGGCTTCTATTTGCCATTAGCCAGAAGTGAAACATTTTTTATACCCCTTGCTTTGAGTCTCGCTAAAATTTCTAATAGGTCCTCATACGAGAGGCCGCTACTTTTTTCGACGGCTATCAGTACAGGTAGGACCGGATCAATTTCTTCTATGCCCTTTTTGACTTTTTCAAGTGAAAACACCTTGCCGGATATGCTGACTGTTAGCCGGCCGGTCTTTTTTGAGATAAGGATCTTTGTTGATTTGATTTGAGCCTCGCCGGCGCCGGTTTTTGTCTTGGTTTCGGTTAGTTCAAATGGCAGATCTATTGTTTTTTCAAAGCTGGCTGCGAAAATCAGAATGATCAGAGCGGCCACAAGATTCATTTTGATGTCATCAAGGACTATCCAGTCTATATTTCGCATGGGTTTATTCCCTCTCGATATTAAGGGTTTCAAGGATGCGGATAGCGTCGCTGGCTGAGAGAACATCGTTTTGTTCCGTGGGAACGAAGCTGTCCCCCTCTTCACTAAAAAGATCATCGGGAGCATCGTCATATTCTTGTGGCTTCGATTCATTTATTTCGGTCTCTATTTCCGGCACCGGTGTTTGCGGGTTCAGCTCGGCTACGGGGTTTATTTCGGCTGGCTTATCCTCTGTGAGCTCTTCGGTTATAATCGGCTCAGACGCGGGCCTATCGATTTGGCTCATGGTGCGCGCGAGCTTGTCTTTGGTTTTTTCAATGAATCCATGCTCTTCCACTTTTTTGTGAGCCAGCTCGAAAAACCCGGCAGCTCTCTCGCTGGTGGAAATTAAAATAGCGCCCCAAAGAAGGGCCAGGATCAAACAGAGGGCGGTTAATAGTCGTATTATTGTTTTCATTGTAATCATCCTTTCTTTCTAATTGTTTCCTGGACAAAGAGATAAAGATAACCCCGATTTAGCGTGGCAATGGAAATGCCAAAACCGGTTGAGGCAAAACCCTGTATGAGAATTGCGAAAGCCTTAACGCCCGCCTCCAGTTGGCCGCTCACTAAAGAAAAGCCGACAATGCAAAGGCTGGTTACGGTCTGAAGAGACCCGATAAGCACAGCGATGGTTGATAGGGCGTCTATGCTACGGCCGGTTTTGACCCTGGAGCCCTGGCTTAGCTTCATGGCAAACAAGCGGCAAAGAAGCTCATGAATTATGATGGAAAGAGATAAAAAGGCCAGAGTAAAAAGGACCGGGAATAAGAGGCCAAAGACCTTTTGGCCGTTTGAGTAAAGGCTGATAACAAAATTAATCATGGCCAAAAGTCCTTTCCCTGACCAGCGCGTCCGGAGATATATCAAGACCATTATACTTTTTAAGATCCTCCATCCAAAAGAGGAAGCCAGCCGTGTGTGAATTAAGCGGGGCTTCGGATTGGGTGCTTAACCACTCAACCGGGGTTTCGGCAAGGGTGGCACCGGAGCACTCGATCTGGGCGCATGAGTCCCAAAAGACAAGATCATCAACGGCCTCTTCCAAGGCGCCGGTGTCGCCGTCTTTAAAGGCGGCGACGATCCTTTGGCGGGCTTCGCTTAGCTGGCTTTGGTATTTGTAGCAGGTTTCTGCCCGGCCTATTGCCGGCAGGATCATCGAGACTGTAAGGCAAAGAAAAAATAGGCGTTTCATTGTTACCCCCTTATTTTTTAATAGTTAAAACTTGGCCACTTGAATAGCGGTTTAGGTTTTCTTCGCTTTTAACTCCCCGGATGACACGACGGTTATAGCGCTTCATTTCACCTTCGGTTAAAAGTTCGATCGGCTCTCTGGAAAAATCCTTCATGATGGCGTCTTCCATCTCCTCAATGTTGAGTTCATCCATGAAGCGGCTGGCCGTCTCAAGCGAGACGGTTATGGTGATGGCGTCCCGTTCGTTGGCAAGAATATGGCTGTATTTTTCAAGAGCATGAGCGAGGTACAAAAGCTGGGAATTATAGAGGGCCACGATCTTTTTATACTGCCTTATCTGTTTTTCAGCTCGGGCCAGGAAATGAGTGGTCCTACCTGAAATGATTAGGGATTTTTCCAGGGTTTCAAGCATGGCCAGGGTGCCGGCGCTCATGCCTTTAGCTCCTTTGGCGCTGTTTTTAATGATCTGGGCCGATACACGGAAATAATTGTTGAAAGCCCGGACAATCTTGGGATCAACTATGGCTTCCTGGTTTTGCAGATCCTGGATTTTTGCCTGCATCCTTTCAAGCGAGGAAAAGACGCCGTCCATTTGCTCTTTGACCAGCGAGAGGGCCTGCCGGCGGTAGCGGGTCTCTTCCCGTTCAAGCCGGTTTTTTATGGCTCGCAGTTCAAGCTTTTTGGCGCGTGACAGATTGGGGCGCTTGAGCTCCTTTTCGATCTTTTTGAGCTTGGCGGTCCTTTTCTCGATCTCGACCTTCATTTCATTCCTTGATTTTTCAGCCGCCTGTATGTTGGTGGCGAGCTGACGGGCCAGGTCAAGGAGCTGGCCGGGGCGGTCAACCATGACTGCCTCAAGGGTGGACGCTGACAAAAGGATAAAGGTTAGAAAGAAGAATTTAACTGTTATTTTCATGTCCGCCTCCTTCCTGGCGCTTGATATCCTTAAGAACCGGGATCACCTGGTCGATGATGGTTGCTTCTTTGAACTGTCCTGCCGGTCCCGCAAGATCAAGCTGATTGATGATATTGTTGTATCTGTGGTCGCCGGCCCCTAAGGCCGATACGGCGGCAGCCGTAAGGCATGTTCTTTGGGCTTCGCCTTCAGAGAGTTCCACGGCCGCAAGGAAATGGTTCAAAGCCTCAGAGAATTTGCCTTCATTAAAGAGCCAGACTCCGGCGTTGTAATGCTCATCCCAGCTTTGGGGATCCTTATCCGGAAATTTACCTTCGTAATAGTAAGGGAATTCGACAACTGTCTGACTTTTCGAATTTTCGGATAGGTTCTGGTTGTGAGAGCAGGCAGTGAGCGAGAGGGCACTCATTGAGAGGATTATAAATAATTTAAATAAAGGTTTCATTTTTACCTCCTTTGTTGTATATACTTTATTGCTTTACGTCTATAAGATACTTATTGTAAAGCAGAGAGGCAAACATTACTTTGTTTATATCAGTAGATAGGAAAAAAAATTGCGGAGGAAGGTGAAATATGGTTGTAATTCCGGAAAAACCCACAGAAAAGAAAATCCCTCAAAATATCAGACTTAGGGCTGACTTGATAGAGAGGATCACGGGGATAGCCAAACAGTTAAACGTGAGCAAAACTCACGTCATTGAAAGCCTCCTTGAATACGGGATCGATGCACACGAAAAGGAGCAAAAAAAGAAAGGTAAAAGATAATAAATAGCCTTAGCGCCTCTTAATAGGCAAACCTACAAACTTAACGTTTTTAAGTATGATTGTACGGACGCCGTTCTTTTTAATGTCCTCTTCCATTACCTCGATCAGGGCATCGATTCCATCTTCGGTATTTATCTTGCTAGTGTTGAACATACGGTCGAAATGCCCGTGAAGTGGAATTTTTGTCATAGATTTATATTAAGTGAATAAAAAAACTCTTTGCCCGAGCAGAAAAAGAGTTGAGAAATAAAAACAAGACTTCTTTATCTTTCCCCGCCGTTGGCGGGACTGGATGGGGCACCTTCTTCCGGATGTCAGACCGGAAGGGTTGTCGGGTATGCGAAGAATAAGAGAGTTTATATTTTAGGCCTTCTTCGTGCAATGATAAAATTTTTGTGAAGCCAAATAAAATCTTTGGATATTTTAAAAAGGGCCTGGGCAAGATCGTCATCCAGGCCTTTTTTGATTAAGAGTTGGCGTAAAACGTCCCGCTTGGTGGCTGTTTGGATGAATAGTTCGTCGTTTTGTATGTGAAACCGTAGACGGTCTTGTCTTGTCATATATTTTGAATCAAAAAGCTCTCCGCCAGCGGCACCCAGGAGGTGCCCACTTCCCTTTCGGGAAATGACCAGATAAGGTAGCTGAACGGAGAGTTCTCTGCCCTTATCTGGTTTTTTCGACCATATCCCCTGCGGGACTTAGGTCATATCAATTGTATAGTATAAGTATATAAATTAGCTTCAATAGTGTCAATTTTGTGAAGCCGGAGCAACAGGAGCATGTTGCGAAAAATTAAGGCTCTGGATCGATGCCAGAAAGCATCCTGGCTCCCGGACGCCCAAAGCTTTAACTGGTTTTGTTTTATAAACCATCGCTGTTATATCCTTCTCCGAGTAATTATAGAGTTCGTAAAGAATATCTCGCACACAGTAAAATTCGGACAAAGAAATATCCGGCATTAGTTCATTCTTGAATTTAACATCATCAACTCGGTCATTATAGGCATATGTTACGTATTCAAGACCGTTTTGGGTATAATTCGCATGCGAATGGATCAGCCGATTCCTGACAAGATTCTCAAGGCAGGAAAAGATATTTTCATCAAATGGGCCGAAACTCAGGAGTTTGTAGTTAAAAACGCTAATTGAATGCCCCCTCTTTTCGTGAACAATAAAGTCGATCAAATACGACAAGCGCATCAGATTGAGCGCGGTAGCGTGCTTATATATCTTCAGGATATAAGCCAAGAGTTGCCTTGATTTTGCTCTCGGCATAGATATAAAAAATAAAACCCCTCAAGACTAATAGTCCAGGGGCAGGTGAATTAGTATTTGATTTTGTAAAATTATAACAAGCATGGTTTATTAAACCTATATCTTTATAATATAAGGAACTTGTTAAGTATTTGTTAAAAGCCAATTTGTACTAGCATTAGTTAAATATGCCTCAAGGGCCAAATAAAGTGAAGACACACCTCCCCCTGCGGGTACTCCTCTCAATAGAGGAGAATTAGACAACGGATATAACAAGGTGCCCGGATTTAACGGACACCTTGTTATTTCCGTTTTTGTTACTACTGAAAGTAAGGATCAAAAGGAATAATAGAGAATTTTTGTCTTTTTTTGAACCCGCCCCAAAGTGGCCCCCTCGGGGCTGGCTGTGAGCACGCTCATTACTAATCATAGCAATGAGAAGTTGTGGATAACTCAAATAAAGATTAAGAACTTACAAAAACGTGCCCCTTGGGTAAGCCTGCCTTTGAATGTTTTAGTTAATGGGTAGTGAAACGAAAAAGGTGGTGCCTTCGTTTTCGGTTGATTTGAACCAGACTTTGCCTTTGATGGAAGATAGAAGCAACTTAGTCAGATAAAGTCCCAGGCCGGTGCCTCCGGCTTTCTGGGATGATATGTTGTAGGCCCGGAAAAACTTGCTAAAGATTCTTTCTTGTTGATCCCGGGGAATTCCCCAGCCCGTGTCTGTTACTGATATTACGATCCTGTCTTTATTCTTTTTTGTGTTGACGGCAATAAGCCCTCCTTTTGGAGTATATTTGACTGCGTTCGAAATTAGATTCTGCAAAACTATTTTGACAATATTCATAGAGCTCATTATGAGTCCAGTGCGGGAATCATAGGTCTCAACAATGCGCAAATTTTTTTTATCCAAATGGGTCCTGTATTGTGCTACAGTCGATTTGGCAACGTCGTTGACACAAGTCGGCTCGGGATCAACTATGAATGTACCAAGTTGAATTTTCGAAACATCCAATAGCGCGTCGGTCAGATCAGCCATTTCAAAAATTCCCCGGTGGATACGCTGGAGGGAATTTTTTTGCCGGTCAGTAAATGTTGAAGCTGGATCTCTGAGGATTATGTCGATCGCAAGGCTTATAGTGGTCAGCGGGGTCCGAAGCTGATGTGAGGCCAAAGAAATAAAGTCATTTTTCAACTGATCGATTTCCCGCTCTTTGGTTATGTCACGTTCAATGCTGACAAAAAATTTAACATCACCCTCTTCGTTGAGTATCGGAAAAATACTCAAGTCAGACATGTACTTAGAACCGTTTTTTCTAATGCTATTAACCTCACCCTCGTAGCGTTTTTTCTCTTGGGCAATTGTGCGCCATAAGCGATTATGGTGGTCCTCGCTCATCGTATGGCCCCACAGCCCTAAATCACAAACCTTTCTTCCGGCGATTTCCTCCGTTGTATAGCCTATGTTCTTTGTGGCGGCTTCGTTAATGAAGACGATTAATCCTTTATCGTCCGTTATGATTATATTGTCCGATGCTTTATTGGCGGCGATTTTATATTTAAATATATGCGCCAGCTCTTTATTGATTGATTCAAACATATTTATTCTTGATTAAAGTCGTTATGCCCACGGACAGATTCATCTTTGTCTTGAATCTTATAGCCGACGTCATGGATAGTGTAGATTAATTTTTTACTGGTGCCCCTGTGAATCTTTTTTCTCAGGTAGCTAATGTAGGCATCGATGACATTGGAGCTTTTTTTGCTAAGGAAATCATACCCCCAGACGTGCTCACCAAGCATGGTGCGGGTGCAGACCCGACCGGGGCGCCTCATCATGTAATCAAGAATCCGGTATTCCTTGCTCGAAAGCCCGATCTCCACGCCTGCCCGTCGCACTTCGTGCGAAGCCGGATCAAGTGTCAGATCGCCGACCTGGAGAACACCGACATTTACAATCTTTTCCCGCCTCAGAAGTGCGCGAATACGAGCGATAAGTTCCTCGAACTTGAAGGGCTTAACCAGGTAATCGTCAGAACCGGCATCCAATCCCCTAACCCGGTCCTCAACCGTGTCCTTGGCAGTGAGCATGATGATCGGCGTGTCGATGTTCTTTTCGCGGATCTTTTTGCAGACCGTTATTCCGTCCATTTTTGGAAGGAGAATGTCGAGAACAATAACGTCGTAACTATTGATCTCTACTTTTTCAAGGCCCTCATCTCCATCGTAAGCTACGTCAACCGTGTAATGCTCCATCTCAAGGCCTTCTTGAACGAATTGAGAAATCTCAATTTCGTCTTCAACAACTAAAATTGTCATAGTATTTGATATGAATAATTAGGCGGGAAAATAAAAAACACCTCCTATTATAATTGTCTTAGGAAGATGTTAAGTTGAGATTAAGTGTAGTATTCTTTTGAAGGTTAGCAAAGAATTGGGGTTTGTGGAAATTAGAAAATAAAAAACAGCCGAGAAAACTGTCTTTTATTAACTTTATATTATCATACTGTTTCGGATTATTATCATTCGCCTTATTCTTTTTTTTATCTTTTAGTTCACGAAATAATCCTATTATTGCCATCAATAAACAAACTAAACCTAAAAGGCTAAGACCTTCTCCAATTACTCCACCAAGGAAATAGCTGAGGCCATAAGATACCGCGGCAATAATAAATAATACGTACGAGGGCACTGCTTTTTTTGTGCTCATATTTGTTATTTAATTTTTATGCTTTTTTTAATTATAACATGAAAGGAATACAGTGAAAAGTTTATTACGGTTATTCCTTTTTTAGAAATCCTCATAACATTTTTAACATCAACTGGAGATCTGACTGTTATGATTATTTGATAAGCAAACAAGCAGAAACATATGAAAGGAGGTGATACAATGTGTAAAAACTGGGTGGACTTTAAGGAGATAAAGGAAAATGTATCGATGGAGATGGTGCTTGGCCGGTATGGGCTCATTGATCTTTTAAAAAAATCCGGAAATAATCTTGTCGGTTGTTGTCCGATTCATACCGGATCAAACACACGGCAATTCTCGGTTAACCTGGAACGTAATATCTACAACTGCTTCGGCGACTGCCAATCCGGGGGAAATGTCCTCGACTTCGTATCCAGGATGGAAGAAATACCCCTCCGGGATGCGGCGCTCATGGTCAAGGACTGGTTCTCGGGGAACTTACCCAAAGACTCGGAAATAAAAAAAGAGCAAAAGCCAAAGCCGAAGGAAAAAGACGAAAAGAAAGATCAAGTTAATCCCCCGCTGACCTTCACTCTTAAGCATGTCAAAGACAAGCATAAATTCTTTGACGAAAGAAGTATCCTGCCGGCGACAATTAAGCACTTCGGCCTGGGTCACGCTCTCAGAGGTATCATGAAAGACCGGATAGTAATCCCAATACACAATGAAGCCGATGAACTGGTTGCCTATTGCGGAAGGGCAGTGAACGAGAAACAGATCGAAAAAGATGGTAAATACAAACTGCCACCCAATTTCGTTAAATCGGCTGTTGTCTACAACCTGAATAGACAGCAAAAAGAAGCTGATAGGCTTATTCTCGTCGAAAGCTTCCTCTCAGTATTCAATCTGTATCAGCACGGAATAAGCAACGTTGTTGCTCTCATGGGCTCACAAATAAGCGATAAGCAGGCTCAACTGATCATCAAGCATCTCGGCCCGGACGGAAAGGCGGCGCTTCTCTTCGACGCTGATGAGGCCGGACGAAAATGCACAATAGAATGTCTCAAAAAACTTTCCCTAAGAATCTACGTCAAAGCTATCAACATCCGCCCTTACGCCAAAAAACCCCACGAACTCAACTCCGCTCAAATCAAAGAAATTTTCTAAACAAAAAACCTGCAATATAGAAATCCAACAAAAGGAGGTGAACTATGCCTGAAATTCAGGAAAGGGTCCGCTGCGTTTTTGAAAGCGCCCAGGACCAAAACGAGGCTCTTTGCGGAATCTACGATTTATTCATTCCGAACTGGGACGGCAATGTGTCAATGCTCGGCTGGCCCTCATGTGGAAACAACCTCTACCGCTTCATAACGTCGCTCTTTTGCATCTTTGACCATGAGAAGCATCCTGACCTGCCAACAGGCGAACTGTGGCGTAATGAAGGATTCTTCCGGGACATGAGCCTGGGTAACTGGGAGGTGAACTGGCCGGAATGTTTTACTTGAAACTAACAAAATCACCGCCCGGAGGGCAGTCGGACAAACCCTGTTGGATGGATAACATTTAATCGGGAAAAAAGGAGGTGGTCATGAACGAAACCTTGCAATTTTGGGAAGATCTAAAGTCGGGCAGCTTTGTATCGATGGTCAAAGAATCCTCTAGAGGACAACGACTATCAAATTCACAGGAAGTATACAACGTTTTAAAGCCGGTATTTGCCAAGGAAGATGATGTGGAAAAAGTTTATATCATCTTCATGGATGCCCAGAACCGGATATTGGCGATCGAATGTATATTTTCCGGCAGCATCACATCTGCGTCCATCTATCCTCGCGAGATCATAAAGCGCCTAATCCGGCTGAAAGCCAGTGCCTTCGTGATGGCACACAACCATCCGTCACAGGACACTACTCCTTCATCTGAGGATAGATCAATAACGATAAAAGTTGGAATAGCCGCCGCCAGCATTGATGCAGTGCTCCACGACCACATTATAATCGGCAACGGTTTTCACAGCATGGCTGATACCGGCTGGCTAAAAAATGCAAAGAAAGAATTTTTAAACCTAACAAACCAAGGAGGTAAAAAATGAAAACACGTTTTGAAGAAGCAAGAAATATGGTCGAGGCAATGGCAGTTAATTACCATGATGAGACCCTGGCACTCGATGACATGGAATTCAGAGGACTGGATGAGATGGTGATATCCGGTGAGAGAGTGGAGCTTCAAAAATCAGCCCAAAGGCTCTTCGCCAATAAGCTGAGGGTGCCGCTAAGCTATCTGGAGCGCTGTTCCATCGATCTTCAGACCGAGAACCTAAATTATTGGCTGGAGCAAGAGAAACGGCAAAGGGACAGCCTATTCTGCCGTTTCGACTCCCGGAGCCTGCGAGCCGTGTTCACTGACAGATACAAAGCTCTCGACAACACGGATGTTTTAAGAAAGATGGGGGCTTATGGCTTTGAGGCGGCTACGGAAATGCATCTGACGCTTGACGCCAACATGATGGTGGTGAAGGTGCCTGACTACAGCCGGGCCTTTGAGGTGAATACAGACAAAATGGTGCCGGGTATTGCCGTGTCGAACAGTGAAGTTGGCGTATTGGCCTTTTCGATCGAGGCGTATTTTTACCGGCTGGTGTGCACCAATGGCCTGATCTCGAAAACCCAGGTTGCCTCGAAGTTCAGACATGTTTCCCTGAAAGCTCTTGAAGAGTTCAATGGGATCCTCTCTCAGGTGGTTCATGAGAGCCAATTCAACCAGAGCAATCTGGCAATAAGCGCCGGAGTTGAAGTGGAAAATCCGCTCGCTACAATCGGCTCCTTTAACCGGAGATTCCTGCTCTCGAAAAAAGAGGGCGAAGCCGTGGAAAGGGCCTGGCAATTCGAATCTGGCCAAACCATGTTTAATGTAATCAATGCCTACACCAGAGGAGCCCAGGAGCGTGAATTGTCCAATGAGGAAGCAAACAAACTGGAGCGGGTTGGCGGGCAAATTCTTAGTCTTGTTAAGCGTTAATATAAAATATTCAAGAAAGGAGGTGATAAATATGGCATTAAAAAGAATAGGAGTTCTCTGGAAAAAGCAGGACAAAGACGGCAAGGATTATTATTCCGGATCCATGGATCTCGGGGTCATGGGTGATGCAAAAGTCATGGTTTTTCAAAACGAAAGAAAGGAAGAAACTAATCATCCCGACATGCTTGTCCATCTTTTGACCGACACTCCTGAAACCCGTCAGTCGCGACCGACAGGTCAGGAAAAGGAATAAACAGTTCTTTAATAAACCCCAAAACCAAAAGGACACCAACAGGTGTCCTTTTATATTTGGTTAATATTTAAAGCCTGGTTCGGCTGCGGCCGGATTGCCGGATACTACAATCCGACCGAGCCAGGTTTTATCCCTCCAATGTTTGCGAAGTTATCCGCGACTAAAACCTATCATCCAGAAAGGAAACGGGAGAGTCAATATCCGCATTTTGCTTTTAAGATACTGCCTCAAGGATCGGTCCCAGAACGAGAACCAGGTATTATAAAATTATTAATAAGGAAGACACACCTCACCGCGAGCGGTCCCCTCCTCTTATTAGATGAGAATTCAATCAAGAATAGTTACTGGTGATTTGTCTCGGGGGTTGGTCCATCGTTCTTCGAATATGCAGGCAGGGTTGTTTGGTGAAAAATTCTTTGCCTCAGAAAAAAGGAACATTCTTGATCCCTTTCCGCGAGGATCGATCTTCCGACAGACCTTTTTCATCGTTTCAATCCGTTCATTTGACTTTGTGATTGTGAGAACGCGGACTGCGTTTGAACCGAGATAGTGGTTATATAATCCCCGCCTCCATGACTCCCAATAGGCGTGCAATTTCCTGGAGAACGATGTTTGGAATGGTTTGGTGCGCTCAACCGGCATGGTTGAACGGTCGGCTTCGAGAAAGAAAAATAAGCCTTGGCGCTTCGCCGGAACATCTGAAATGTGCATACCGAAAATTCTATCGGGCATTACTGTTGAGGAAAATATCTCCCTCTTTCCATCGACAACCCACAAGATCGGGATCTTCCAACCGAAAGGCACGAAGAAATCCTTGTCTTTGGGAATGGCATCAACAATCCGGTCCTGATCAATAAGCCGTAGATTGGAGATATCTCTCGCGGCAATCTCCAGGCTGATCATGAAATTGGAAATAGTCAAAGTATGGGCAATGTGATTAGCTCCGACGGTCAAGCTTCTATTCGCCCAGCTCACTTTTGGCAGTCTTGTGCCGAGCTTCTTGGTCAGATAATCGGCCCCCCTATCTCCAAGGGTATAAACCATTGGATCGCTTCCGCTATCGTGGAGCAAAACCTGATGCTGGGGCCGAGAGAGGAATCCGGCATGAAAAAGCTTTCTCAAACGTCTCCTGATTCCGTGCTCTCCTCCGTTGACCAAAGCCATAATCATATCAGTGTTAAGCAGCCTGTATCTCGCAACATATTTAACAATGTGAAGGTCCCGGTCCAGAATTGGAAAAACGGAAATTGGCTTGCGTTTGAATCTGGATTTTATTTTGTGTTTTTCTTTGTCCATATATTTTGGCTATAACTCTTAATTATAACCTGCGGACTTTGAAAAAAACTCAAACAAAGATTAAGGATATACAGAAACAGGAAAGCAGATGAATTGTGATAATGAATGATGGTAACTGGGGTGATATGAGCTAGAGCAGCTTAGGCTTTTTCCCGACCTTGAATTGTTTCTCGTCTTTTTTAGCGCTGTTTTCTTTTCTCGATTTTTCATCGGGAAGGGCATAACAATATTTTCTTCGGTTGTTCTCGATCAGAGAGTTGTAACTTTCATCGCTCATCTTGTCCTTCTTGTTTATGACGCCAAAAGGAACCCGGACCTTGATGCCAACTGGCGTAACATTATCGACAAAAGCGAAATACTCCGTATGGCTGTGATCGACCTTTTTGAGTTTGGCAAAAGATTCTTTGTCGACCCCAATCGCGTCGCTCATAATCCTCCGGTCGGCCGCCAAAACCTTGCCCACGAATTTGATCGTTGTATTCGTTAGCATTCCGTCCTTAAGTGAATTAGAAACATCATCAAGCTGCTTCATGAATTGGTGCGCCATGATCGCACCAATTTTATATTTCCTGACTTGAGCCAGAAGCTCCGTCATTTTGTCGGTCATATAATCCTGAGCTTCGTCGATATAAACAAAAAAAGGCTTGCGTTCGCGTTCCGGGATGCCGGCCCGGAGAAAGGCGCTTTGGAGGATCAGGGCGATAAAGAACTTACCAAGAAGCCCGGCTCTTTCGGATTGCAGCGTCATTTTCGAGGTATTGATGAGCACAATTTTGCCTTCGTTCATGGCCTCAAACATATCGATCTTGTTATAATCGGCCGTGATCATATTCTTAAAAACCGTGCTTCTTAGAAGCGCCCAAAGGCGGGCCGAGAGTTGGGTTTTGGTTTGCTTATATACATTGGAATTAAATTCGTCAGCAAAAAAACCTTTCGTTGTTTCATCCAGCTTCTCAATATAGCTGTCGTATTTATTGGGGGCTTTTAAAAAATCGATAAAAGTGTGGACCGTAGCCTTGGGAATATTTAAAAGAACATTGGCACAGAACTGGAAAATATTTTCCTGGTACATGGTAAGATCGCCCTTGATCAGTCCTGAAAAAATATATCCGTAAAGCGCGGTGGCAAAATTATATGCCTGCTCTTTAATTTCCGCGTCCATATTTTCGATCCGGCCCGGATTGATATCAAAAAGGTTAAGGCTGACCGGAAACTTGGTGTCGCTTGGATCAACTATGATCAACTTATCGGCCAAAGAATCCCTGGCGTCAGGTTCGAATTCCTTAAGGTGCGCGACTGTGTTTATGAGATCGGTTTGCGAATCAATGATACAAAATCCACCTTTGCCCTTTTGGGCTCTTTTCACATCATTGTAAATTAGTTGCAAAAGAAACTGTGTCTTTCCGTGCCCGGTCTTAG
>Ga0316189_10004597_pt1 | contig 13258 bp, 13 predicted proteins | sample LowCovwburrow_MG_FD_204930 | JGI IMG/M metagenome (GOLD analysis project Ga0316189, IMG submission 204930) | Coastal sediment microbial communities from Maine, United States - Lowes Cove worm burrow | ecosystem: Environmental > Aquatic > Marine > Coastal > Sediment | place: USA: Maine... | reverse complement strand
ACGACCTAAATACCAAATTAAACTATAAACTCAACGATAGGAACAACATTTTTCTATCCGGATATTTTGGAAGGGATGTATTCGGCATTAATGATAGTTTCGTGAATACCTACGGAAACGCCGTGGGCAATTTTAGATGGAACCATCTATTTTCGGATAAGTTATTCTCGAATCTTTCAATGATCTATTCAGATTATTACTACGGACTGAAATTGGATTTTGTTGGCTTCAACTGGAACTCAGGAATACAAAACTTCAATTTCAAGTATGACCTAAAACACTACTTGAGTGATAAATTTCAGCTAAATTATGGAGTGAATAATATTTATTACCATTTCAATCCCGGTAAAATCGAACCGAGTAATGAAGATTCAGGAATACTGGAAAAACAATTGATCCAAAAATATGCCAACGAATTTGCCGCCTATATAGATATTGAACAAGATATCACCGAAAAGTTTAGTTTACAATATGGACTTCGATTTAGTAATTTCCGACGTCTAGGGCAATCTGAGCTGAACGTATATACAGACGATAACCCTATTCTGTTCAATTCCGCACTCCAAATCTATCAAGAAGCTGAACCCATTGCAGTAACCAGTTCAAAAAGGAAAAGTAGCTTAGCGACTTTCAATAGGTTTGAGCCAAGGATCTCAATGGCCTATGCATTCAATTCTAATAGCTCGTTTAAGGCTAGTTATACCAGATTGGCACAATACCTACATTTGATCTCAAATACCAACTCCCCTACCCCGTTGGATGTTTGGACCCCTAGCGGCCCTTTTATCAAGCCGCAACTTCTAGATCAATTTGCCGTTGGTTATTTTCAAAATATCAAAGAAGGCGAATATACTATGGAAACGGAAATTTTTTATAAGGATATCCAAAACCGTATCGATTATATCAATGGTGCGAACCTAATCGCAAATGACGCCATTGAACAGGTTATACTTAATGGGAAGGCTAGAGCCTATGGCCTAGAAATATTACTTAGAAAAAACGAAGGTAAATTTCAGGGTTGGTTAGCTTATACACTCTCCAAATCAGAACAACAGACTCCTGGTAGGAATGCTATGGAAACGGGCATAAATAAAGGAGAGTGGTACAATACCGCTTACGACAAGCCACATGACATTTCGTTCTTTGGAAATTTTACCCTAAACAAGAAGTGGAGCTTCAACACCAATTTTGTCTTTCAAAGCGGACAGCCTACGAATTATCCTATAGGACAATTTGAATTTCAGGGATTGACCGTTCCTTATTATGGACAACGGAATAAGGAACGGTTGCCCAAATATCATAGAATTGATTTATCCGCCACCCTTACCCCCCGTAAAAATCAAAAAAGAACGTGGCAATCTGAGTGGGTTTTTAGTATATATAACGCATATAATAGAAGAAATGCGGCTTCGATTACATTTAGCAGGAACCAGGACACCAATGTTAACGAAGCAGTGCGGACTTCAATATTCGGTCTGGTTCCGGCAGTGACTTATAATTTTAAATTTTAATAGATGAAAAATTATCTGATGACGATTGTCTTTCTGTTTCTAATGGTAGGTTGCGAAGATGTGGTACAAGTTGATGTACCCACGGACCAAACCAGACTTGCCATTGATGCCTTGATAAGGGTTGCAGATATATCATCGTCTTCGGTTCAGATCCTTATAAAGGCCAAAGAAACCAGTTCATTTTTTGAGAACGTCGAGGCAGCTAAACTGGATCAGGTCACCCTGACAAACGAAGGCAATAATTCAACCCTTGAACTAATTGAAAACAGTCCAGGATCTGGTCTATATGTGGCTTTTTGGCCTGCGTCCCAACTGACCTCTGGAGAACTGCGATTAAATATTACCTACAAGAATGAGCAATATGAGGCGCATACCTCCTTTGTGCCATCAGTTCCCATTGATCGGTTGATACAAGGGGACGACACTCTTTTTTCTGGCGATGAGACCGAAGTAATTATCTCGTATACCGATGTTCCAAATCGAGTGGATTTTTATCTTTTTGACTTTGATTTTGATGAATATTTGGTTTCTGAAGACACATTTTACCCAGGACAATCATTTGAGTTTTCTTATTTCTACGATGGAGAGTTTTTATCTGGTCAGGAAATTAACATTGGAATAATAGGGGTTGACGAAGATTTTTACAATTATATGAATCAAATTATAGTTCAAAGCGGAGGCGATCAAGGACCCTTTCAAACACCATCGGCAACGGTACGCGGGAATATAATCAACAAAAGTAATCCCGATAACTTTGCATTGGGATATTTTGCTGTTAGCCAGTCCTATAATGAACTATTAATCATTGAATAGTGCTAGAACGGCTCAATGAATAGTTCTTCTAAAATAGTCTCTTATTTTCCGTTCTATTAAAATTGCCGCGTTTTGCATATTGTAGGTCAAAGGCTTTGAACGATCCATAATCTCAATGATCGCATGCAATCCTAAAGTAGATGATCTATCGATTTGTATGTCTGATTGTCCGCAAACTACAATTATAGGTATATTATGATGCCTGCCTAGTTTTACTACTCCATTTATCAGTTTACCATTCAACGTTTGCGCATCGAACTTTCCTTCTCCCGTGATGATATAATCGTAAGAACGCCCAGCCAAGATAGATTCTACCTTTGCCAATTTCATTATAAAGTCTATACCCGAAGTAGCTTTTCCGTTTAGAAAAGTGGTTATACCATAGCCCATCCCGCCTGCCGCCCCAGAACCTGGATCCAATGCATTACTTTTTTTTAAATGTTGGTTGACCTTGGCATCCAAGTTCCTTAATCCACTATCCAAGGTTTTGATCTCTTCCAAGGAGGCACCTTTTTGTTTGGCGTATATATATGCGGCACCATTCGTACCGAATAGAGGATTTTCAACATCGTTTACGGCAATTACGGAAATAGGGTCAATATCATGAACTTTGGCCGTTGTGTGAATCGATGCGATTTTCTTCAAATTACCTCCTTCGGGACTCAATAATTTTCCAGAGGCATCCTTAAACTCATAACCCAAAGCTGCGGCCATACCCATTCCTCCATCGTTGGTTGCACTTCCTCCTAAACCCACATAAATTGTGGTGGCCCCTTTTTCAATCGCTTGTCCGATCTGAATACCCGTACCAAAGGTTGAGGTGGTCATAGGGGACTTTTCTTTTTCCGTAAGCAGTTCAAGTCCAGCTGTTTTTGCCAGTTCAATAAAAGCGATCCTATTTTCCGGGTCATAAAGAAAATACGTGTTTAACATCCTTCCTAAAGGATCCTCTGTTTTGGTAATGATCTTTTTACATTTTACATATTCGGATACAGCCCCTAAAAACCCATCACCACCATCGGAGGCTATAAGTGATGATATATGCGCTCCCGGCTGGGATTTAAGGATTCCTTTTTTCAAGGCCTTTATTACCCCATCTGCGGTTAATGACTCTTTGAATTTATCAGGAATCAATAGAATGTTCATGAAAAATAGTTAAAAATGAAACTGATTGAGTTGATAAATATAACGTATAATCGGTACTTTTGTCACATATTATATTGAGCTCAGTATGAAAACGGATAAAGATCTATTGATAAAGGGACTTAAACATTTCGCTTATACATTCATACTTATGTTCACAGCTCCTCTTGTTTTGTATCAGGCTTTTAAAAATGAAGGACATTCTTTTTATATAGCTGTACTTGTAATTGGGATAATTTGCGCGATATTGGCAATAGCCATGGGCTTTTACAGTGTACATCTTATAATGGGGGCCTTATTCAATCCAAAAAAAAAGTAACCATGGTCCCCTGAATCCAAATTAGTTGCTCTTTTTTTTATCTGATTTCCACTTATTTTCCAGTTCAACATAGTTGTAATCAAGAACCGATTTTTGACGTTCTAGGCGATTGGCTACGAACGCGCGCTGTAAAATATCCTCTATAAGGTAATCTTCTTGTACTAATTCTGGCTTAAACTCTTCCTTCAGGCTAATTTTAAACATTTTAGCCGTGGTACTATACCAAAATGCACGCCACCCACTTCTTAATTCCTTGACGAGGTGAAAGGCGGTCTTACCGGTTTGACGGTATATTAATTTAATTAGGATTTGACCTTCGGTACGTGTTAGCTTTTTAAGTTCTTCCGAGAATTCACCTTCAATATACTTTTGTACTTTCTTGGTGTATCGCTTTCTATGCCTTGGTCTTTTTATCTTGCCAAGACTATCATTTAACTCACTAAGGCGTTCTGCCGCCATTTTTGCGTAAGGATATACCTTTATTGTTTTCCTCCTAAGTATATAATATCTGAGCTTATCCTTGTAAGTTGGGAATTCCAATTTTCCGAAAACATAGACTTCCTCCAAGGGAATGGAATTATATAAAATAGAATCGCCCTCAATAATGATCATTTTTTCAGCGATAGAATCTATTGGTTGATCCTCAATCTGAGCAAATGAGTCAAGGAACATTAAGCATAACAATATGGTGAACCCTATTTTTTTCATCGTTTTAAACAAAGCAAATGTCTTGCCAAAATTAACGATTATTAATCACTGTTATTACTAATTAAAAGTGAATATTGTTATGTTTGTATCTAAATACGATTCAAATGAGTGCAAAGAAGATTCTTACCAAAAAATCAATGGATTTTTTGGAAAAATATTTAAACAATGCAGCCCCAACAGGTTATGAATGGGAGGGGCAAAAGATATGGATGGAATATCTTAAACCCTATGTGGATACGTTTATCACCGATACCTATGGTTCGGCAGTAGGCGTAATTAATCCGGAGGCCAAATACAAGGTAGTCATTGAGGGGCACTCAGATGAAATATCGTGGTATGTTAACTATATCAGCGATAACGGATTGTTATATGTGATCAGAAATGGTGGCAGTGACCACCAAATAGCACCTTCTAAGTGGGTGAATATCCATACAAAAAATGGGATGGTAAAAGGAATTTTTGGTTGGCCCGCCATACATACACGAAATCGTGCCAAGGAAGAACCACCCAAATTGGATAATATTTTTATTGATATAGGTGCCAAGGATAAGAAAGAAGTCGAAAAAATGGGTGTTCATGTGGGATGTGTTATTACCTATCCAGATCAATTCCATATTCTGAACAAGGACAAATTTGTATGTAGGGCGATTGACAATAGAGTGGGCGGATTCATGGTTGCCGAAGTAGCGAGATTACTCCGCGAAAATAAACAACAGCTCCCGTTTGGACTTTATATCACCAATTCAGTGCAAGAGGAAATAGGGTTAAGAGGTGCGGAAATGATTACTCATACCATAAAACCAAATATTGCGATCATAACCGATGTATGCCATGATACCACTACCCCAATGATTGAAAAAAAGGTTCAAGGCGAGACCGAAATTGGTGCCGGACCAGTCATATCCTATGCACCGGCGGTTCAAAATAAGTTGAGGGAACGAATCATAGAAACGGCGGAAGCCAAGAAAATTCCGTTTCAACGTATGGCGGCCTCAAGATCAACCGGGACCGATACTGACGCCTTTGCCTATAGCAATGGAGGTGTTGCCTCCGCATTGATTTCCTTACCACTCCGCTATATGCATACTACCGTTGAAACCGTACATAAGGATGATGTTGAGAATGTCATTAAATTGATATATGAGACCGTTCTTTCGATACAGGATGGGGAAACCTTTAGTTATTTTGACTGATTTATGATGTAATCATGGATGAATTGGTTGATATTTTGGATGAGGACGGAAATTTTACCGGTACATCCGTCATGAAATCAGAAGCACATAGTCGGGGACTTTATCATCCAACGATACATGTGTGGTTGTACAATAAACAAGGACAAATATTGATCCAACAAAGGGCAAAGGACAAAGATACCCATCCCCTGCATTGGGATGTTTCGGTTGCTGGCCATATAGGAGCGGGGGAAGCTATCTTAAGTTCCGCGGTTAGGGAGGTCAAAGAAGAGATCGGTTTGGATATAGATCCTTCTGAATTGGAGAAAATAGGCGTATTCAAATCTTCCCATGTTCATTCTAAAATACTGATAGACAATGAGTTCAATCACACCTTCTTATGTAAGCTTAGGACACCCTTATCTGATCTAACCAAGCAGGAAAGTGAGGTTGAGGACCTCCAACTCATCCCATTGATTCAATTTTCGGAAGAGACCTGGGGCATGGCTAATCTAAAAAAATACGTGCCTCATGATCTAGCCTATTACAAAACGATAATTGAAGCTATTCAGAAAAGGTTATAATTTTGAAACAAACTCGGCAGGATTATTCAGGTCAAAGGATTGTTGCTGGCCAATAAGCATGTTTTTGGCCAAAAATGTATTTGTAGTAAGCTCCTGTTCCCCGATCAAGAGTACGTAAGGAATCTTTCTGTTATTGGCATACTTCATCTGCTTTTGCATTTTGGCATTGCTTGGATAAACTTCGGCATTAACCCCCATCTTTCTTAACTTACCTACCAATTTTAAAGCCGCTAATGCCTCCTTCTCTCCAAAATTCAGGCAGAGCACGTCCAAAACCTTATCCAAGGTCTTTGGAAAAAGTCCCAATTCATCCAAGACGAGGTAGATACGATCTAAACCAAATGAAATTCCTACCCCACTCACATTTTTAAGTCCAAATATCCCAGTAAGATCATCATAGCGGCCGCCACCCCCTATTGAGCCCATTTCTACGTTTTCAGGTGCCGCTACTTCAAAGATGGCCCCTGTATAGTAATTAAGTCCCCTTGCAAGGGTTACATCTACTTCCAAGCGCGTAGAGATCAGACCCAGTTCCTTGATTGAAGCAATGATGTATTCAAGTTCATCCACTCCTTTTATGCCCTGTTCCGAGGTTCCCAGCATTCCCCGTAGACTATTCAATTTTTCGGTATTTGAACCATCTAACTCAAATAAGGGTGCTGCCTTTTCAATGGCAGATTCAGAAATGCCCTTGTGCAACATTTCCCTCTTTACGGCATCCACGCCAATTTTGTCCAATTTATCCAAGGCTACGGTAAAGTTGACAAGGTTATTCCCTGCCCCTATCACTTCCGCAATACCTGCCAGTATTTTTCTATTGTTCAATTTTATGGCCACCCCTTGTAATTTCAATTCAGCGAACACGGCGTCATAGAGTTGGATCAATTCAACTTCCTGTAAAAGGGAATTTGCACCCACTACATCGGCATCACATTGAAAAAACTCGCGAAATCTACCTTTCTGAGGTCTATCAGCCCTCCACACCGGTTGTATTTGATAGCGTTTAAAAGGAAAATCCAACTCATTCTGATGCATGACCACATATCTGGCGAAAGGCACTGTTAAATCATACCGCAGCGCCTTTTCAGAGATCTTTGGTGTCAACGATCTAGAATTTTTTGAACTATAGGTCACGTCATCGACTTTACTGATAAAATCTCCAGAATTTAAGATCTTAAAGATCAGGCGATCTCCTTCCTCCCCATATTTACCCAATAAGGTATCGGAATTTTCAAAGGAAGGGGTTTCAATGGGCTGAAAACCAAACGTCTTAAAATGTTTTTTGACAATATCGAATATATAGTCCCTTTTTGTGATCTCAGAGGGTGAAAAGTCTCTTGTTCCTTTAGGTATACTTGGTTTTTGTGCCATTTGATTCAATTCTTGTGCAAATATAGTCCTCCCCGTCATCCCTTCCAAAATAGGGATGCAAGATTGGCACTTTTTAATTCTATCATAAAGAATGCCCAGCAAAGTCTATCACGTACAACCCGATAAAATTGGAATGGAAGGTTCGGCTTTGTTAAGAGGTTTCAATAATTGTATCAAACCATTTGTACAATTCTCCCTTGGTGATAACCGCTCCTTGCCTAATCAATTCAAACTTGTCATGGTTCTTGTCTTCGCCATATGCCTTTGAGGCTGTTAAATATTCAACAAAATCGGATTGCCAATTCTTTTTGAACCAACTAAATCCGAGGGTAGTCGTCAAGTCAATATCCGGGTTCAACACCTTGACCGAGATCAATTTCATTTCTTTATCCGTTAACTTGAATAAATGCATTTGTTTGGCTGAGATATTCTCGAGATGGCCGATCTTTGTCAATACCCCTTCCCAAATAAGATCGCTGAATACGTCCAATTCTTCTTCCGCTACCTCGGGCTTTTCTTTTTTGAGGGCAGTCCATTCCTCACCGGTTATGGATTGAGTAGCCAAAAAGTTTATGAATTCCTGATGCAATTCCTCAAATTGCTGTTTTGTTAGTCTCGTATATTTCATAAAATGAGTTCGCTATTGGATTCGCGAAAAAATACTTATTAACAAAAAAGCCTTCCAGAAATTACTGGAAGGCTTTTTCTGCATTTAAATAATACATTTATTTCTCAGCTACAACTTCAAATTGAAAATCGACCACAACATCCCTATGTAACCTAATTTGTGCGTTACATGTACCTGTTCTTTTGATAGACCCACCTTGAATACTGATGAATTTTTTATCAATCTCATGCCCTTCCTTTTCGATGGCGGCTGCCAAATCAATTGTTGTTACCGAACCGAATAGTTTATCACCTGCACCTGTTTTGGCCTTGATCTTCAATTCCAATGCCTTCAAAGCATCAGCAGTTTTTTGGGCCGTGACAACAACTTCTTTTTCTTTATGGGCCCTTTGCTTCAAATTCTCGGCCAATACTTTTTTCGCTGAAGCGGTAGCCATAGTGGCCAAACCTTTAGGTATAAGGTAATTTCTTCCGTAACCGTTTTTTACGTTTACCAAATCGTCTTTAAACCCTAGGTTTTGTACGTCTTCTTTTAATATAAGTTCCATGGTATCGTATATTTTATTTTAATAAATCGCCTACATATGGCATAAGGGCCAAATGACGAGCTCTTTTTACAGCTTGGGCTACCTTTCTTTGATACTTCAAGGAAGTACCTGTTAACCTTCTTGGAAGAAGTTTACCTTGCTCATTTACGAGTTTCATCAAGAAATCCGCATCCTTATAATCGATATACTTTATACCGGATTTTTTGAAACGACAATATTTCTTCTTATTGTTGGTTTCAATGTTCAAAGGGGTCAAATACCTGATTTCCCCATCTTTCTTACCTTTTGCCTGTTGTTCTATAGATGCCATAGTACTTACGCTTTAGTTTTTAACCTTGTTCTTCTTTTCTCTGCCCATAAAATGGCATGCTTGTCTAACTTTACAGTCAAAAAGCGCATAATACGTTCATCTCTTCTAAATTCTTGCTCATAGGGGTTTACAACCTCGCCAGGAGCGGTGAATTCAAACAAATGGTAAAAACCACTTTTTTTCTTTTGTATTGGATAGGCCAATTTCTTTAGCCCCCAATTTTCTTTTGATACCATTTTGGCATCATTCTTAATTAAGAAATCTTCAAATTTCTTAACTGTTTCCTCTATCTGAACATCTGATAGAACGGGATTTAAAATGAAAACAGTTTCGTAATTGTTCATATATAATTTGTTTTAAAGGAGGGCAAAAATAATAATAATTTATGACCATTCACAAGAAAACGAAAAAATCTTCGTTATAGATAGATAATCATAAAAAATGAACTTAACCAAATCTTAAAACCTATGATCATTGCAAACTACACAGGATACAATACATTGTTTACAACTTTTATTGCAGTTCAGCGTGTTTTTTCGGTAATTTGTCGATGATTTAACCCCACAAATCAACCCATTTATGAAATTAAGAAGTATTATTGTTGACGATTCGTCTATGCAAAGGATGGCAGTCGCCAAATTGGTGAATAATCATCCCAATTTAGCTATGGTAGCCGAGTATAGCAATGCTATCGAAGCAAAGAACGGAATTAAAAACCACGAAATAGATTTAATTTTCTTGGATGTGGAAATGCCTATCATCAATGGATTCGACCTACTTGAATCCCTTGAAAACAGTCCACAAGTTATTTTGATCACTGGAAAACCTGATTATGCGCTCAAAGCGTTTGATTATGATGTAACAGATTACCTACACAAGCCTATTACAATGGCTCGTTTTGATGCATCGGTAAAAAGGGCAGTTGCCAAGTATGAGCAAATGCATAGGGTCAATGAGGATGAGGAACATATTTTCGTTAAGAGTAACCTTAAGAAAAGAAAGGTCATCCTTAATGATATCAAATGGATAGAAGCACTCGGTGACTACATTAAATTGGTAACCGATGAGGCGAATATTGTAATTTTATCAACAATGAAATCTTTCGAAAAGCAATTGCCGGCAGAAAAATTTCTCAGGATCCACAAATCGTATATTGTAAATCTTGAAAAGGTCGAGAAATTCAATAGTAAAAATGTAGAGGTAAGCGGAAGATCAATTCCATTGAGTAGAAATAAAAAGGCGGAGTTAGCGGAAGCGCTAAGTAACGTTTAAAATAGCTACATGGGGATTTTTTACTAAATGTGATCTACATTGTAGATTACCCGCACGCTTTTGAACCGGGAAATAGCATTAAAGGATTTTTGGATTCTTTTAATGCTATTTTTTGTTTTACCCAATAATTGACCTTGTGGGATCTTTATGATAACGTTTTTAAGGTATTGATTGCGAATCCTGGCCACCGGAGGGTATTCGGGACCTAACACCCCACCTTTAAAGGTATTTCTCAGTGCTAGCGCAAACCATTCGGAAGCTTCGTTCAAGGTATTATAGTCTCTATGCTTAAACGTTATTTTGATGATTCTGTTCACCGGTGGATATAAGAATTGCTCTCGCTCATATAGTTGCTCCTTGAACATCCCCGCATAATCGTTAACGGATACTTGTTTCAAAATTTGATGATAAGGATTGTAACTTTGGATTATGACCTTCCCTCTTTTCTTGGTGCGTCCTGCCCTACCCGACACTTGGGTCAATAATTGAAAACTTCTTTCATGGGCCTTATAATCAGGATAATTCAATAAAGCGTCGGCATTCATTATGCCCACAAGGCTAACATTACGAAAATCAAGGCCTTTGGTCAACATCTGTGTGCCAACCAGAACATCCAATTCTTGCTGCTCAAAAGCGGTTATTATCTTTTCATAACCATACTTTCCCCTTGTGGTATCCAAATCCATTCGACCAACTCTTGCCTTAGGGAACATTTCGTTCATTTCCTGTTCTACTTGTTCAGTGCCAAAACCTTTGGTATCCAATGTGGCACTTCCACATGCCTCACAGCTTTCTGGCAAGGCAATATGATGCCCACAATAATGGCAGCGCAATTGTTTTCTGTACTGATGATAGGTAAGACTTACATCGCAATTGGGGCATTGGGGTGTATGGCCGCAAGTGTTACATTCGAGGATGGGCGCAAATCCCCTTCGGTTTTGAAAAAGTATTACCTGGTCACCTTGTTCCAAGGTTTCCGTAATTTCCTGGATCAAACGTTCAGAGAAATGCCCCTTCATTCTCTTTTTTCGTGTCTGCTCCTTTAAATCAACCAGTTCAATCTCGGGCATCAAAACATCCCCATAACGTCTATCAATACTGGCAAAGCCATATTTACCTATTTGGCAGTTGTTATAACTCTCTATACTGGGAGTAGCCGATCCCAATAATATCCTAGATCCGTGCAGATTGGCAAGTACAATTGCAGCATCCCTAGCATGGTATCTTGGTGCCGGATCAAACTGCTTGAATGATCCTTCATGCTCTTCATCAACGATAATCAATCCTAAATCGGCAAAGGGCAAGAACATGGCGGATCGAGCTCCTATCACAATTTGGGCCTTAGACTTTTTCGTCAATACATTGTTCCATACCTCTACACGTTCATGAACACTATATTTCGAATGGTAGATAGATATTTTTTCTCCAAAGTATTCCTGCAATCGACCAATCAATTGGGTAGTAAGCGCAATTTCGGGTAGAAGATAGAGTGCCTGTCTCCCAGAACGGATACAGGTTTCGATTAATTTTACATAGACTTCTGTCTTTCCTGACGATGTAACTCCATATAGTAATGTAACTTTCTCTTTTTCAAAGCTATAGGTGATATCATCTAAAGCTTTTTGTTGATACGGGTTTAATGCCTTAAGTTCATTATTTTCATCGGTCCCTAGGTAATTTACCCTATCGGTCTGAATGCTATATTCTTCTAATATCCCTTTATCGACCAAGGCTTTGATAACTGCCTTGGAGCTACCGCTTATGCGTTCGAGGTCAGTGATCTTTATCTGTTTCTTTTCGCCGGCTTGTAGCTGAAAAAGTGAAAGAACGACTTGGCTTTGCTTTGGTGCCCTGGTAAGTGAATGCAATAATTCTTCCAATTTTTCCTCTGAGCCATAGGACGTTCCAAGCTTTACATAACGGACCAATTTAGGTTTGTAACGTTCGTAAATCTCATCCTTCAGTAGGACGACGTTCTTTTCAAGCAATCTATTTAAAATTGGTAGAACGTTCTTGCGTTCAATAATGGCACCTACTTCATGAACTTTTAAGATCGACTGATGTTGTAATGCCTCAAATACCAAGAATTCATCGTCTTTTAAGTTTTGTTCGTCTATATCCCCAGCCTCATTCCTTAGAATCAATGTTTCGCTTTCAAGTAAAAAAGCGCTAGGTAGGGCACTTCTGAACACCTCTCCCAAGGTACACATATAATATTCGGATATCCACTCCCAGTGCTTTAACTGCAAGCTGTTTATAATAGGTTCGGAATCCAGAATTTTATGGATCTCCTTTGCTTCGTACACCATAGGTGGTTCGGAGTGGAGTTCATAAACCAATGCGGTATATATCCTTGTTTTGCCAAAGGGTACAGCCACCCTCATTCCAGGTCTTAACAGGTCTTTTTCCTCTTTAGAAATACAATAGGTAAATAGTTTTTCTAAGGGAATAGGTAATATTACATTAATGAAGTGTTGCATACATTGGGTATCACCTAACTTTCTACGCGTAACCAGGTCTGCGTCCTATAAATAAATGCAAGGTAGCCACGCACCTTTAATTCGTTCGGGTTTTTGGGGTTTAGCCAAATTTTGCATCTAAACGTCATTGCTTGTTGGGGATCGAATAATGTTTTTCCTTTCCACTCCCCGTTCTTATGTTCCTTGGCCGCATTAATGATCATCATCCCCATTACAGGCATATCCTTTAGCTCACCATCACATTTATGGCAGATTAAATTCTCTTTCCCTTCTTCAAGGATCTCAACAACGTTACCGTACATTAGGCCGTCTTTTTCATATACATTGATGACTGCTTTGGGGAGGCCGGTCCTATCATCAATGGTTTTCCATTTACCAAAAATGCTCTGTGATCTTGTAG
>Ga0316189_10004596_pt1 | contig 13258 bp, 13 predicted proteins | sample LowCovwburrow_MG_FD_204930 | JGI IMG/M metagenome (GOLD analysis project Ga0316189, IMG submission 204930) | Coastal sediment microbial communities from Maine, United States - Lowes Cove worm burrow | ecosystem: Environmental > Aquatic > Marine > Coastal > Sediment | place: USA: Maine... | reverse complement strand
TATTCGAACGTTGTTTCTGAAAGCAGTTTTACAATATCATTAGTTATTATTTTATTTTTTGAACGTTTAGGTGCATCAATCACCAAACAATTCCTCTGGTCTTGAGAAATTGAAATATTTGGCAATGTTTTGAAATGGGATGTAGAAACAAGCTCAGTATGGTGAAAATTATTCAGCTTTTTTATCGCAATATGCGTTACGGTTTCGGTCATGCCATAAGTTTCGTAAACATTAGAATTTATATCTTGAATAGCCGTTTTTAATGCGTTTGAAACCGATGTTCCTCCTACTATAATGGTTTTAATATTATTACATTTTTCCAATGTATTTTGAAGCTGCAAAGGCACCATTGCACAAAATGTATAATGCTTTTTAGAATCGAAAATTAATTTAGATGTTGGAGCAATCACGTCTAATTCTAAACCTAAAATCAGGGCTCTAATCAGCATCATTTTCCCTGCAATAAAGGTTGTTGGTAAACAGTGCAAAGCAGAGTCGCCTGGCTTTAAATTAAAAAAATCACCTGTTGTTATAGCGGAATTTACCATAGCTTGCTTTTTAATTTTTATACGTTTGGGTTTGCCTGTAGAACCCGACGTATTAACAGTAATAAAGTCCTTTGCGTCTAACCAATCGAGTAAAAAGTTACCAATAGCTTGCTCATGGAGGAAGCCTTCTTTTACAAAACTATACGCCACATCCATAAGATCATTATAAGTATAATGAAACTTATTGAGTTTAAATTTTAAATGAACTTTATTATAACTGGGAGTCATTGTTTCCTATGTCTTCTATAATTTTATAGTTTTCTTTTGGAGGCTCAACCACAGCACCTAATAATTTATCTTTCCAGTTTGACCAATTGTATTTTTTGGATAAGATAAAAAGTAGAATTGGAAATATTACAAACACAGGTACAAATATTTCTACCACTCCCATTTTTTCTGGATCACTCATATCTTTTAAAATGGAATCGGTTTGAAACGCTGTCCAATCTGCAGTAACCAACAATGCTGTAAATAAATTATTTGCTGCATGAAACCCTAAAGCGAGTTCTAAACCTTCATCCATAAGTGTCATTATACCCAAAAACAAACCGGTACCTATATAATATACCATTATAACATAACCCAGTTTTTCAACTTCTGGATTTGCAATATGGAGTAAACCAAAGCCTAATGATGTTATTATTAATGGCACCCATTTATTCTTTAAAATAACACCTAAACCTTGCATTAAATACCCTCTAAACAAATACTCTTCAAAACTGGTTTGTAGTGGTACAAGTAAAATAGCTATAGCGCATAAAATTAAAAAAGGCTGCAATTTAAAATTAAGCAGATAATCTTCTGGAGTAAATAAAAAACAATCTATAAGTACAAAACCAGTAGATACAATTCCCCAAAGTAAAAACACAAACCAAAATCGTTTCCAATCGATTTTTTTACGTGCTGTCGTTAAATGCGTAAAGGACTGTTTATGTAGAAGTTTTGTAGTAACAAGTAACCCTATGAGCCCAACGGCAAATGACAAAAGCATTAAAAATAGAAACAAATTATTTCCTAAAAGTGTTGCCATTTGTGGTATATCTGTTGGGATTTCACCCGTTCCCATAACTTTAACACCAATAGCTATAAATAAAGGGATCATACCTATTAATTGCCATGCAATAAATACAATAATTACACCTAGTAAATATCGCCACCAATCGTGTAAGACATTAAATGTTTGAGTTATATACATACTTATAAATTAAATTTCCAATTAATATTTTTTTCGTATCGCAAAGTACCATTTTTTACTTGTAATGGCGATTCAAAATTATTAGTAAATAAACTTCCTGTTCCTAAACCCTGTGGCAATTTACTTTGTTTTTTATAAGTATATTGGGCAATAGCATTAAGCCCAATATTACTTTCTAATGCACTGGTAATCCACCACCCCATTTTATTGTTTTCTGCGATTTTAATCCATGTATCGCTTCCTTTAAAACCACCAACTAAACTCGGTTTTAAAATAATGTATTGCGGGTTTATAGTTAGTAGTAATTGTTGCTTTTTCGTTACGGAAAAAACACCTATTAATTCTTCATCTAAAGCTATTGGTAATGGTGTTTTTTCGCAAAGTTTAGCCATGTCTTCAATTTGCCCTTGTTTTATAGGTTGCTCTATAGAATGCAAATCGAATTCAGATAATATTTTTAATTTCTCTAAAGCTTCTAATGGTGAAAATGCGCCGTTTGCATCAACACGTAACTCAATATCCTTTGAAGTGAATTCTTTTCTAATAGATTTTATAAGGTTTATTTCTGCTTGAAAATCAATGGCACCAATCTTCATTTTTATACAAGCAAAACCAGTTTCAATTTTATCTTTTATTTGTTGCTTCATAAAACCTTCAGAACCCATCCAAATAAGTCCGTTAATAGGAATTGCAGCTTTACTTTTAGTAAACGCAGATGGGAATAACTCGAATTCATTTTCACTTTCTAAAGATTTAAAAGCTGTTTCTAATCCAAATTGAATACTAGGGAGTTCGACAAGTTTACTTAGCAACATATCTAAACCAAGGTTTATATGCTCGCAAACCCATTGTAGTTTATCTACGTAATCTGGTCTATCATCTATAGATAAGCCTCTAAACAAGCCACATTCTCCAATGCCTTTTTTGCCATGGTGTTCTAAAATAATAAACCAAGTTTCTTTAGTTTTTAAAACCCCTCGCGATGTCCCACTAGGTTGTTTAAAATTGAAAATATATTTATGGTAAGTAGCAATCATATAGATTTCAAAAATACTCAATAAAAATGTTTAATTTGTAACCCCATTAGAACTAATTTTTTAGCCATGCATTCGCCTGAATTTCCTGACATTATACTATTTGCCATTCCGTTTTTTATAATTTCTATGCTCGTAGAATTGTATGTTACGGTAAAAGAAGGTATTAAAACTTATGAAAAAAAAGATGCCTTATCCTCTATTGCGATGGGTTTAGGTAATGTGTTTTTAGGCTATTTTAGTAAAACCATTGTATTATTATCGTTTTTATTTATTTATGAAAATTTTAGATTATTTACAATTCCAATTACTTGGTGGAGTTTTGTGCTTATCTTTTTTGTTGATGATTTTTCTTATTATTGGTTTCATCGTATCTCGCACGAGTGTCGTTTATTTTGGGCATCGCATGTTGTGCATCACTCCTCACAATATTATAATTTAAGTACGGCATTACGACAAACTTGGTCTGGTGGCTTTTATTCATTTATTTTTTGGCTATGGTTACCATTACTTGGGTTTCATCCTGCAATGATAATGCTCCAGATGTCCATAAGTTTACTATACCAATTTTGGATACATACCGAAACCATCAATAAAATGCCCAGGTGGTTTGAAGCTGTTTTTAATACGCCATCGCACCACCGCGTGCATCATGGCAGCAATCCCATCTATTTAGACAGAAACCATGCTGGTATTCTTATTATTTGGGATAAGTTTTTTGGCACATTTCAACCAGAACTTAAAAACGAAAAAGTGATTTATGGGTTGGTAAAAAACATCGAGACCTATAACCCTTTAAAAATTGCTTTTATAGAATGGGTAAACATGTTTAAAGATACTTTTTCTGGAAGAAAATCAATAAACAGTAGGTTACTTTATTTTATAAAACCACCAGGTTGGAAACACGATGGCTCAGGAAAAATCTCAGACGATCTACGAAAAGAATGGTTGAATTCAGTTAATAGTAATCAACCCTCAGTAGATAGCAAAAAATAATCAAATTTATAGTTCTAAGCTTTCTCCAATTTCTAAAAGCATCAAATCTTTATCCTTTTCAAAAAACTTTCGCTTGGCAACTTCATGGTCTATTTCTATATAACCAAACGTATCAAAATGATAGCCTAAAATTTTATCACATGCTACAAAATCGCTTGCTAAAATAGCATCATCAATTCCCATAGTAAAATTATCTCCTATTGGTAAAATAGCTAAATCTAATTTGGTTTGTAGCGGAATTAATTTCATATCAAACGTCAAAGCTGTATCGCCAGCTATATAAATGTTTTTATGTTCGCCTTCTATCACAAAACCTCCAGGTTGTCCGCCATAACTACCATCTGGAAACGATGAGGTATGAATTGCATTTACGTACTTTACACTGCCAAACTCGAAATCCCAAGTTCCCCCATGATTCATGGGGTGACCTTCTATGCCTTTTTTTTCAAAATATGAAACAATTTCATAATTAGAAATAATCACAGCATCAGTGCGTTTTGCTATAGCCTCAACATCTAAAATATGATCTTGATGCCCATGCGTAACCAAAATATAGTCTGCTTTGAGGTTATTAATATCAATATTAGAAGCTTTAGGGTTTCCTGTAATAAAAGGATCGACCAAAATATGAGTGTCTTCAATTTGAATGCCTAAACTAGCATGACCGTAAAATGTGATTTTCATTTCTTTTAAATTTTATTAGAAAAACAAAAAAACTACAATAAATGCCCAACACCCATTAAAAGCGCCAAAAACACAGTAGTTAAAGCTAACTTTTTTAATTCCGTATCTAGTAATTTAGGGGCTTTATTACTTCTAACTTTTTTGATATGAATTAGTAAAGGAATATACGCCACAACAAAAATTAAATTGTAAGGTGATGTATAATATAATATGCCAAATAAAGCTGATAAAACGATAGCTAAACCTATAAGTAGGGTATGATATATTTTAACTTTTTTTTGACCAAGTGTTACCGCTAATGTTATTTTATTTGCTTTTTCATCTGAAACTATATCACGCATATTATTCAAATTTAAAACACCCATACTTAGCAATCCTATAGTAAATGCTGGTAAAAACACAACATGATCTATAGTTTTAGCAAACAAAACATAACAACCAATAACGCTTACTAAGCCAAAGAAAACAAATACAAAAACATCACCTAAGCCTCTGTATCCATAGGCATTACTACCAATAGTGTATTTAATTGCTGCTACTACACAAGCAATTCCTAATAAAAAGAAAAGTATTGTTAATAAAAAATGTTTAACACCAAAAGCTAAAAATATAAGTGCAAAAGCTAATCCTATAGAAATTAAAATACTAATTCTGATAGCTTTAAACATCTCCTCTGGAGAAATTTTACCACTTTGAATAGCACGTGGTGGGCCAATTCTACTAGCGTTATCTGTCCCCTTAATGCCATCGCCATAATCGTTTGCTAGGTTAGATAATATTTGTAAGCTTAGCGTAGTTAAAATGGCAAGAATGCATACTTCCCAATTAAAGCAACCATTATATTCGGCTAAAAAAGAAGCCAAAATAATTCCAGAAATTGATAGCGGTAACGTTCTTAAACGCATTGTTGAAATCCAAAGAGCAATATTTTTCATTTTACGGAATCCATTTTTTAACAAAGTTAGGCTTACGCTTTTCAAGAAAAGCATTTCTGCCTTCAATGGCTTCATCTGTCATATATGCTAAACGCGTAGCTTCGCCTGCAAATACTTGCTGCCCTACCATACCATCATCTGTTAAATTCATGGCGAATTTCAACATTTTAATAGAGGTAGGTGATTTTGCTAATATGTCTTGTGCCCACTTATAAGCAGTGTTTTCTAATTCGTTATGGGGAATCACCGCATTTACCATGCCCATATCATAAGCTTCTTGTGCTGAATAATTTCTTCCTAAAAAGAAAATTTCACGAGCTTTTTTTTGTCCAACCATTTTTGCTAAATATGCAGAACCATAGCCACCATCAAAACTCGTTACATCGGCATCTGTTTGTTTAAAAATAGCATGTTCTTTACTTGCTAAAGTTAAATCGCAAACCACATGCAAACTATGTCCGCCACCAACTGCCCAACCAGGAACCACTGCAATAACAGCTTTTGGCATAAAACGAATAAGGCGCTGAACCTCTAAAATATTTAAGCGATGATAACCATCTTCTCCAACATAGCCTTGGTGTCCTCTAGATTTTTGGTCTCCACCAGAACAAAAACTCCAAATGCCATCTTTAGTTGATGGGCCTTCTGCAGACAATAAAACCACACCTATATTAACATCTTCATTGGCGTCGTAAAACGCATCGTACAACTCACTGGTTGTTTTTGGTCTAAATGCATTACGAACATCTGGTCTATTAAATGCAATTCTTGCTACACCATTATATTTTTTATAGGTAATATCTTGATATTCTTTTACAGTTACCCATTTTGCTTGCTCCATTTCTTTTATTTTAGTCAAAAATAAATTTTATTTCATTAAAACTCTTATTTAGCCATGAAAAATAGTATTTCAACCATTATTTATTTCGTTTATAAGCTATTCTTAATCTTCCAAATTTAAAACTACTTACTAGGTTTTACATGCTAAGTCTTTATAAGCGCGGTTATACACTAAATTTTAATTTTGAAGACGTAGTGATTTAAATGAAAGTTTCACTTAAAAAAAATAAAAAAGCATAAGAAAAAATTATTGAAGCGTATTTCGTCTTAAAAAAAACGATTTTAATCGAAGGAATATGTATTATCTACACATAGTTAGTATCTTAAGCATATAAACTTTTTATTATTGCACTATAATAAAGAGATTACAAAAAAAAACGGAGATTTAAATACCAATGTTTACATCGGCAATAATAGCTTTATAATTTAGTTTTCAATTTTTTATAAATTATGTGGAATTTTATTTATAGCATCTATTAAAAATTTGTTTGACTAAAAATAAGTAGAAACACGTATTGTTTGTAGTCTTTTTATTTCCTATTTTTGTAATTGGATAAAGTTTAATTCAAAAAAAATTGCATTTAAATTTATTTTTTGTAGTTTAATTGACTCTAATTCAAACGCCTATGCTATTAACAATTACTCTTTCAATTTTTTTATTGGTTATTATAAATTTTTTGCTGCTAAAGTTTAGCTGTAATAAAATAAATAAAACTTCAAAAAAGAACAAAAAGCCTATAGTTTTTAAACCTACTATTGCTTTAGAACAAGAAGATAAAAACCTTGCTCCTACAGGGAGTTAATAAGTTAGACTAGGTTTACCAAGCTATAACTTTTAATTCCTTTTGTTCTAAAAGCAAATTAGTTTTACTAAAGTGCTTATTACCAAACCAATACCCTCTATTTGCGCTTAATGGAGATGGGTGACCTGAATTTAAAATATAATGTTTTTCCTTATTAATTAACTTTATTTTCTGCTTAGCAAAACCGCCCCAAAGCAAAAAAATAACACCTTCTTTATTTTTACTAATGGCATTAATTATTGCATCTGTAAAAACCTCCCATCCATTTTTTTGATGGCTCCCAGCTTGATGAGCTCTTACGGTTAAGGTTGCATTAAGCAAAAGCACACCTTGATTAGCCCAACGTAATAGGTTTCCACTTTTAGGATATGGTATTCCTAAATCATTTTCAATCTCTTTAAAAATATTAGTTAATGATGGCGGATGTGAAATACCATCGTTAACAGAAAAACACAAACCATTTGCTTGCCCCTCACCGTGATAAGGGTCTTGACCAATAATTATAACGTTTACATCATCAAAATGACAAGCATTTAATGCATTGAAAATTTGATTTCTAGGAGGAAAGCAAGTTTGTGTTTTATATTCAGATTTAATAAAATTAGTTAGATTTTTAAAATATGGTTTATCAAATTCTGCTTGCAAATAGGGTTTCCAACTTTCGTGTATTTCTACATTCATTTTTTTAATTATTAGGATAAAATTTTAACCAATAATTCCTTCAACAAATCGCCTTGAGGCACAGCATTACTGCCAACACCTTTGCTTTTAACATCAAACTCACGCAGTACAGAAACAATTGCACTTACTTTTCGCATAGGATAGTTTCTTGCTGCAGCAATATATTCGTTAACAAAATAAGGATTCACTTTTAAAGCCGAAGCCACACTGCGCGGAGATTTATCTTTTAGTCCGTGAAAATGAAGTAATTGAGAAAAGAAATTAAACAGTAAAGACACGGTTACTACCATGGGGTTATCCTTTGGGTTTTCAGCAAAATAATTAACTATCTGGTACGCTTTAACTGCTTTTTTTTCACCAACAGCTTTTCGTAACTCGAAATTATTAAAGTCTTTGCTAATCCCAATATTTTCTTCAATATGTTCTGGAGAAATTTGAGTGCCTTCGGGTAATATAATTTGAAGTTTTTCTAATTCGTTATTAATTTTACTTAAATCTGTCCCTAAAAATTCGACCAACATTTGCGCAGCTTTTGGAGAAATGGTGTAGTTTTTTGGCGATAATACACGACGAATCCAATCGGCTACCTGATTTTCATACAATTTTTTACTTTCGTAAACGACCCCAACTTTTTTTATGGTTTTGTATAAAGCTTTACGCTTATCAATTTTTTTGTACTTATAATTTACAACCAAAACCGTAGTTGGTTGAGGGTTATTTGCATAATCGACTAGTTTTTCAATGGTACGCGATAAATCTTGAGCTTCTTTAACAATAACCACCTGCCGCTCAGCCATCATAGGGTAACGTTTAGCATTACCTACAATATCGTCTATAGAAACATCTCGACCATATAAAACCATTTGGTTAAATCCTTTCTCTTCCTCTAAAAGCACATTATTTTCAATAAAATCTGAAATTTTATCTATATAATATGACTCTTCACCCATTAAAAAATAAATAGGCTTTAAGTTTTTATTTTTTATATCGGTTACTAATTGTTTGACCTCGTCCAAAAGTTATAAATTTTCAAATTACAAACACTAAACTCCAAATTTCGGGACTATATTTAATGGAATTTGGTGTTTTGAATATTGTGAGTTATTAATTTGTGCTTAACTTTGAAAAAATATAAAATCTAAGTATTGCAAGAGCTTAACTTTCCAAAGTTTTCGTTTCGTTTCAAAAATAGCGAAAATAAAGTTTCTATTTTTGATAGTATTCGCAAAAAATTTGTGGTGTTACAACCCGAAGAATGGGTACGTCAACACTGTATTCAATATTTAATAGACATTAAAGGCTACCCGAAATCTTTAATAAACGTTGAAAAAGAATTGATTATAAACACTTTAAAAAAACGATACGATATTATAATTTATAATTCTGATGGCAGCATTCATTTAATTGTGGAGTGTAAATCTCCAACTATTACTGTAAATCAAAATACTTTCGATCAAATTGCCCAATACAATTTAGTGCTTAATGCTAATTATTTAATGGTAACCAACGGATTAAATCATTATTATTGTCAAATGGATTTTAAAAATGAATGCTATCAATTTTTAAAAGAAATTCCTGTGTATAGCGGGTAGTAAGCAGTCGCATAAAGTTAAAAAAACAAATAGTGCAAAATTAACTTATATATATATTAGTTTAAACTTGAAAATAGCTGTCGTTATATTAAATTGGAATGGGAAAAAATTATTGGAACAGTTTTTACCATCGGTTATTGCGTATTCTCAAAATGCAGAAACTTATGTTGCAGATAATGCATCGACAGACGATTCTATTCCTTTTTTAAAAAGCACTTTTCCTTCAGTTAAAATTATTCAAAACAAAGAAAATGGGGGCTACGCAAAAGGTTATAACGATGCTTTAAAGAACATAAAAGCTGATGTTTTTTGCTTGTTAAATAGCGATGTTGAAGTTAGCCAAAATTGGCTCACTCCTATTATTGAAGCCTTTAAAACAGATTCGAACACGGCAATAATTCAACCCAAATTATTGGATTACAAAAAGAAAGACTTCTTTGAATATGCTGGTGCCGCAGGGGGCTTTATTGATAAATACGCTTATCCATATTGTCGCGGTAGAATTTTTAACACCATTGAAAAAGATTTAGGACAATACCCCAATACCACAGAAATTTTTTGGGCTTCGGGAGCATGTTTGTTTATAAGAAGCACTATTTTTAAAGAATTAAAAGGATTTGATGAAACCTTTTTTGCACATATGGAAGAAATAGATTTATGCTGGCGTGCAAAAAATTTAGGCTACTCCATAAAATATGTTGGAGCCTCAACCGTTTACCATGTTGGCGGCGCAACTTTAAGTAATGCCAATCCTAAAAAAACCTATCTTAATTTTAGAAATAGTTTATTTGCTTTAACAAAAAATGCAAATGGCAGTATTTTTTTATTAATACTTTCGCGATTAATTTTAGATGGTATTGCGGGTATTAAATTTTTATTCGAATTAAAATTTAAACACACCATGGCCATTTTAAAAGCGCATGTTAGTTTTTATGGGCATTTAAACCGTCTTTTAAAACAACGAAAAAAAATAAGTCAGTCTATAAAATATTACAAAAAAACATCTATAGTGTATGAATACTTCGTAAATAAAAAAACCAATTATAAAAGTTTGTAAATAGTTAGTAAAAGTTTTGTTAACTATGTTTCAACAATCAGTTTTTTATATACTTTTGCGTTATCAACAAAAACAGGACATTTAATCCCATATTAATTATGAAAAAAGTTTTATTACTTAGTTTATCTACCGTTTTATTATTAAGCTCATGTGTTTCAAAAAAGCAATTCACAGACTTACAAGCAAAACAAAAGGAAACTCAAGATTTATTAAATTCTGCAACTGTTAAATTAAACTCTTGCTTAGAAGACAAAGCATCGGCTACAGCACGCACCACTGCTTTAGAAGAGCAAATTTCAGATTTGCGCAAAAACAATGAGAGCTTAATTATTAGTAACAAAGATTTAACGCTTTTAACCGCTAAAGGTGCTAGTAATGTAGAAAAAACTCTTGAAAGCATAAAAGAAAAAGACCTTAAAATAACACGTTTACAAGATGCCATTACTAAAAAAGACAGTGTAACTTTAGCCCTTGTTACAAGCTTTAAACGTGAAGTTGGTATTAATGATCCAGACATTGAGGTTAATGTTGAAAAAGGTGTTGTATTTATTTCTATTGCCGATAAACTATTATTTAAAAGTGGTAGTTACAACGTAACATCTAGAGCTAAAGAAGTATTAGCTAAAGTTGCTAAAGTTGTAAACAGCAAACCCGATTTTGAATGCATGGTAGAAAGCCATACCGATAATGTGCCATATAGAAAAGAACCTTTATTAGACAACTGGGATTTAAGTGTAAAACGTGCGACTTCTGTAGTGAGAGTTTTGGAGAGTTTAAACGTAAATCCTGGTCAGTTAATTGCTGCCGGACGTAGTTCTAATGTACCATTAGTAGATAACGATACTGCTGAAAATAGAGCAAAAAACAGACGTACAAGAATTGTTGTTCTTCCTAAAATCGATCAGTTTTACGACATGATTGAAAAAGAAATGAAAAACTTAGAAGCTGGTGGAAACTAATTAGCTTTCAATTATAATTTAAGAAGCTCAACTGAAAAGTTGGGCTTTTTTGTTTTTAGAAATTTGGGCGTTACCCTTCCCGATGGCTATGGGGAGGGTCAGGCTTTCGGCAGTCGCTCTCTGCGAGGAGCTCCAACAAACCTGTGCTGAGCGCAGTCGAAGTATGCCTCAATCCTTAACGCGGGCTTACTAACTCAAATACAAATTGCTATTATCGTTTTAGTATACTACTTGATTTTGTAAAAAAAATCGGCTACCTTCGTTTAACGTCGGATATAAAACATTAAAACGGTTTGATATCCTTAAGGAACATTGTGCTTCATGAAATACAGTAACGAATTAATATAAGAAAAGAAACATATGAATCGAATAAAAAAAACATTATCTGCAATTATTTTATTGTCTACTATTGTTGGCTGTAACAATAAAAAAAAGACCATTGAGACTAGTCAAATATTAAAACCTAACATTATTTACATTCTAGCAGATGATTTAGGCTACGGTGATTTAAGTTTAACAGGTCAAGTAAAGTTCTCAACACCAAATATTGACAAATTATCGAGGGATGGAATGTTTTTTACTCAACATTATTCAGGTTCAACTGTTTGCGCTCCATCCCGTTCTTCGCTAATGACAGGACAACATACAGGTCATACTTTCATTCGTGGAAATAGAGGAGTCCAACCAGAAGGACAACATCCTTTGGATTCTTCAATAGTAACAGTTGCTGAACTTTTAAAATCTGGAGGATATATAACAGGTGCTTTTGGAAAATGGGGCTTAGGGAGTCCATCTTCTGAAGGAGACCCCAACAATCAAGGTTTTGATGAATTCTATGGCTACAATTGTCAAACGAAAGGACATAATTATTATCCTTATCACATGTGGCACAATCAAACCAAAGAAATACTAAAAGGAAATATAGGAAAAAAAACTGAAACTTATGCTCCTGAGATTATTCATCAAAAAGCAATGGCATTTATTGAAAAGAATAAAGACACTACTTTTTTTATGTATTACCCCTCTATTATTCCTCATGCAGAACTTGTTGCACCAGAAGAATATATGACAAAATTTAGAGGGAGATTATTGCCTGAAAAAAACTATAAGGGTATAGATGATGGTAAGAGATATAAAAATGGAGGTTATGGTTCGCAAAAAGAACCTCATACAGCTTTTGCCGCCATGGTTTACCTACTAGATAAGCAAGTAGGTGAGATTAGAAAAAAAGTAGAAGAACTTGGTATTTCAGAAAATACCATAATAATATTTACCTCGGATAATGGCCCTCATAAAGAAGGTGGATCTGACCCAAATTATTTTAACAGCAATGCAGATTTAAGAGGACACAAACGTGATTTGTATGAAGGCGGAATACGAGTGCCTATGATTGCATACTGGCCAAAGAGAATCGAGGCAAATTCTACTTCTAATCACATTTCAGCTTTTTGGGACTTTTTACCTACAGTTTGTGAAATCGCACAAATAAAAACACCGCAAAATATAGATGGCATTTCATTCTTACCAGAATTATTGGGAGAAAAACAAGAAAACCATGATTATTTATATTGGGAATTTTTGGAACAAGGAGGGAAACAAGCATTAAGACTTGGAGATTGGAAAGGAATACGCTTGAATATGAACAATAATCCTAAAGCTCCTATTGAACTCTATAATTTAGCTTCTGATATAGGCGAACAAAATAATATTGCTGCTGAAAATCCTGAAATCGTAGAAAAAATTGTCAATATCATGGAGAAAGAACATACCTATTCAAAGGAATTTAGCTTTGGGTATGAAAAGAATTAAGTATAACCTTAAATCCGCAGGTTAACTTCATATCCTCATAATTTTTATCAAAGAGCATATTTTAGACTTATTTTGAGATAGATTTGAGAAATAAAATAGTTTTTCGCTTACCTGACTGTTTTTTA
>Ga0316189_10004595_pt1 | contig 13261 bp, 12 predicted proteins | sample LowCovwburrow_MG_FD_204930 | JGI IMG/M metagenome (GOLD analysis project Ga0316189, IMG submission 204930) | Coastal sediment microbial communities from Maine, United States - Lowes Cove worm burrow | ecosystem: Environmental > Aquatic > Marine > Coastal > Sediment | place: USA: Maine... | reverse complement strand
ACGCCGCGTCACCACACCGGCTTCGGCACGCACAGTCGCTACCGTATGCTCAACGCCATCCAGCGTTTGCATAACCACTTCACCAAGTGCCTCAAGCTTTTCTGTATTGATCACCGCTGTATTGCCATGCAGCGGCACAGCACCACCGGTGTAACCGGTACCACCGCCGCGCGGAATAATAGTCAGACCAAGATCAATACAAGCGCGCACAATATCGGCAACTTCCTGCTCGCTATCCGGGCTGATTACCACGAAGGGCAATTCAACACGCCAGTCAGTCGCATCGGTCGCGTGCGAGACGCGCGCCAGACCGCCAAAATCTATATTGTCATTGCGGGTAATCCGCGCCATGCGACGACGAATACGCGCACGCAGCTCTCTGGACTCTGGAAACCAGCCCGCGAAAGCACTGACGGCATCGCGCGCCCGGTCGACAAGGCGCAGTGCGTCGTCATTGCCATTTGCGCGCGCTACAATCTGATCAAGCCGGTGGTGCAACGCATGCGTCAAAGATTCAAAACGCTTGCGATTTTCCAGCAAGTCATCCTGTATATAGGGGTTACGGGTAACCACCCACAAATCGCCGAGCACTTCGAACAGCATACGCGCCGAACGACCGGTGCGGCGCTCGGCACGCAAGCCCTCTATCACCTGCCACATCTCTTCGCCGAGAAAACGCAGGACGATTTCACGATCGGAAAAGGACGTGTAGTTATAGGGTATTTCGCGAATTCGATGCGGCATGAGGTGTGCGCAATGTGCTGGAGAACAGGAACGCTATTGTAGCAGTTTTTAGGGCACGCCTGATTAATCCATGCGTGCGCCAGGAACATGCTCGATCGCACCCAGGTAATCCCGGGGCAGCGAGTCAGTAATCTTCGAGGTAGGGCACCGTTAGCCGGTAAGGCGCATGCAGATCATAGATGTGCACTGAACCGTCGTCCGAGGAACTCGCAACATAACGCCCGTTCGGGCTAAACCGTGCTCGCTGGCCACACAGCTCATGCGTCTGCAGCCTGCGCTCCACCTGCAGGCTGGATGCATCGTAGAGTAACAACTGTGAATCCGTATCACGCCCAAGACTGACCCAGCGGGCGCCGTCAGGACTGATATCCACGGAATTGACTTTACCCAGGTGCTCTGTCGCCTGTTCCACCAGGCGATCGGTATCCAGTTGCCACACCAGCAACCTGAACCAGCCACCCGCAAGTAATAGCTTGTCATCCGGCGAAAATACCAGGTCGCGCGCCTTGCGACTCGGTCTCTTCAGTTCGACACGCTGCTTCAAGCCAGCGTCGAGCAGAGACACATGACCGGTGGCCGATGACACTGCCACGCGCTCGCCTGAATGACTGACGGCTACCGAAAGGGGTGATTCAAATGGATACTGCGCCGTCAGTTCGAGCGCCGGCAGACTGACTTTATTTATACCACTGGCATTGATAACCAGCAGCCAGGCCCGATCGGGCGCAATCGCCATATCAATGGCACCGGAAAACTGCGCGCTGGCCACCTGTTGGCGCGCATCAATGTTATTGACCACAAGCAAACCACTGCTATCGACACTGACGACTTGCCGCTCATCCAGCCAGCCCAACCCTGTCACCGGTTTCTGGTGCGCATCCAGCACATACAGCTCATCGCCATCCTCGGCCGACCATATTTTTATCTTGCCACGATAACCACCGCTGGCAATGCGCTGACTGCCAGGGTCAAAAGCAATACGCCAGGCACCTGATTCGTGGACCCGGGCGAGATCCACGTTCGGCGCCTGGGTCGCCATGGGTGCACATGCGGACAGCAACACGCCAAAAAACGCCGCAAAAAAAACGGGGCCCGAAGGCCCCGTTCTGACTTCCGTTCGACTCACGTCGATTAGAAGGAGTGACGCATACCCAGAGAGAAGATTTCGTCTTCGCCCTTTTCGTCATAGTCAGTATTGGCGTAACCGCCGAATACCATGGTACGTTTGCTGAACTTGTGGTACGCAGCAATACGCCATACATCGTACTCTTCCAGATCGTCGGCAGTGTTATTCTGGCCATCCTTACCGTCGGAGTCGCTACCATGACCATAGTCAGCACCGATCAGGTTGTTACCGATGGTGTAAGTGGCACCTACGCTGTAGATATCAGCACCATCATCCTGAGCAGTACCGGCACGACCACCGGTACCGCCGTTGATACCATTAGTACGCTGAGCCGTGATCAGACCACCGTCCATCTCATAGATGCCGTGGAAAGAGAACGCATTCCAGGTGTACTTGGCCAGTACCTGCGCAGCACTTGCATCGTCATCCTGCTGGGTGTCGATGTAGGAAGCGGCTGCGAAGAAGTTGCCACCCTTGTACTGGATACCCAGGCTGTAGGGATCGTCGTCTTCAGCGTTACCCTGCTTGTCGCTATCAAACTGATAGGTAGCTGTCAGGCCAAGGCCCTTCCACTTCGGCGAGTCATAGCGTGCGATGTTAGTACCACGACCTTCACCTTCTTCACCCTTGCCGGAGTGCAGGTTGGACTGTAGACCGGTGCCACGTGACTGCAGGTTGGTGCGGTAGAATGCGTCGATCTTGCTGCCCGGTGATTTGTAGGCAGTGGAGGTGGTACCAAAAGTCATCTTACCAAAGCGTTCCATCTTGAGACCAATGTACTGGTCACGACCGACAAGGCTGCCGCCTTCGGTAATATCCGACTGGTATTCCATTTTGAAGAAAGCGGACATACCGTTGCCCAGATCTTCAGAACCCTTGACACCAATTGATGATGTGTTGGAATTCATGTTGATATCGTCTGAATAACCCGGAGCGTCGGAATCAACCGCATCCAGTTCCAGAGTCAGTTTACCGTAGAGTTTAACGTCTGCGCTGGCCAGGCCCATTCCGCCTGCCAGTATCAGACCCATTGCTGAAGCAATCAGTTTTTTGTTCATGAGAGAACTCCTCGTTAACTTGAGCTTAACTTAGCACAGGATAGTCGTTACGAGTTCGAAGCTTAGCGCACACTCTGACAGCAATGCAACAAATATTTTCAAAAAAACCACAACAGGTGTTTTTTGTATCTTTATTGCAACACAAGAGAGAGAAGTAGCGCCAAATAGCTGTCGAGACTCATATATAAAGAAAACCAATGTCGCATTGCGACGTCATGTTTTTGACGACAGCAGAGCCGAAAACTTTAGTATTGTGACCAAAAATACAACAAATATTATCAGGCGGGCAAGACGCGTCAGGACGGGAAATATTCCAACACTGAAACAGAGCCCAACAAAAAGCCCCGCTATGCGGGGCTCCTTCATAAAAACAAAACCCGCCTGCGGCGGGTTCCGGTTTTATTGGCTGGCGGACAAGGATTCGAACCTTGATTAGAGGCGTCAGAGGCCACTGTCCTGCCGTTAGACGATCCGCCAAATTAGGGGTTGCTATTAACGCTTGCTGAACTGTGGAGCGCGGCGAGCCTTGTGCAGACCGACTTTCTTGCGCTCGACCTCGCGGGCATCACGTGTCACGAAACCGGCCTTGCGCAGTGGGCTACGCAGTTCGCCATCGTAACTGATCACAGCGCGAGTAATGCCAAGGCGAATGGCACCCGCCTGGCCGGTGGTACCGCCACCCTTTACCGTGCAGTTAACATCGAACTGCTCGTGCATATCCACTTTTTCGAGCGCCTGGCGGACAATCATGCGCGCCGTCTGACGACCAAAGTACTGATCCAGCGGCCGGCCGTTAACGGTGATCTCACCGCTGCCCTTTTTCAGGAAAACGCGTGCCGCGGAACTCTTGCGGCGACCGGTTGCGTAATAGGTATCACTCATAATTCAAATCTCTGCTTAGATTTCCAGCGCTTTAGGCTGCTGGGCGGCGTGCTGATGATCGGGACCCGCATAGATCTTCAGTTTGCGGTACATGGCGCGACCCAGCGGGTTTTTCGGCAACATGCCCTTCACAGCAAGCTCCAGCACCCTGCCAGGGGCCTTGGCCTGCAGCTTTTCGAAGCTGATCGACTTCAGGTTGCCGATGTAACCGGTGTGATGATGGTACATCTTGTCGGTGGCCTTGCGGCCCGTGACGCGAATCTTGTCGGCATTGACTACGACAATATAGTCACCGGTATCCACGTGCGGCGTGTACACAGGCTTATGCTTGCCACGCAGGCGCATCGCGATTTCGCTGGCCAGCCGGCCCAGGGTTTTGTCCGCGGCGTCGACAACAAACCAGTCGCGCCGGACTTCATGCGCTTTGGCACTGAAGGTTTTCATTGGATTCTGCTCCGAAAATTCGGTCGTTCTACAAAAGAGCGGGAATAATACAGAAGCCCTTGTCGGGTTTCAACGTATTCATTGGACAAAAAAAAGCGCGACTGGAGGAGTCGCGCTTCAAAAACCACCAAAGGAGGATTGGAGGAGCTGACCGGCCAGATAGTTGGGGGCTGACCGATCAGACAATTAGAATTTTATAATATTCTTTCCCTATGTCAACCCCCCGTCTAAAAATCATTCCAGAAATAGCCATACGTTCAGCTTCAATCCCGACAATCCGCACCAAGGCACTGATTTATTTGATATTTTATTTTACAGGTGCGCGCGAACGGTACAAGATAACCAGCATCGGGCATAAACAAGCCCGGAGTCAGATCTTTAAACGCTCGACAACTCGCCCATTCAACAAATGTTCGTCAATAATTTCGTCGATATCCTGCTGATCGACGTAGCTGTACCAGACCTCGTCCGGGTAAATCACCAGTACAGGCCCTTCGTTGCAACGATCAAGGCACCCCGCCGTGTTGATACGCACTCGATCAGCACCGGCAATACCCAGCTCCTTGGTACGCTGCTTGGCGTAGTCACGCAAGTCCTGGGCGTTGAAGCGCTGACAACAGGTACTGCCGTCTGCGCGCAGGTTGGTACAGAAAAAGACATGGTACTGGTAATAAGACATAGGCATCATCTCATCTCGCTGGCGGCACCATACACGACCGGGATGTGTTCGAACAACATAGCTTGTCATCCACAACGCTCACCCAGTATTTCATGACCATGAACGATTTATCTGCCACAGAACGTTGCGTGAAATGCGGCCTTTGCCTGCCACATTGCCCGACCTTTACCCTCACCGGTAACGAGGCGGACTCCCCGCGCGGCCGCATCAGCCTGATGCAATCGCTGCAGCAGAGCGATACCGCCCTGTCACCCGGCCTGTTCCAGCATCTCGACCAGTGTCTGCAGTGTCATGCCTGTGAAGCCATGTGTCCGTCCCAGGTCCCGTTCGAGGCGCTGATGGATACCGCGCGCGCTCAACTTGAGCCCTATCGGCAACGGCGGATGATCGACCGACTGGCCGGCAACCTGGGCCTCCGGCTAGTCACTTCGCCAATCGCACAGCGGCTCTCTGCCGCCGCACTCAAGGGCATACAGACCCTGAGACTGGACCAACTTCTTGCAGCATTGCCAATAACACCCAGCTGCATCAAACGCGGACTACGCCTGATCCCGGACCGACAGCCCTCGCGGTTTACACACCCGGCAACGGCAAAACGCTCTGCCGCTGCACTGCAGCGGGTACAACTCTTCACTGGCTGTACAGGCGACCTGTTCGACCGCACAACTCTCAACGCCACACAAAGGTTGCTGGACCGGCTCGGTTACGCAATCGATATTCCAACCGCGCAAACCTGCTGCGGTGCATTGCACCAGCACAATGGCGAACCGGGCAAAGCCTCCCGACTGGCACAAACAAACATCGCCACTTTCCCGGGCCCGGAGCCGGTAATCACGATTGCCAGTGGTTGCCAGGCGAGGCTAAAAAGTTATGCCAGCTACCACCCTGAGGGCGCAGACTTCAGTGACCGCGTTACCGACATACTGAGCTTTCTGCTGGCTCGCGGTAACACCGGTCTTGAATTCAAGCCGGTGAACATCACGCTGGCACTGCACATTCCGTGCACGCAGCGTAATGTGCTTCAACAAGCCGGAGTCGCTGCACAAGTACTGGCGTGGATCCCTGGCCTGAAAATTATCACCCTCAACCCGAATGGTGGTTGCTGTGGGGCGGCAGGCAGCTACATGCTAAGCCAGCCGCAGCTCTCGGAGCCACTGGGCCGGCAGATGGCAGATGCCTTCATAGCCAGTGGCGCACAACAGCTGGTCACCACCAACATCGGCTGCGCGCTGCAGCTGCGCGCCGCCCTCAGGGAACAGCGTGCTGACGTGGAAGTATTGCATCCAGTTACCCTGATAGAAGCCGCGCTCACGTGAGACCAGAGCGGAATTCATTTGCCCAATACGAAAGGTACCGCGAATACCACATGCCTGTCTGGCAGCTGAATATCAAACTCCGCAATCCAGTCCGTGCGGCCGGATACACAGATCGGCAGTGTGACCTCACCCTGCCATGCGCCCTCCGCGACATGCGTCAGCGCATAGCGATTCAACCCCATTGCCATATCACGCATTGAAAAACTCACGGTAACAGCCTTTACATCTTGCATGCCTTCAGTCTGTATTACGACAGGGAAAGGCTGCAGGGCGCGCGGTTTTATCTCGAATAACACATCGATGAACGCATCCACATCGCTAACTCGACACCCCGTCAGCACATCACAATCAGCCGCTGCAACTAACTGACTCACCGGCAACAGCTCAGGCTCTGGCTGCGGACTGCATGCCAGCAACAGCAAACCGGCCAACAACACAATACTATTCACGCCGACTTTCATTAAGCATCCCAGAGGGCACGTATGGCCGCGATGCCTTGCCCGCCACATTGCCGTGCGCGCGCCAGGTCAGCAGGCCGCATTCCACCCAGCGCGTAAACGGGCACCGAACAGCAATCCACCCACGCAGAAAAATTTTCCCAGCCTATTGGAACAGTATCCGGATGACTTGCAGTCGCCTGTACCGGCGACAATACGACGGCATCAGCCCCCATAGCTACAGCCCGTTTGAGTTGTTCAGGATCGTGACATGAAGCCAGCACCTTGAAATGCTCAGGCAATGGCCGCGTCTGGAAGGCTTGCAATCGTTGCGAGGTCAGGTGGATACCGTCTGCACCCAGTTGTTCTACCAGGTCCGGTTCGCTATTGAGCAACAGTAATGCCCCGCTGGCCCGGCACAAAGGCAGCACTCTGGAAGCCAGCTCGGCGTAGGCTTCTTTCCGCAACGAGGGTGCTCGCAGCTGCACCAACCCTATGCCTCGCGCGAGACAATCCTGGAGTTGCTGCAGAAACTCAGTGGTGCGCAGCGGCTCTGGTTCCGGCGTTATCAGGTAAGCTGACGGCAACTGCAGCGCCTGAATAATCGGTTTGTTTGCTGCTGGGAAGGCGCGGCTGCCCAGTTCGTCAATCGCGACCCAATCAACGATCTGCCCCTCTCGCCCGTGGATCTCGCCACTGAAAGTCTCTACCTGCCAGACATCCAGCAGCACCTGGCGATCGGGGTAAACATAAGGGATACGAATTAATCGCTGCACCGACTCAACGGTAATACCGAGCTCTTCATGGAGTTCTCTTGCCAATGCCCGCTCTACCGTTTCGCCTGACTCAAGCTTGCCACCAGGAAACTCCCACAGACCACCCTGGTGGACATGGTCAGGACGCAGACTGATTAGAACCTGGCGTTGCGAGTTGGTAATCGCTGCAACGGCAACGTGCAGACAGCCGGCCCCGCCACCTTCAGCTGCGGTACTCGGCATTGATGCGCACATATTCGTGGGACAAATCGCTGGTCCAGATGTGTTCGCAGGCGTCGCCACGCCCCAGGCGGATATCAATAAGAATTTCCTCCTCGTCCATGACACGCTGACCACTGGCTTCCTGGTAACCATCAGCCACACCGCCATCCCGCACAATACATACGTCGCCCAGGTAGATCTCGATAGCATCGATATCAAGATTATCCAGGCCGGCACGACCTACAGCCGCCAATATGCGCCCCCAGTTTGGATCGCTGGCGAACAAGGCGGTTTTAACCAGCGGCGAATGCGCCACTGTGTAGGCTACTTGCAGACATTCGTCACTGTCCGCACCACCGCCCACACTAACGGTAACAAATTTGGTGGCACCTTCACCATCGCGCACAATCAACTGCGCGAGGCGCTCACAGACTTCAGCGACTGCAGCACTGAAGGCGCTATAACCGGTATGGGAAGCGTCGATCAGCCCGGTACCGGCACCACCTGTAGCGATAAGAACACAGGCATCATTGGTAGAAGTATCACCGTCGACGGTAATGCGATTAAACGAACGATTTACTGCGGATTGCAGACATTGTTGCAACGCAGCGGCTTCAACTCGTGCATCAGTAGCAATATAGGCCAGCATGGTCGCCATATCGGGTCGTATCATGCCACTACCCTTGGTGATACCGGTAATGGTCACTTGCTGACCGTCAATATCGAGCCTTACAGAAACCCCCTTGGCGACGGTATCTGTGGTCATAATCGCGTGCGCTGCAGCTGACCAGTTCTGTTCCGACAAGTCCTGCACAAGCGACGGCAACGCCGCTTCAAAGCGCTCGACTGCGAGTCGCTCCCCAATCACCCCGGTTGAAAACGGTAGTACTGCACTCGCATCACAGCCTGCCTGTCGGGCCAACACCTCACAGGTCCGGCGCGCGTCATCAATACCGGGTCGCCCCGTACCCGCATTAGCGTTACCACTATTGATCAGCAAATACCTTGGATCAGCGGACTGAAGGTGCTCTCTGGCGACAATGACTGGTGCAGCACAAAAAGCGTTACGCGTGAACACTGCTGCACACTCACTGCCCTCGGCTACAGCAATTACTACGAGATCCTTGCGGCCCTGGTAGCGAATACCGGCAGCAGCGACCCCAAGCTGAATACCCTTGACGGGTAACAACTCCGGAAGTTTGGTATATCCAATAGGCATCTACTTAAAGCACCCGGATAGCGGCCGGTATCGACTAGTTGAGTTTACCGTGGCATTGCTTGAATTTCTTGCCGGAACCACAGGGACAAGGCTCATTACGCCCTACCTTGCGTCCATCGCGTACGAATGGCTGATGCTCGGCTGCTGCCGACTCGTCAGCCTCTCCCTCAGGGGCAGCATCACCCATGGCACTCGCCTCATCATGACGGTACTCCATTTCAGCACTGCTGCGCCGCTGCGCGTCAACTGCCTCGACATCGGATTCGGTGCGCACCTGCACCTTGGAAAGAATACTTACCACATCCAGCTTGATCCGGTCCAGCAGACTGGTGAACATCTCGAAAGCTTCACGCTTGTATTCCTGCTTGGGATTCTTCTGCGCATAACCACGCAGATGGATACCCTGGCGCAGGTAGTCCATGGCAGCCAGGTGTTCCTTCCAGGTCTGATCGAGCACCTGCAGCATGACCGACTTCTCGAAGTGCCGCATGGTCTCCGGACCGGTCATCTTTTCCTTTTCATTGTAGGCCGCTTCCAGCTCGTCGAGTATTTTGCTGCGCAGTGTTTCCTCGTGCAGATCATGATCTTCATCCAGCCACTGCTGTACAGGAAACTTCTGCGCGAACTCTGTTTCTATTGCAGTTTCAAGGCCGGATATATCCCACTGCTCATCAAGACTGCCGGGGCGGATATAATTACTGATCACGTCATTGACAATATCTTCACGTATCGCCTTGACGGTATCTGAAACGTCATCTGTTGCCATCAATTCATTGCGTTGCTCGTAGACGACCTTGCGCTGGTCATTGGCCACATCGTCAAACTCGAGCAGATTTTTACGAATCCCGAAGTTGTGTCCCTCTACCTTGCGCTGAGCGTTGGCAATGGCTTTGCTGACCCAGGGGTGCTCAATAGCTTCACCTTCCTGCATACCCAGTTTCTGCATAAGCCCGGAGACGCGCTCCGAAGCAAAGATGCGCATCAAATTATCTTCCAGCGAAAGATAGAAACGACTTGAACCAGCATCGCCCTGACGCCCGGATCGACCACGCAACTGATTGTCGACACGACGGGACTCGTGACGTTCGGTGCCTACGATGTGCAGACCGCCTGCTTCCAGAACCTGCTGATGACGCTGCTCCCATTCTTTCGTCAAGCGGGCAATGGTGTGCTCATCAACATCGCCCAGCTCGGCAAGCTCTGCATCCAGACTGCCACCCAGGACAATATCTGTGCCTCGACCTGCCATATTGGTAGCGATCGTAACGGCGCCGGGGCTACCGGCTTGTGCCACGATATGCGCCTCCCGCTCATGCTGCTTGGCGTTAAGTACCTCGTGTTTGATCTTCTCGCCGTTCAGCAATTTGGACAGGTACTCCGATGTTTCTATGGATGTCGTGCCTACCAGCACCGGCTGCCCGCGTTGCCGGCAATCGCGGATGTCTTCGGCCACAGCGTCGAACTTTTCCTTGACCGTCAGGAATACAAGATCGCCCCGGTCATCACGCACCATGGGTTTGTTGGTCGGCATCACCACGACTTCCAGGCCATAGATTTCCTGGAACTCCGCGGCTTCGGTATCCGCAGTACCGGTCATACCGGACAATTTGCTATAAAGCCGGAAGTAATTCTGGAAGGTAATCGACGCCAGGGTCTGATTCTCGTTCTGGATCTTCACCCCTTCCTTGGCCTCAACCGCCTGATGCAAGCCTTCTGACCAGCGCCGTCCTGGCATGGTGCGACCGGTAAACTCATCGACGATGACCACCTGTCCGTCCTGCAATATATAATCCACGTCCTTCTGATAGAGTGCCTGGGCCCGAAGTGCAGCGTTGAGGTGATGCATAAGTGTCAGGTTCGCAGCATCGTAAAGACTTTGCCCTTCCTGCAACAAACCCGCCTTTGACAGCAGGTCTTCAACGTTCTGATGGCCTGCTTCCGTCAGGTTAATCTGTTTCTGTTTTTCATCGACACTGTAATCACCGGGACCATCTTCCTCTTCCTGCCTGACCAGCTTCGGCACTATGTCTTTCATAACCAGGTACAGGTCTGAATTGTCGTCGGTGGGCCCGGAAATTATCAGCGGCGTGCGCGCTTCATCGATGAGGATAGAGTCAACTTCGTCAACCACAGCGGCGTTGAGCTCGCGCTGCACCTTTTCTTCCATGCGGAACGCCATGTTGTCACGCAGGTAATCAAAGCCAAATTCGTTATTGGTGCCGTAGGTAATGTCAGCATCGTAGGCAGCTTTCTTGTCCTGATGATTCATGCCGGCCACAGCAACACCGGTAGTCAGCCCAAGAAAACCGTACAGTTTACCCATCCACTCGGCATCGCGCCGAGCCAGATAATCATTCACCGTAACAACGTGAACACCCTTGCCGCTGAGCGCGTTCAGGTAGGCAAACAATGTGGCTACCAGGGTTTTACCTTCACCAGTGCGCATCTCGGCAATTTTGCCCTCGTTGAGCACCATGGCGCCGATCAGCTGTACGTCGAAGTGGCGCATCCCCAGGGCGCGTCGCGCACCTTCCCGCACTACTGCAAACGCTTCCGGCAGCAGTTGCTCCAGGGTCTCGCCATCCTGGTAGCGCTGACGAAACTCGTCGGTGCGGGCTCTCAATTGCTGGTCGTCGAGCTTTTCAGTCTCCGGCTCCAGCGCATTGATTTTATTAACTGTCTTTGAAAGACGCTTGAGAATTCGGTCGTTGCGGGTGCCAAAGACCTTGCCTAATAGGGACGTAACCATTGTCTGGACGAATACTCTGCCGATTCGGTAATAATTTCAGAAGGCAGGCATCATACCTCATATAGGCATGGGCGTGCAGGTGTCAGCTCAACGGTTTGCGACGGGTCTGGACATACTTGGTGGGATTTACCTGGTTACCGTTCTTCAGCACCTCATAGTGCACGTGCGGGCCAGTGGAACGGCCACTGGAACCCATCAGGGCGATACGCTGCCCCTGCTCGATCCGCTCACCGACCTGTACCAGAATCTCCTGGCAGTGCCCATAGCGGGTCGATAATCCGTTACCGTGGTTGATTTCCACCAGCTGACCATAGCCATAGCGCTTACCCGCCCAGGTGACCACACCGGCTCCGGTTGCGACGATGTCGGCACCCATCTGGCCCGCGAAATCTACACCCTTGTGCATCTGCTGGCGACCGTGGAAGGGATCCGCACGCTTGCCGTAGTAGGAGGACAACCAGCCTTTGGTAATGGGCCGGCCATGGGGAGAAACCGCCTGTTTGAGCTGGCGTCGACTGACAACCCGGTCGAGCACCTCCAACTGGCGGGCTCGGTCGTCAAGCTGCAAGGCCAGATCGTCCAGCGCCTGCATAAAATCGATTGCCCCCATGGTTTCACCATCACCGGCCTCGGTAGGACCACCACGTGCCGGCAACTGATCAAAATCGAATTCTGACTTACTCAAGCTGGCGACTTCGGTCAGGCGCTGACCCAGCGCCTCCATACGCAGCACCTGCGCCTGCATCTGCCCCAGCCGCACGGCCAGAGCATTCAACTGGTTTTCGGCAGCCCCACGCGCCTGGGCAAGTTCCTGTTTTTGCTCTTCCAGAGCCACCTGCCATTGAACATCGTCAGGATTGTCCTGAACTACTACTTTGGGCTGGTGATCCGCGAACAGGTAGCCAAACCAGGCTGTTCCCGTCAGCATGGCACAAACTACCAGCACGGCTGGCACCCAGACAGCCGGGCGATTCAGCTGAATACTGCCGGACTTGCCGTACTTAGTGGTGTAGAGTAGAAATTTCATTGACTGCCTGTATCCGGTTTTAAATTATGCGTCAGAAAACTGCCGCCAGTTGTTCACATATCCTTAAACAGGCTGCGCTGCCCATCCTGGAACGCGCCCGCAAACTGGCGCGTTTTGAGCAAGCCGTACTGAGGCTCTTGCCGGCCGATCTTGGCGCGCATTGTAGAGTGCTGAACCTCAAAAACGAAATACTGGTTCTTGCCACTACGACTCCGGCCTGGGCCGGGCGCCTTAGATTTGCCGCTCCCGAATTACTTAAGCAACTCAAGTGCCAGCATCACATGGAGATTCGCGGGGTTGAGCTCAAAATTCACCCTGAAGCAAATGAAAATCAACCAGTTAAGCGAAAGCCCATGCAAATGTCCCTGAGTAGCGCCGAACTTCTGGCCAAAACTGCCCAGTCGATCAAACACCCGGAGCTACAGGAAGCCCTCTACCGTTTAGCGGCAAAAACCCGGAAATATTAAGTAGTTCCGCCAGCTATTCAGGCAGATACAGGAATTGGTCTGGTAAGCCAGTCGGGCGTGGTGGCCGGATCCTCAAAGGTAACGACCTCCCAGGCACTAGTTTGCTGCACAAGTTCACGCAGAAGGCGGTTATTCA
>Ga0316189_10004592_pt1 | contig 13264 bp, 12 predicted proteins | sample LowCovwburrow_MG_FD_204930 | JGI IMG/M metagenome (GOLD analysis project Ga0316189, IMG submission 204930) | Coastal sediment microbial communities from Maine, United States - Lowes Cove worm burrow | ecosystem: Environmental > Aquatic > Marine > Coastal > Sediment | place: USA: Maine... | reverse complement strand
TAACGCCTGCTATGCGGACAAAGCGGACTTGTGCGGCTGCGGCTTTTGCTGACGCAGCATTTCTTTGTAGCCACAATATTTGCTCTGCTAGTCTGCCGGCTCAATCGTGAGAGCGGTCACTGGGTTGCGGGCCAAATGTCGTTCGTCGCCTCGGGCGCTTGCGCGGATGACGCAAATCATTATCTTTGGCCAAACGGCGCATGCCGCCTAGCCTCACCTTGTGGATTCTTGCCCAATCAATTTCCATTTGCCAGTTCTGCGCGGCAATGACTTACTTTGGCAAATCATTCATTGCAGCCAGCGTATGGTCCAAGCCGGATCGAATGTGACCTTCCAGAACGTCCTTGGCCGTTGCTATATCCCGTGTAAGTGCCGCATCAAACATGGCCTTGTGTTCGTCGATCGCGGGCGTGCCGCGGTGGGTTAACACCAGCATCTGGTAGCGCAGGTACTTATCGAAGATCGTTCCATGTAGCGACAACAGATTCTCTGAATTGCAGGCTTGGATCAGCGCCTGATGAAACTCCCAGTCATAGCGTTTCCACAGTTCTTTCTGACTATTGTCCCCATTGAGCATTTTCTGCTCGATCAGGTGCAACTTGTGGTGGGCGGCGACAAGATTTCCTTCCCAATCCGCGTCACCACTTTCGATGGAGGTCTCGAGCGCCGAACATTCCAGCAAAATGCGCAGCTCTGCGATCTCTTTGAGATCCGTGGCCGAGACGGGACGCACAAAGAAACCACGCTGCTCGGCTGCCTGTACGAACCCTTCGCTTGCCAGACGGTTCAGCGTTTCGCGCAACGTCGACACGCTGGCTGTATAGCGGTCACGCAATCCGTCAAGCTTGAGTTTCGCACCCGGTACGAGTTCACCAAAGATGATGTCATGCTTGATCCGCTCATACGTGCTGGACCCAACGGTCGGGGCGGTTTGGGACATGCTGGGCCTTTCGTCCTTGGTTTCACAGACGATAGCATGATCATCCGATATTCCTCAACAGCAGATAAAATATGCAATAATATTAAATCTCATATATTATTGCGAATCTCGATAACTCTGCTAGCGTGGTCGAAATGCGGTGTACGAGGGCCAGATGGGTCAACCAAAAAGAATAGCAGTTGTCGGGGCGGGGCTTGTCGGCCAGCGGCACATTGCAGCGATTAGCCAGGTGGATGGTGTCGAGATGGTAGCCGTGGTTGAGCCCGGCCCATCCGATCAGACGGTGCCTGTCTTTGCCACGCTGGATCAGATGTTCGCAGCCGTTGATGTGGATGGAGTGATCCTTTCCACGCCAACATTATTGCACGTTGAGGGCGGCATGGCCTGCGTCGAACGCGGCGTCCCTGTGTTGATCGAGAAACCTTTGGCGGCCTCTGCCGATGAGGCCCAAGAGCTGATTGATCGCGCCCGTAAAAAGGATGTGCCGATCTTGGTCGGTCATCACCGCCGCCACAATCCGATCATTCAAAAGACGGCGCAACTTATCAAGGATGGTGCAATCGGTCAGGTACGCGCGGCGCAGGTGACGTGTTGGTTTTACAAGCCTGATGACTATTTTGACGTCGCACCCTGGCGCAAGAAGGCGGGTGCAGGCCCGATATCCGTGAATCTGGTGCATGACGTTGATCTGATGCGCTACTTTCTGGGCGAGGTTGTGACCGTGCAGGCGCAAACTGCGCCGTCCCTGCGCGGGTTTGAAAATGAAGACCTTGCGGCGGCGGTGCTGCGGTTTGGAAGCGGTGCGGTCTGTACCATCACAGTGTCCGACAGCATCGTTTCACCATGGAGCTGGGAGCTGACATCGCGGGAGTATCCGATTTATCCCGCGACGAACGAATCCTGTTATCTGATTGGCGGGTCCGAGGGTGCGTTGTCGATTCCCGATATGCGGCTTTGGCAGCATGAAGGCGGCACAAGTTGGTGGAATCCGATCAAAGCAACAGCCATGCCCGTCAGCACGTCTGATCCATTGATCAACCAAATCGCCCATTTCAAGGATGTGATCGCAGGAGCAGCAATGCCGCTCGTAACTGGCGAAGAAGGCTTGAAAACACTGCGCGTTGTCGAGGCGATTCAAGCCGCCGCGCGCTCACAATCACTGGTTCAGCTGGGCGCAGGGCGGGCACACAACCCGGCAGCAGCTGAATAAAATATCCGATATTTTGCAAAATCTATTGCTAAATGAGGAAAATGAGGCATTAATCTGCCGCACAAACGGGTCCGAGAGGGCCAACATATGTCTGGGAGGACAACATGACACTTAAATTGACACGCCGTCTTGCGATGGCTTCCATGATTGCAGCGGGTACATTTGCTGCTTCTGCACCTGCATTTGCCGATGGTCACGCCATTCAGCTGCGCATGGCCACATCCGGCTCCGAAACGGACGCCCGCTCGGTGGCGCTCGCCGAAGTCTTCGGCCCAGCCGTGGCAGGTTTTGCATCCTACGAGCCATCCTACAACGCGACCCTGTTCGACCAAGGCACAGAGTTGGACGCGATAAGCCGTGGCAACCTTGAAATGTCGATCACATCCGCGCAGGAACTTGCACAGTTCTTCCCCGAGTTTTCGATCTTTGCGACAGGCTACGTGCATCAGGACGCTGCCCATCAAGTGCGCGTGTTCAACGACCCGCTGATGGCACCGTTCCTTGCGACCGTTGAAGACGAATTGGGCGTTAAGCTGCTCTCGGTTATGTATCTGGGCCGTCGCCACGTAAACCTGCGCCAGACCCGCGAAGAGCTTGACGTGCAAACGCCTGCCGACCTTGCTGGCGTGAACCTGCGGATGCCGGGCACGGATGCATGGCAGTTCTTGGGTGCCGCTCTTGGCGCCGCGCCAACGCCAATGGCCTTTTCCGAAGTTTACACGGGCCTGAGCACAGGCGCGATCGATGGACAGGACAACCCGCTTCCTACCGTGGTTGACCGCAAGTTCTACGAGGTCACAAACCAGATCGCACTGACATCCCACCTTGTGGATCTGAACTATATCGCGATCTCTGCTGCGACGTTCAACGCTATGACACCTGAACAGCAGTTGACTGTCCAAAAAGCCGCAGATGCCGCTGCCGCTGTTGGCCGTCTGCGCCAGCTTGAGTTGGAAAACAACCTCGCGGCATTCCTCGAGGACAACGGTGTTGAAGTCTATACGCCTGATCTGGCAGCGTTCCGTGAGCACGTGCAGGCGCAGTATGTTAATTCCGAATTTGCCGCCAGCTGGCCTGAAGGTGTGCTGGACGCGATCAACGCTCTCGGCAACTAAGACCTGATAGGGGGACTCGTTATGAAAGCCATTTTCCAGGGGGTCTCCCGCATCTGCGACGCGATCGCGGCCACTTTGTTGGCCGTGATCTTTTTCACCTTTCTTTTACAGATCGCCACACGATACGCGCCCAAGATTGTCGATTATCTTGGCTTGGCGGCGACCTTTCCCGCGCTTGGCACTATTCAACCGCTCGGCTGGACGCTTGAGCTTATCGCGATCCTTTGGGTTTGGGTGATCTTCTTTAGTTGCGCCTTTGTGGTGCGCGAATGGGATCACGTGAAATTCGACATCATTTATCTGTCCGTATCGCGACGGACGCGGACGATCTTTGCAATCATCTCGGCCGTGGCGATTGTCGCGGGCATGCTTTATGCCCTGCTGCCCACTCTGGACTACATCGACTGGATGAAGATCCGCAAAACCTCGACCGTGCGTAATCCGTTTACTGGCGGCAAGATCCCGATGCGCACCATTTTCAGCGTGTATGGCGCTTTCATGATCGTGGTCGCGGCGCGCTACGCATGGTTGGCAATAGATACCTTCCGAAATGGTCCGCCGAAAACCGAACTTGAGGTTGTGTTAGAGGCAGAAGCTGCCGCCGAAGCGGAGAAAACATCATGAGCTTTGAACTTGCATCCATGCTGGTCACTCTTTTTGCCCTCGCAGGGATCGGCACGCCCATTGGCTATTCGATCCTCTTGAGCGCGATTGTTTATCTGGGCCTGTCGGGTCTGGACGTGGCGCTGGCCGGAGAGAAAATCCTGCAAGGGTTTTATGGCAGCGCCATCCTGTTGGCCGTTCCATTGTTCATCGTCGCCGCCAACATCATGAACGCAGGGTCCATCACGGACCGGTTGCTGAACTTCTGTGTGGCCGTCGTGGGGCGCTTTAAGGGGGGCATGGGCCACGTCAACGTTGTCGCCTCGCTGATCTTTTCGGGCATGTCCGGTTCTGCCGTGGCGGATGCTGCGGGCATCGGCAAAATCATCATCTCGATGATGACGCGCAGCGGTAAATACAGCCGTGGTTATGCGGCGGCGATCACCGCTGCGTCCGCCACCATTGGCCCGATTATTCCGCCCTCTATTCCGATGGTTCTTTATGCGCTGGTGTCCAACGCCTCAATCGGTGCGCTGTTTCTGGCGGGTATTATTCCCGGCCTGATCATGGGCGTCGTGTTGATGGGGATGAACGGCTATCTTGCCCACAAACGCGGGTTCGAGGTGGAAGAGACCGTTCCGCTGAAAGCATTACCTAAAGTCACGGCCAACGCCTTTCCCGCCCTCTTGATGCCCGTGATCCTGCTCTATGGCATCTATGGCGGTGTCACTACGCCGACCGAAGCGGCCGCCGTCGCCGCGTTTTACGCTCTCATGCTTGCTGCGCTGTTCTACCGGTCGTTGTCGTTCAAAGCGCTGTACCATGTGTTTGTTGACTCCGCGCGCTCCTCAGCCGCCGTCGGGATTGTGATTGGCGGGGCGTTCATCCTCAACTATATCGTCATAACGGAACAGATACCGCAGACAATTTCCATGTTCCTGGAAGGGGCCGAAATCAGCCCGCTGATGTTCCTGATCATGGTCAACGTGTTGATCCTGCTGCTGGGGTGTGTGCTGGATGCGACGACGATCATCCTTGTGATTGTACCGCTGTTCATCCCGACCTGTGTCGCGCTCGAGATTGATCTGGTGCACTTCGGCGTTCTGGTAGTGGTGAATTCGATGATCGGGTTGATTACGCCGCCCTATGGTATCTTGTTGTTTGTCATCAACGCCGTCACCGACATCCCCCTGCGCGAGATCATCTCGGAGATATGGGCGTTTCTTGCGGTGCTGATTGGCGCGCTGATTGTGATGATGCTTTCGCCGGACCTCGTTTTGTGGCTGCCCCGCCTGTTAGGGTATCAAGGCTGATGCTGACAATTCCCACCCATATCGTACCGGGTGAGTTTACTGAAAAACTGAAGGCGATCGCCGCAGTCGGGTTTGATGCGATCGATCTGAGCGTGTCGGATGTGGCCCAGTCTGACGGTGATCTATCCGCACTGGCAGATCTTGTGGAGAAAGCCGGTCTGACCATCGCATCTCTCGGCGCTGTGCCCTCCGGTGCGAGCGCGGCTTTGATCGAGGCCAAGCTCGAGATGGCCCAATCCCTCGGCGCCAGTGTTCTGATCCTTGATATTGAGGGCGATGTCCCCACAAACCTTCCATCCGCTGAGGGGGTCAGGCTTGCGCTGCGCCCGACGCGGGCTACCGAAGCTGCGGTGCTGGCGTTTATCGCCGCGCAAGATGACCCGCAAATTGGCCTCGCACTCAACGCATTTGAAATGCTTGGCGACGGATCGCGACCGGCGCGATTGCGCGATCTGGATGGGGCATCGGTTTTTCATGTGGCCCTGTGGGACGGGCCAAACACGCCGATGTTGCCCGGACAGGGCACCCTCAATCTGGGCGGTTTGGCGCGTGTCTTGGCGCGCAGTGGATACGCGGGGCCTTGGTCTGTCGGGGCGAACCCGGACGGGCATGATACGCTGCGCAATGCCTATCGGTCTTTGGTCACCGTCCTGTCAGACGCGTCCCAAACAGAGCCCTTGTTGCAGGGCACAACGCCTCAGTTGCCGCCAAAGGTGCCCACCACAGGGTTTGAATTTATCGAATTTGCCGTTGACGACGCAAGTGCCGCCGAGCTGGAGGGGGTTCTGGCCGCAATGGCGTTTCGGCGCGAACGCGATCATCGCTCCAAACGGGTGGCGCTGTGGCGGCAAGGTGCGGTCAACATCGTCATCAATCGTGAGCGTGCGGGTCATGCCGCGCAGGCCTTTGCGGACCATGGGCCTTGCGTGTGTGACATGGGGCTTCGTGTTCGGGACGCCGCACAAACCGTGGCGCGGGCCAAATCGCTGGGCACGCAGGATTTTACCCAGTCGGTCGGATTGGGGGAGCTTGATATTCCCGCCGTGCGCGGGATTGGCGGCAGCCTCCTTCATTTCATCGACGAGAGGTCCGATCTGCACCGCGTCTGGGATATCGAATTTGAACCTGTCCGCAGCACAAAGGCAGCCCCCCCCGCCGGTTTGCGGCGCATCGATCATGTCGCGCAAACCATGCGCTATGCCGAAATGCAAAGCTGGCTTTTGTATTACCTCACCACCTTCGAGATGACCAAATCGGCAATCGTCAATGTTGCGGACCCGTCGGGCATCGTGCGCAGTCAGGCGATCGAGACGCCCGAAGGCGAGGTGCGGTTGAACCTGAACGGGGCGGCAGACGCTGAGACGCTTGCCGGGTCGTTTGTGTCGGGTCGTCCGGGGGCTGGTGTGCAGCACATCGCTTTTCAGACAGACGACATCTTCGAGACCTCGACCTTGCTTCGGTCCTCGGGATTCCAACGCCTGCCGATCCCAAAGAATTATTATGCGGACACGCAGGCCGAATTTGGGTTGGAGGATACAACCGTTCAGGCCTTGCAGGCCCATGGCCTTTTGTATGACGAAGATGCAGGCGGGGCGTATTACCAGCTTTATGGACAATCCATTTTCTACGGATTCTTCTTTGAGATCGTCCAGCGCAAGGGGCGCTATGTGGGCTATGGAGCGCGCAATGCGCCTGTCCGGCTGGCGTCGCAATCGCGTTCCCGCCTGAAGCACGCGTCATGAAGGGCGCGTTGATCGGAAAAGGGATTGCGGCCTCTCTCACGCCCGCCTTGCATGAGGCTGCGGGGGCGGCGTTGGGCCTGACCTATTCCTATGGTCGCTATGATCTGGCCACCGCTGCTTTCGTAGATTGGACTTTGGAACAGGCCGTAGAAGCGGCGAAGGCGGATGGCTGTCGCGGGGTGAATGTGACCTATCCGTTCAAGCAGGACGTCATCGCCCTGCTTGATCACGTGTCGCCGCAGGCACGCGACATCGGGGCGGTAAACACGGTGGTTTTTGATAGCAAAACGCGCGTGGGCCACAACACCGACTACCTTGGCTTTCGCGCGGCTTTCGCGCGCGAGATGGAGGGAATACCCCGCGATACGGTGTTGCTTTTGGGGGCCGGAGGAGCGGGCTGCGCGGTTGGGCTGGCGCTGATCGACCTTGGCGCCCAGAGCCTTTGGATCCATGATCAAAACCAAGACGCCGCATTGGCGCTGGCCGCTCGACTGGCCGCGCTGCGGCCCCATGCGCGCTGCGAAATTTGGCAATCACAGAATGTGGTGGATGGTGTTGTCAATGCGACACCAATGGGCATGGCCAGTCACCCCGGTCAGGCGATCTTGCTGGGCGATGTCGAGGTGCGCCATTTCGTCGGCGACATCGTTTATTTTCCGCTTCAGACCGCATTGTTGCGCGATGCCGCTGCGCGCGGGCTGCGCATCATGACTGGCGGAGGCATGGCCGTCGGTCAGGCGGCGGAGACCTTCAAGCTGTTCACGGGCCGCACCCCCGATCTCGCCCGCATGGCGCAGCACTTTCACGATATGACCCAAGAGGTATCCCTATGAGCGACGACGCAGACGCCATCCGCGCATGGTGGCGCACATCCATTATAGATATGGCTCCGGGCAAGATTGCCTTTCGTGGGCACCCGATCGAGGATTTAATCGGCAATGTGTCCTTCCCGCAGATGATTTGGCTGATGACGTCCGGTCGTCTACCGTCATCAGACGAGGCGGTTTTGCTTGAGGCTGCCTTGGTCGCTGGGGTCGATCATGGCCCGCAGGCACCGTCGATTGCCGCTGCGCGCATGACGGCGACCTGTGGCGTCGGCCTGAACAATGCAATGGCCAATGGCGTGAATATGCTGGGTGATGTGCACGGCGGCGCAGGCGAGCAATGCGCAGAACTTTATTACGATATAAACACACGGATGGGGAATGGCGCAGCACTACAAGATGCTGTGCAATCCGGTCTGGATGCGTGGCGCGCCGAAAACGGCAAGATCGTCAGCGGCTTTGGTCATCGGTTTCACAAACCTGTCGACCCACGCGCCCCGCGGTTGATGGACCTTGTGCGTGCAGCGGCGCAGGCTGGCACTGTATCGGGGCGCTACGCTGACATTGGTGAGGCCGTGCAGGCCAACCTTAGTGCGCGCAAACCATTGGCGATGAACATCGATGGGGCAACGGCGGTCATTTTTTGCGAACTCGGCTTTCCGGCACCCTTGTCGCGGGGCCTGTTCTGCCTGTCCCGATCTGTCGGAATTCTGTCACATGCGTGGGAACAAATGCAGCAAGGTGGGCGCAACAAAGGCCCGATGCCACCCGCGTATTTGCCAAAATATGACAAATTATAAAATATCATAGATTTTGCCTTATGAATTATGATACTGCTATTTGCAGACATCATAAGGTGATTCCGAAATGCCAGACGAGAACGGCGATCCGCTTTATTCCCTTGCGCACCTGACTCTCATCAATGCGACAGCACCCGAGCTGATCTACATAGCGGCCCGTGCGGGGTACGACGCCGTTTCTCCGCGGTTTATCCAGATGAATGTCCCTGGTGAATTCCGTGAAAACCCGATTGATGCGGCCATGGTGTCGGCCACAAAGACGGCGTTGCAGACTACGGGGTTGAAGGTTCTGGATGTTGAACTTGCCCGCATCACCGAAGACTGCGATCCGCGCTCGTTTGAGGCGGCCTGCGAACTGGGCGGTGAGTTGGGGGCGACGCGGATGATTATGTCCGCGTGGACCCCCACGCGTGATGATCGCAATTTCATCGTCGATTGCTACGCCGAAACCTGTGAGATCGCAGCGCCCTACGGGCTGTCCGTCGACCTTGAGTTTCCCAGTTTCAGCCGGTTGCGCACCCTGGACGAGGCGCTGGATATTGTCCGCGCTGCCGACCAGCCAAATGGAGGCATTCTGGTAGACACGCTCTACCTGCATCTAAGCCGTGTAGATATTGCCGAGCTGCTGCATGTGCCGGGTGACTTGTTGAATTTCCTGCATATCTCGGACGCGTTGCCCGGCATTGCGGACACCCGTGAGGGCATGATCCAACTGGCGCGCGATGCGCGTTTGTATCCTGGCGAAGGGTGCATTGATTTTGCTGGCATCATCGAGCGCATGCCGCCTTTGGACTATTCAATCGAACTGCCAAACCAATCCCGCGTCACCGAACTGGGCTTTGAAGAACACGCGCGGCGGTGCCTTAGCCACGCCAAGCGCACCTTCGGGCATGTCCGGTCGCAACGGCGCAACCACCCCATACCCCAACTAGAAAGTATACAGAACGATGGCCAAAGAGCTTACTGACGACGACCGCCAACTGGCGGCAGATATGATCGCGCGGGCACGTGCTGCGATGGCCGCAATTGAGGATTGGTCTCAGGCTGATCTTGACCGCCTAAGCCAAGCGATTGCGTGGTACGCGGGCAACGAGGAAACATTCACGCGGCTGGCCGAACAGGGCGTCGATGAAAGCGGGATCGGGGATCGCGCCGGGCGCCCTGCAAAACGGTTCAAGATCCAGATGGTGCTGCGCGATGTGTTGCGCACACCCTCTACCGGCGTGGTTGAAGTGGATGAGGCCAAGGGGCTGGTGAAATACGCCAAACCCGCAGGCGTCATCGCGTCCCTCATCCCCATGACGAACCCCGCCATGACGCCGCCCGTCACGGGCGTATCATCGGCCAATGCGCGCAACGCGGTGATCTTTTCCCCCCATCCGCGCACCGCAGGCACGACGTTTGAGATGGTCGAGATCATGCGCAAGGCCTGCGTCGCCGTTGGCGCCCCGGCCGATCTGTTTCAGGCCGTGCGTCACCCGTCCATTCCGCTGACACAACACCTGATGGAAGAATGCGATCTGACGCTGGCGACGGGCGGCAAACCCATGGTCAAGGCGGCCTATTCATCCGGTCGCCCCGCCTATGGCGTTGGCGCTGGCAACTCGTCTATTGTGATCGACGAGACCGCAGACATCGATATCGCCGCCCAGAACACACGGATTTCCAAGACGTCCGATTTTGGATCTGGCTGTTCGGCGGATGGCAATATCATCATCCAGAAATCCATCTATGACGACATGGTAAAGGCGCTGGAGGCCGAGGGCGGCTATCTGTGTAACGCTGAAGAAAAGGCGCTTCTTGAGGACGCGATGTGGGACGAGAAGGGGAACCGCACCTTCCCGACGATTGCTTGCAAACCACAGCAGACGGCGGATGTGGCCGGGTTTACCATTCCTGAGGATCGCAAGTTCCTGATGGTCGAAAACCAGGGCCAGATCGGGCCAATGCACAAGTTCAGCAAGGAAAAGTTGACGACTGTGATGGCGCTGTATCATTTCGAAACATTCGAGGACGCACTGGACACGGTGCGCCAAATCTACGCGACGGGCGGCATTGGCCATTCCTGCGGGATCTACAGCCACAACGATGACAACATCGATGCATTGGCTCGCGTGGCCCCCGTCAGTCGGATGATGGTGCGCCAGCCCCAATCCAAAGCCAACGCTGGGTCATGGACCAATGGGATGCCGATGACCTCTTCACTGGGTTGCGGCATCTGGGGCGGCAACATCACCAACGAAAACGTCACCATGAAACACATGATGAACTACACATGGGTCGCCCGACCCATCGCCGAAGACCGCCCCTCTGAGGCAGAGCTTTTCGGTGAATTTTACGGACAGGAGATCGCATGATGGACGGAACAACAACAAGCGGCAAAACCGTTGCGGAACATATCGTTGATTTCCTCGGTCGACGGAATGTCGATTACGTCTTTGGCCTGTGCGGCCACACCAACATCGCCGTGCTGGCTGCATTGGCCGACAGTCCGATCGATTTCATCACCGTGCGCCACGAACAGATCGCGAGCCATGCGGCTGACGCCTATGCGCGCGTCACGGGCCGCGCTTCTGTTGTGCTCAGCCACCTCTCTCCTGGCCTCACGAATTGCGCTACAGGTGTCGCCAACGCCGCCCTTGATTGCATCCCGATGGTCGTCATCGCGGGCGACATCCCGACCCATTACTATGGCAAACACCCCCACCAAGAGGTCAACCTCCACGCCGACGCCGCCCAGTGGGAGATTTACCGCCCCTTCGTAAAACGGGCATGGCGGGTGGATCGTGCAGACCTGATGGCGGAAATCCTCGAAAAGGCATTTCACCTCGCGGAATCCGGCCAACCGGGCCCTGTGTTGGTCAATGTCCCGATGGACATATTCTCTGAAGTCATCCCGTCTGACACATTCGACCGGATTGCAGGCAACACAAAGTCGCTCGTCAAACCGAGCATTGACGTCGAAACAGCCCGCGCAATCGTTGAAAAGGTGGCGCAGGCGGATGCCCCTGTCGCCTACATCGGCGGCGGAATTCTGTTAGCGCAGGCGAGCGACGAGTTGCGCGATTTTGCTGATCATATGGGCCTGCCCATAGCACATTCCCTGATGGGTAAGGGGGCCGTGCGCGATGACCACCCACTGCTGATGGGGATGACGGGGTTCTGGGGAACGGAACTTGTCAACCAGACCTGCCTGACTGCCGATGTGGTTTTTGCGGTGGGAACGCGCTTCAAAGAGGCCGATTGTTCCAGCTGGTATCCCGGCTACACCTTTAACATCGGGGCCGAGGGCAACGACACAAAGGTCATTCACATCGACATCGAACCGCAGGAAATCGGGCGCAACTATCCGACGGAAATCGGCGTGGTGGCAGATGCCAAGGCTGCCCTGCGTGTCCTGAACCGCGTTGCACGCGAGATGTATCCTGACGGCTTTGAGCGCGCGGAAAAAAAGGCTGAAATCGCCGCGTTTCGAAAGTCGTTCAAAGCGTCAAACGTTGACATGCAAACCTCTGCGGCGTTCCCAATGATGCCTGAACGCATTCTGGCAGATACGCGGATCGCCCTGCCAGACGATGCGATCATCACCACAGATGTTGGCTGGAACAAGAACGGTGTTGGCCAGCAGTTCGACATCCTTACGCCGGGATCGATCCTGACGCCGGGTGGCTTTGCGACGATGGGCTTTGGCCCCCCCGCGGCCATTGGTGCCAAACTCGCCGCACCAGACTGTGTGGTTCTGTCGCTGGTCGGGGATGGTGGCTTCGGTCAGAACCCTTCGATGCTTGCGACGGCCGTGGAATTGAACCTCGGGATCATCTGGCTGGTCATGAACAACAACGCGTTCGGGACCATCGCCGGCCTGCAAAAGGCGCATTATGGCCTGACCTATGGCACGACCTTTCCGGGAAGTGCGGCAGCCCCCACCAATGGTCCCGGCTATGCGGAAATCGCGCGCGCCTATGGCGCGGAAGGCATCCGCATATCATCTGCGGATGAATTGCTGCCCGCGTTGCAGGCGGCCATTGCCAGCGGCAAACCGACCGTGTTGGATGTGCCGATGATCAACAACCCGACGCCGACAACAGGGCATTGGAACATTCTTGATATCTACTCGCCCGACAAGGATGTCAGCCATGTGTCGACCTGAGGATTAAACTTATGAAATTCAAAAATATCTTGATCCCAGTCGCCTTTGATCACGACACGGCGCCCGTCTCTGCCATTGAACTGGCAGAGACGCTGCTGGCACCAGGCGGCACGATGACGCTTGTGGCCGTGGTTGAAGATTTGCCGTCCTACGTGGCCGAATACAGCAAGGTGACCCCGCTTGATCACATGAAGGCCGCACTTGAAGCGCGTTTGAAAGAGATTGCACAGGGGCATCCGAAGCTTCGGGCTGCCTTGCTGATGGGCAAACCAGGCGTTGTCATTCCCGATCTGGCAGAAGAAACAGAGGCGGATCTGGTTATTGTCAACTCCCACCGGCCCAATGCTCAGGACTACTTCCTAGGAGGAACCGCGTCCCGTGTCGCACGACGTGCCCCTTGCTCGGTTCTGGTGCTAAGGTGAAGCCAGTTTGAACATTGAGTTGTGCTGCCCATGAAAAACCCGACCAATCTGTTTAAAGCGCGTCTCACCGCTGGTCGTCGCCAATTGGGGATCTGGAACACCATCGGCGGCAATACGGTACCGGAATTGTTGGGTGGTTCCGGCT
>Ga0316189_10004591_pt1 | contig 13264 bp, 11 predicted proteins | sample LowCovwburrow_MG_FD_204930 | JGI IMG/M metagenome (GOLD analysis project Ga0316189, IMG submission 204930) | Coastal sediment microbial communities from Maine, United States - Lowes Cove worm burrow | ecosystem: Environmental > Aquatic > Marine > Coastal > Sediment | place: USA: Maine... | reverse complement strand
TTTGGCCCGAGCATGTCATCGCCGCTTAATTTCTTTAAAATTAGCGTTGGTATTAACATACACACGACTAAGTCGACAAAAATTCTACTTGAGCCTGACTTTTTTTGAGCTTGGCCGCTGTTGTCAGCTGCCTCGGAGTTTTGCTTCATTGTGTTTACCACGCGCCATTGGCATCGCTTTCTAAATAATTACGTTATTTTATGCTGAGGTCTTTTTACGCCAAGTTAAAAAGTATAACGCACACCAACGGAAGTAGTGTCGAACTCGGCGGTAATACCATCTTGTTCAGCTTCAATTGAGCGAAAATCAACTGTTAGGCCTAGATTATCAGTAACAAAGAACTGAGCGCCTATGCCTAAACTATCGCCCTCGTCAGTGTCTGGCTTGCCGATATTTGCGTTAAGTTCGAGGCGATCTGTTAGGTTAAACCGAACGCCGACTTCACCGCCAACAATGCCACCATCGGCTTCGTCGTCGTCGAAAAAGGTACCGCCATTTAGCTGCAGGTCATCGTAGCGCCCACGAACTAGTGCATATATTTGAGTTTGTGGCAGTTCAAAAGTCAAGCCTAGACCTAGAGTGGTGATGCTGTCTTCGATCGATGCGCCTAGAAAATCATCACTTTCAAGCTCTAGTTGGCTAACTTGAACAAAGAAAATGCCCAGTTCGGCGCTGGCATTTAATGCAAAGCCGTCGGCGTCGACATCAATTGAGAGCGCTCCGTCGGTAACTTTGATACTGCCAGATGCGACATACTCTGCACCTACGTAGGTAAAGCTTGGCGGCTTGGCATAGCTTTGTGAGCCGATCAACATCAGCGATGACGCTAGTAGAACGTTGCTTATTATTTTCATGATTGTTTTTGCTAGGTTTTTGCTTGGGTGGTCGAATAATACTAGAAAAACTAAAATAAGCTGAATTAAACTTATTTATACTTAAGTGCCTTATACAGAACACACTGCCAAGCTGTGGCAATGCCGATGGAATTTAATAAAACGCCAAAAAACATCATCATTGAAGGCCCGATTGGCGTCGGTAAATCAAGCTTGAGTAAGAAATTGGCCGCCAGTCTCGGGTCGTCATTATTACTCGAAAAACCCGCAGAAAATCCATTTTTGGATCGATTTTATAAGTCGCCAAAGCGTTATTCCTTGCCAACCCAACTGTTTTTCTTGTTTCAACGTGTGCAACAATTGGCAGATGCACAAATGCAGGCTCTGGAAGGAGTAGGTCAGGTGTCAGACTTTATGCTCGCGAAAGACCCGATGTTTGCTCAGTTGACACTCGAGGCTGAAGAGGAGGTATTGTATCAGCAGGTTTACCAAAGCCTTTGCATTGACGCGCCAAAGCCAGACCTAATGATTTATTTACAAGCACCAGTTGCCGCTTTACAAGAGCGAATTAAAAAGCGCAGCATACACTATGAACAAAGCATAGCGGATGACTACTTAGAGAAATTGAGTGACGCTTATACTAACTATTTTCATCACTATAACGAGTCACCCTTATTGATTGTCAACGCAGCCGATATCAATCCTATTGATAATGACGACGATTACCATGCTTTGTTAAGTCATATTAAGCAGATAGAGGCGGGCAAGCACTTCTTTAACCCACTGTCTTTACAGTCCTGAACGAACTTAGAAACAGTCCTGAACGGCCGTTTTGATATGATTTTCACTCGCTCAAGAATCTCCAACGGTAATCAATAGTTGCTCGGGATTTCAAGTAGTTTGAGGTAAACTCATCTATCTGTATGAGAATTTTTAGCTCAACTTTTGAGGAGAATGTCGATGTCGGTTACCGTTAGCACGCTTAAAAAAATGAAGGACACAGGTGATAAGATCACTTGGCTGACCGCCTACGACTATAGCTTTGCTAGCTTGGTCGATAACGCAGGAGTGGACGCTATACTGGTTGGCGACTCGCTTGGTATGGTGATGCAAGGGCATGAAACACCGATACCTGTGACTATGCAAGACAGTATTTATCATACTCAATGTGTTGCGCGCGGTGCGCCCAACTCGATGATTGTTGGTGATTTGCCATTTGGTAGTTATCAGGTAAGTAAAGAGCAGGCTTACGAAAATGCCGTTAAGCTGATGCAAGCGGGTGCTCATACTATAAAGCTTGAAGGCGGCGAGTTGCAGGTAGAAACGATTAAGTTTTTGGTCGATCGAGGTATCGCTGTCTGTGCGCATATTGGCCTCACGCCTCAATCGGTTCATCAGCTTGGTGGTTTTAAGATTCAAGGCCGAGGTATCGCGGCCAAACAATTACTAGAAGATGCTATTGGCGTTGAACAAGCGGGTGCATTTGGTGTTGTATTAGAAGCGATCCCGCAATCCTTGGCAGCCGATATTAGTGAGCGGCTAAGCATACCCACCATCGGTATTGGTGCGGGACCAAAATGTGATGGTCAGGTATTAGTGTTGCAAGATATGCTAGGGATATATCCGAAAAAAAGCCCTAAGTTCAGCAAGAACTATATGCTAGGTTCTGACACAATAAGCGCAGCGGTAGAGAATTATGTTCGCGAAGTCAAAAGCGGTGAATTTCCGGCGCAAGAGCACAGCTTTGATTGATGTAACGAGCCGATCAGTTATGCTGAAGGCCTGTTTTGGTAACAGATGATGGCTCATTCGGCAATCGCTGAAGGCTCATTTAATAAATGATGGATGCTAGTCGTTAGACTAAGTAAGAGACTAGGTAAAAGAAGTGAATCGAGTACAACGAGTTCAGTCTTTGCGTGTAGCGGTACAAGCGGCACGCAAAGATAAGAAGACAATCGGCTTCGTGCCAACCATGGGCAACCTGCATGAAGGTCATTTAGAATTGGTTCGGACAGCCAAACGCCGGGCTGAGTTTGTGGTGGTGAGTATTTTTGTCAACCCGACTCAATTCGGAAAAAATGAAGACCTTGGGAATTATCCTTCAACACCGGAAGAAGACGCACTGCAATTGGCTGAGCTGGGTGCCGATTTATTGTTTCTACCTGAGCATGAGACGATGTATCCTGGCGAGCTCGATGAGCAAACTATGGTCTATGTGCCTAAGATTGGCGACTTATACTGCGGTAAAGATCGGCCTGAGCACTTTTACGGCGTGACTACGGTAGTCAGCCGCTTATTCAATATGGTGCAACCCGATATCGCGGTATTTGGAAATAAAGACTATCAGCAAATATCCATTATTCGCCGTATGGTCGAAGACTTAGCCTATCCGATCCAAATCGTTGGCGTTGACACTGTTCGTAACGACGATGGCTTAGCGTTGTCATCACGTAATGGCTATTTAGCCGCTAAAGAGTTACGAGTAGCCCCGACCTTACAGCAACGATTGAGAGAGATGGCTGAAGTACTTAAACTCAAACCAGCAGTAATTTCTAAACGCGCGCTAAAGTTATTGGAAGACGATGCAAAGGCTGATTTGAAAAAGATTGGGTTCAAGCCTCAATATATTACTGTATGTCGTCAAAGCGATCTCAAACCAGCTAAAAAAGGTGATCAGGAATTAGTCATCTTAGCCGCGGCACAACTGGGTAAGGCTCGTTTGATTGATAACCTAGAGGTTTTCTTAGGAGCCTCTGATTAAGTGTAAACGGTCTCTGTGAGGCTTAACGACTAGTTAGCATCAAGGCAGCATTAGAGACTGTGTTTTTTTGAGGCCTTGTCTATTTAGACTCGGATAGCTTACTTAGACTCGGAAGGCTTAGGCCCGGCCAGTTCCTTTAAAATAATTGTCCAGTGATCTAATCCGTCGTAAAAAGCTCTGATTGGTAGGCGTTCATTTAGACCATGAGCGAACATTTCATCGGGGTCCATAAAAACGCTACTCATTGCCCACGTTGGGATGCCTGCTGAGCGAAAATGCATGCCATCGGTGCCGCCAGACTCCATGTACGGCATAATGTTAATGCCTGGATAGCGAGGGTCAACGGCTTTCTTTATGGCTGCCATCACGTCGGCTCTAAGTTCGGAAATTGGGCTTTCTACCGGCGACCCTAATACTTTAAATTCAATTGAGTCATTGGCGACTGCGTCTTTTAGGGCTTGCTTAACCTTAGCCACTGTTTCACCTGGGAATATTCGACAGTTTATCGTAGCGGTGGCCGATTGTGGTAAGGCGTTCTCAGCATGGCCGGCTCGAAGTTTGGTGGCAACACAAGTGGTCCGTGTTGTGCCAACGTATGAGGGCTCAGTTGATAACCGCTCGATTGCCGCTTGGTCTGTCGGGTCGGCAGCAAAGGCGATCATCGCGTCGCCTAACTCACCACCAAGCTGTCGGCCTGTCTGGTCAAAAAAGTCACGAGTCATATCGCTGGCCATAACCGGAAATTTGAATGCCTGAATTTTTTTAAGAGCGTCTGCTAAGTCATAGATAGCGTTGTCGGCTCTTGGCCGAGAGCTATGCCCACCAGGGTTACGTACCGTTAGTTCGAAAGTCGCATAGGTTTTTTCGGCAGACTGTACCAAGTACGCAATTGCCTTGCCGTCTGCTCTAAGGTTGCCACCGCCCGCGTCTGAATTAAGCGCGAATTCGGCTTCGGCGAGTTCGGGAATATCATTGGCTAGCATTCGCGTGGTGATCATGTCGGTTTCTTCGTCACCTGAGAAAGCGATAATCAGGTCGCGGGTTGGTACAAAGCCTTCTTTTTTGAGTCTAATGAAGGTAGACGAAACCATTGATACGCCAAGTTTGTTGTCAATGCTGCCACGAGCGTAGAAGTATTTATCATCCTTAGTCAATTCGAAAGGTGGCCGTTGCCAGTCCTCAGGCAGCGCTTCAACAACATCCATATGGCCGATTAATAGTATGGGTTTTGCCTTAGTTGAACCGTCACCACGATAGCGGACAATCAAACTGGCTAAGCTATCCTTTTCGATAACTTGCACGTCTTTCGGATTAAAACCAGCTCGATGAAATTGGTCTGCCAAATAGTTGGCCATTTTCGGTACATTACCTTTACCCTTAACCGTTTCGATCGAGATTATTTTAGTGTAAATCTCCAAGGTTTTTTTAGCATGTTCCGAATCTTGATTTATCGCGGCAACCTCAGTCTGAGCTGATATCAGTACGATAATTAGAGATCCGACAATCTGTCTAACGAGTAGTTTCATACGAGTAACCTAAGGCCGTAGCCTATATTCTGCACCCTAAGGGCTAAACAATGTGTTTGTCGAAAAAATTAATCAAGAATATCTTGATCCTTAAAGCCGAGTAAGTAAAGGATACTATCGAGACCATGGGTTGATAGCGATTGTTTGGCAGACTCTCTGACCAATGGTTTGGCTCGAAAAGCGATGCCAAGCCCAGCTGCGCTAAGCATTAGCAGGTCGTTAGCGCCATCACCAACAGCAATTGTTTGTTGCGGGTCTAAGCCTTCGTCGTTGGCGATCTTTTTGAGCAAAAAAGCCTTTCGCTCAGCATCGACTACCGGGTGAATTGCGCGGCCGGTAAGTTTGCCATTCTCTATTTCAAGAGTATTAGCATAAACTCGATCGATGCCTAGCTTGTTCTTCAAATAGTTGCCGAAATAGTTGAATCCACCTGAGATAATAGCTGTTTTAAAACCGAATGCTTTAAGGTTGCGAATTAATTTTTCGGCGCCTTCCATCATCTGTAGGTTTTCGGCAACCTCTTCTAACACATCTTCACTCAAGCCTTCAAGCAATGCCATGCGCTGGGTAAAGCTCTCGGTAAAATCAATTTCACCTTGCATTGCGCTCTCAGTGATCTTGGCTACTTGCTCGCCGACTCCCGCTTGTTTAGCTAACTCGTCGATCACTTCGGCTTGAATCAGAGTTGAGTCCATATCAAAGCACACCAAGCGACGATTACGCCTGAAGGCGTTGTCTTGCTGGATCGCAATATCCACATCCAGTTCGCTAGCAATACTCAAAAAGCTCGCACGCATTGCTGATGGGTCTTTAGGTTTGCCTTGCACAGTGAATTCGATACAAGACTTGGTGTCATTAGTGATCGCTTCATTTAGTGGAGTTCGCCCACTTAGACGAGCGATATCGTGAATATTTAAGCCTTGCTCAGCAGTTACTTTGGTGACTCTGGCGATCTCTTCAGCGGTTACTTCGCGTGTAAGTAAAGTGAGTATATAGCGGTCTGCGCCCTGCAGCGAAACCCAGTGTTGATAATCTTGGTCAGCAATGTCGCGTATTTTAACCTTAAGACCTAAGAATTCAGCTTGCTGCAAAAGCTGCCATTTTAGTTGTCCGGAGTTTTGCTCGGCAGGCAGCTGCAATAACATGCCCTGCGATACATGGTTATGAATCACCGATTGCCCGATATCTAAAATTCGAACGTCGATCTTTTCGATCACTGAATAGAAGTCAGCTGAGAGACCAATGCGGTCTTCTCCAGAGATATTAAGTAAAATGATATTTGACACGTTTGCTGGCCTTGTTTGTGCGGCAGATGGGCATGTATATGGTGGGCTAAGTTTACACTAAAGGAGCCTCTGATTAAGTATAAACGGCCTCTGTAAGACTTTAAGCGTACAGCTACTAGGCGCCGCTCGAGGCTAATGGCCACTTCGTGGGGACCGATAGTCCTTAGTGAGAGCGGGAACAACGTAGATGTGCGCTTAAAGCCTTACCCTACGGGGCTTTCAAGCGGATTCACACTCGGCGTTGCCTCCATGGATGGAGGTAAGGGGCGTGAGCTTGGAGCGGTAAGCCTTATTTTTTTTGACGTGACCAGTCATGCCTGCAAAACAATGTCTTGATTGTGAATCAGCTTGAAGGCCAGAGGTCATTTAGACTTGATCAGAGGCTCCTAAAGACACAGGTCAGCTTATGGCGAGTTGGCTTGTTTTGCTAAACTAGTCGCGATTGTTTTCTTTTACTACTGTAAATTCAGGTGATCGATACCCTCACAAGCGAGTAAATTGACGTATAATCTTTTAACTCGGATGATGCAATAGAGCACTACTGCACCCAAAACATCGTTGAAAGCAAAGGCTTGTTCGACTATTTTTACTCGCCATAGAATGACTATGGCTTGTGGAGATAATCTTGTGTGAGCCTGTATGCTCCTTGATCTTTTGAGTTTCGCTACGATCTCTATAGCATAATCCGAGATTAAACGTAGGTTCATCAGAACAGAACAGTCTTTCCCGGCGATGTTATCTGCGTATCAATGATTGTTAACGGCATTAGTAAGGTTATGAGCAAAAAAACCAAAGTAGGCGTGGTAGGGGTAGGTTATCTCGGTCAAATCCACGCAAAAATTTACCATGAAATGGACAATGTGGAGTTGGTGATGTTGGCCGATACACATGAGGATACGGTTTCCGAGCTAGCTCAGAAGTACAGTTGTGACTTCACATCGAGTTATCACGACATGATCGATAAAGTGGACGCGGTAAGTATTGTCGTGCCGACCTCCTTACACTTTGATGTTGCGCAGCCGTTTTTAGAGGCGGGCATCGCCACCTTGATGGAGAAACCGATAGCGGCAACCGTGGATGAGGCTCGCAAGCTGGTTGACCTAGCGGCTCAAAATGAAGCGCCTTTTTTGATAGGCCATCTAGAGCGTTATAACCCAGCGTTACGCGCCGTTGCCAATAAAGTCGCCGAGCCAAAATATATTGAAGTTCATCGGCTTGGCACCTTTGTTGAGCGAGCTACCGATGTGGATGTTATTACTGACCTGATGATTCATGACCTCGATCTAGTCTTGTCATTAGTCGATGAAGAACCCTGCGATGTGCAAGCGATAGGGTCTTCGGTAATTACTGACCACGTAGACCTAGCCAATGTCCGTTTGGCTTTTCCTAGCGGTGCAGTGGCTAATATCACTGCCAGCCGTGTGTCGAATAAACGTTTCCGTAGGTTTCGTGTTTTTGGTCCTGAAGGTTACTACGGTATTAATCTAATGGATCAGGAATTGGATATCGTGACCAAGGGTGATGCACCCGAGGGGAGCGAGTTCCCAGGCTTAGAGGTCGAACATATTAAGTTCGAAAACGAACAGCCGTTACAAGTTGAATTGGCGCATTTCATTGAGGTGGCACAAGGCCAAGCGATGCCGATGGTAACAGGTTTGCAAGGGCTGCGAGCCTTGCAACTAGCCGAGCAAATACAGGCTATTATGCGCGACTCGGTAAAATAACAATGAGTATTAAATCCAAATTTATTCACGCAACGATTTACCTATTAACACTAGTGACGAGTGCATGTGGCTATGCTCAAACAGACTGTCAAAGTGATAACTCCGCGTTACAAGCAATGCCCAGGATTGAGGTGACGTTAACGCGTGACGATGGTAGTAGTTACACCATGCCTGCAAAGCTGGCTGATAATAACGCCACTCGGGCGGCGGGCTTTCAACGAGTGTGCGAGTCAACCATTGAAGCGATGCCGATTCTTTTTGTGTTTAAGCATCCATCAGTGCCGAGCTTTCATATGAATAATGTTGTCGCGCCAATTGATATCGCATTTATTGATAGCGAGGGCGATCTTGAAAGCATTCAAGCGATGAAGCCATATTCGATACTTCAAATCAAAAAAACATTATATAGCCCAAAACGACCAGTGCTCTACGCGTTAGAAGTTCACAAAGGGTTTTATCAAAAGCACGAAATTAGCGTTAATAGCAAAATGACTTGGGCGCCTAGCGCAAGCGTGAATGAATAGCACAAGCGTGAATGAATAGCGCAAGCCTGAATGAATAGCGCAAGCCTGAACGACTAGCGCAAGCCTGAACGACTAGCATCATAATATTCAAAAGCATCCCTTCTAAGTTTTAGGTGACCTAATGATCGACTACCTTGATTGGCAATCCGACTTAAGCCTTGAGCAAGTTTTTGCTGGGGCGGCACCGTTCTCTTACCCTTCAATTGTTGACGGCTTGGGAACGTTGTACCTAAGCAAAGACCCACAGGACAACCGTTCAGTGTTAATGCTCATGAGCGGCGACGAAATACAGACCATTACTCCAGCAGACTTTAACTTACAGACTCGGGTTAATGAATATGGTGGTAAGCCTTATTGGCTATTTGGTAGATCGCTGGTGTTTGCTAATCGATCCGACCAATGCCTTTATCGTCAACAGCTTGACAACTCTGGTGCCAGTGCCCCACAACGAATAAGCGTTAAGCCGAGCGACGAGCAGCGCTTTATGTTTACTGACGTGCATCAGCTGAATGACGCTGCTGTTTTGGCAATTGTTGAAGTTGAACGAGCTGGAATATCACACGCTAACAACCAGATGTTTATCGCCACGCTTAGCGACCAAGCCGATAAAGAACCGCTTATCGAGATCGCGGGGGCCGATTTTTACAGTAATTTGGTAGTTAATAAGTCGCAGGGCAAAGTTGCTTGGGTGCAATGGAATCATCCGAACATGCCGTGGGATAACACACAACTTATGATCGCTGATTTAGTCTATCGGGATACCATCCCAAGTATTGAAAATCCGCGTCCAATCGACTTGTCCGGGATCTCTAGTGGCAGTGCAAGCGTATGCCAATTGCTGTTCAGTGATAACGATAGATTGTTTTTTTCAGCCGATTACTCTCGCGACTCTTCAGGCAGCTATCTCGATGACGAAGAGCAAGCATCACGTGATGACAGTGATAACTATTGGAATATTCATGTCTATGATATCGCTACTGCTAAGGCGGCTCGAGTAACTTCTGGTAGTGATGAATTTGGTTATCCTCATTGGGTTTACGGCGATCATCGAATTGTCCAATTGACTGAAGATACTGTATTGGCAATTGCCAGTGCACCATCAGGCGACCAGATGGTGTTAATTAATCAACACAGCCTCGAGTGCCGACGCTTATTGCCACAGGCGCCTGCCACTTTGCAGCACTTACACAGTAATGGTAATGGTCGTTGCGTGTTAGAACAGTTGCCATTCGATGCGAACTCAAGCTTGGTTCAGTTTGACTACCAAACGAGAGATCAAAGCTTGCGACGCGAAGCATTGATTGAGGCGGCTGAGATTGAGTTTGAAACTAGCCAAGCAGAGGCAATAAGCTTTGTTACTGAGAGTGCTGAGTACGCGCATGGTTTCTACTACGCACCGAGCAACTCATTACAACAGCAGCAAACCGACATTCAGGCGTTACCGCCGCTATTGGTAATGGTACATGGCGGCCCGACCTCCAGAGCCTACGGCCATTTCGACTTACAAAAGCAGTTCTGGACATCACGTGGTTTCGCGATTTTAGACGTTAATCATCGCGGCAGCTCAGGCTATGGGCGAACGTTTCGTGACTCGCTTTACGGTTATTGGGGAGAGCGAGATAGCCTTGATATCGTCGCGGGAATTCGACACTTGATCGAGCAAGGCAAGGTCGACCCCAAACGAATTTGTATTCGTGGCAAGAGTGCTGGTGGTTATGCGGTGCTCAGAGCCTTGACCGAATACACAGAGATATTTAAAGTTGGCGCATGTTATTACGGCATTGGCAATCTAGTTACCTTGGCGGCAACAACGCATAAATTCGAAAAGCACTATACTGACCGTTTAGTTGACGAAATATTCAATCCAGAAACATCGAGTCAGCCGCAAAGTAAATTTTACCAACGCTCACCGATCAACAAGATGAGTCAATTAGGCAGCGCCATGATTGTCTTTCAAGGAACACTCGATCGCGTTGTCCCACCGTCGGTTTCGCAAGAGGTGATTGGCGTATTGCAAAGTGCAGGCATTGATCATGAGTATGTAGAATACGCTGATGAAGCGCATGGGTTTAAGCGGCCCGAGAACAATATTGATGCATGGCAAAAAGAATTGGCGTTTTATCGCCGAATTCTTAGCAATAAAGCAGAACAAACCTAAATTTAGTCATAACAGAGTATTTTATGAATATCATTGAAGAGAGAACTATTGCCCTCGCCGGCGTATTGCAAGCCTGCCAACAGGTGCAGTCATTGGCTCGTACAGGCGTGGCTGATCCGACTGTTTATGCTAGCGCCATGCAATCGGTGCTAGTACTCGATGCGATGAGCACGCCGGCTGTATTTGGAGGCCTAGGTGGTGTTCGGTCGGGTTTGAAACTTTTAGAACAAGGGCTTTTAAACTCTCCAGAAATGAGTCACTTAGAAGTGTTGCGTTACATGATGTCGATTCTTCAATTGCAAAAGCAGCTTTATAGTGACCAACAGAAGTTCAACAACTTTGGTCAAGCCGTTGATCGGCTCAGTAGTTTTTCAGAAGACGATTTAGCCAATGCCTTTTCAGAGGTTTATCAGACTCATATTAGTGTTTTGCGACCACAGATTATCGTGCAAGGTGAGCAAGAGCATTTACAGCAAGCCGGTGTGCCAGAGCAAGTCAGAACAATGCTGCTAGCCGCTATTCGTTCGGCTGTATTGTGGCAACAAAAAGGCGGTGGTAAATTCCGCTTGGTGTGGGAGCGCACACGAATGCGCCAAGCAGCTAAAAGCCTGCTGGCTCAGCATTAGTTGAGAGAGACCTCTGCATAACTCTAGCACAAGATAAAGTGGCTAATAGTAAGCCGACTAACCATCGAGAAAAAATATGAAGATTTCACTATTGCTTACCGGCAACGAGCTTATGAGCGGCGACACGGTAGATTCAAACTCGGCGTATATTGCTCAATCGCTTAAAGATTTAAGCTTAGTTCCTTATATTAAAAAAGTAGTTGGTGACGACCTGCCATTGCTGGTTAGTTCTATTCAGGAATTAAGCCAAGTGTCTGATGTTCTAATTATTAACGGCGGCCTTGGCCCAACCGTTGACGATCTTACCGCGGTGGCTTTATCGCAAGCGATTGATTCGCCAATAACACGCAACGCTGATGCATACGCAAAGTTAGACGAGTGGGCGACTCGGCGAGGCTTTGTAATGACCGAGTCAAACCTAAAGCAGACTGATTTACCTGCGATTTGCGAGATAATCGATAATCCCGTTGGCTCTGCTGTTGGTTTTCGGTGCCTCGCCAATGATTGCTTGATTATGTGTACTCCAGGTGTGCCAAGTGAACTTAAGCCTATGGTTGAGAATCACCTATTACCGTTGATTCGTGATCACGGAAATATTGAAGCTAAGAGTCATATCACACGGATACGTTTATTCGGCATCACCGAATCTGGCTTACAGGACATGGTAAACGAAGTGTTTCCAGACTGGCCAGATGAGGTCGAGTTAGGCTTTCGCGTGCAGTTGCCCGTGATTGAAGTGAAATTCGCCACCGTTGGGGATGAGTTTATGGCCTTAAACCACCGTTGGGCTGAGAAATTCGAGGCGCATTTTCGAGACTACGTGATTGGCCGTGATAGCACTCGCCTCAGCCAAGCGTTAAATAATGCTCTTCGCGACAATAATTTAGTGCTGAGCACAGCCGAATCTTGTACCGGAGGCCAAATTGCCGCGGCAATTACCAGCGAAGCGGGCTCCTCGTCGGTGTTTGAGGCTGGCTACGTGGTGTATTCGAACCGTATTAAGCATCAAACACTGGGTGTGCCTGAAGCCTTACTCGTTGAGCATGGTGCGGTAAGTGAGGAGGTTGTAATCGCCATGGCCGAAGGCGCAATCAAAAAATCAGCTGCCGACATGGCGGTGTCGATCTCAGGTATCGCAGGCCCCGACGGCGGCACTGAAGAAAAGCCTGTGGGTTTGGTCTGGATGGCCTGGGGTAAGGCCGGGAAAATCACCGCACGTAAGTTCTTTTTACCGATGGGGCGACTAGGCTTTCAACGTACCGCAACGGCGTTAGCGATGGATTTGGTGCGGCGCGAGGTGTTGGGCTTGCCGACGGATATTGATTACTATAGTGAGTTGAAGAAGAAGCGTTGAGTTGGTTTGGGGTTTATTGATTGGTTCATGAGGAGGATTATTAATTTGGTCGTTAATTCTCTTTTTGCTGATATTGCCACTCGGCAGTTGCTCCCTGCACTGCTCTAATAAGCTACATACCCCACAAGGGGGCACCGAGGTCCATGTAGCTATGCCGTGGCGGGCGTTGCACGCCGCACGTCCATTTTTTTATTCGTATCGTCCTGATACTCACCCCTGCGGGGCTGCCGATGGCAGTTTAAATGCGTTCCTACGCATTTGATGGCGCAAAAAAACAGAACCAAAAAAACATACCGCTGTCATAACTTATTCGTATCATCCCTGATACTCTCCCTTCGGGCTTCCGATGGCAGTTTAATTACGCTCCAGGCGTAATTATCGTTATGCCTTTAGGCGGCTCATGGTTCGAGCTAGCTCTACGAGCGGCGCCCCTTGTGGGTACCAGGTACCCCTAATGGGTATCTAAAATTCA
>Ga0316189_10004590_pt1 | contig 13265 bp, 11 predicted proteins | sample LowCovwburrow_MG_FD_204930 | JGI IMG/M metagenome (GOLD analysis project Ga0316189, IMG submission 204930) | Coastal sediment microbial communities from Maine, United States - Lowes Cove worm burrow | ecosystem: Environmental > Aquatic > Marine > Coastal > Sediment | place: USA: Maine... | reverse complement strand
GTTATGCGGCAACATCGACCGCCATTATGGGAGCACTACAGGACATTACACCGGATATTGAGGTGTTCTCTGTGGATGAAGCCTTCCTGGATGTCACACATTGCCAGCGCCTGCTGGGTACCCCCGTGCAGATCGCCCGGCTGGTAAAACAAAAAGTATTCGAGGCTTCGGGGATTCTGTGCTCGGTCGGCATCAGTGGTGACAAGACCACCGCCAAGTTTGCCGCCAAGCTGAATAAACCGGATGGCCTCACCGTGGTTCCACCATGGGAGGCCGCAGAACGTTTGCGTAACGTGCCCGTGACCGAGCTGTGTGGCATCGCAGAAGGCATCGGCCGCTTCCTGGCTGAATACGGGGTACACACCTGCGGCGAGGTAAAAAAACTGCCCATCAGCATCTTGGCACGACGTTTTGGCAACCCGGGGCGGCGTATCTGGTATATGTGCCAGGGACAGGACCCTGGAACCACTGGTTCCCGGTAGCGGTATAAAGACCCATCAAAAGTTTTATGGGAAAAGACCTCGAAGGTCACAGCCATTGGTACGACCTGACCAGAGGGACAAGGGGTTAAAGGCCTGGCAGAGGCCATACATGACCGCTGGCCACGGATCATGAGCGGTTAACGAAAGAAAGATTGGTGCCCGGGGCCGGAATCGAACCGGCACGGCCGTAAAGCCGAGGGATTTTAAGTCCCTTGCGTCTACCAATTTCGCCACCCGGGCCAAACAACGCAAGGGAATTCTACAGTGGGAAATTATAGAAGTAGAGAAGAAAATGGAGGCTGAGGGCGGAATCGAACCGCCGTCCACGGCTTTGCAGGCCGCTGCATAACCACTCTGCCACCCAGCCATTGGGCACAGGAACACGTCACTGCCCTGAGAGTAAAAACCCCGGCAGTTAACCGGGGTTCTGATACCGCAAATTTGGAGCGGGAAACGAGATTCGAACTCGCGACCCCAACCTTGGCAAGGTTGTGCTCTACCAGCTGAGCTATTCCCGCAGATTGCAAACCGCCATTTTATAGACTGGCCATGGCCTGTCAAGCTCCATCCACAGGCGAATTTTCTGTTTTTCCGGACAATAGGGGCCAGGCAGCATGCATATACACAACCATCGACCACAATGTCAGGGCTGCGGCGATATAGAGCAACACCAGGCCCACAGTGTGTGTGGGAAACGCCCCCAGTGGAATCTTGTAGAGTAGCAGCAAAATCGCAATCATCTGAAGGGTGGTCTTGAGTTTGCCGACAATGGAGACCGCTACCTTTGTGCGTGCGCCGATTTCCGCCATCCACTCACGCAGTGCTGAAATCGCAATCTCCCGGCCGATAATTATTGCTGCGGGAATGGCAAACAGCGGCGCAGGATTGTCCTGCACCAGCAATACGAGCGCCACGGCAACCATGAGCTTGTCGGCAACCGGATCCAGAAAGGCACCAAATGGTGATGTCTGATTCAAACGTCGCGCAAGATAGCCATCCAGCAGATCTGTTAACGCCGCCAGCCCGAAAATTGCCGCACTGAGCTGGTACGTCCATTGGCCCGGCATATAAAAGACAATAACCAGGACCGGTATCAAGATGATACGTATTAACGTCAGAACATTCGGTATCGTCCAGCTCATTTATTTTTAACCCTATTCACCATGAAACGCGTCGTAGATTTGTTGTGCGAGCCGGTGATTAATCCCCTTGATCCTTGCCAGGTCATCAACACCGGCCCTGGCAACCTCCCTGAGCCCACCCAGCTGCCGCAATAATTGCTGGCGCCGCTTCGGCCCAACACCGGGTATATGCTCCAGTGGCGAGGTATTCCGGGTCTTCGCGCGGCGTTGCCGATGGCCGGTAATCGCAAACCGGTGCGCCTCATCCCTGACGTGCTGTATCAGGTGCAAGGCCGGTGACTCGGCTGTCAGCGTCAAGGCATCCGCATGGCCAGGAATGTGCAATGTTTCCAGCCCCGGTTTCCTGCCTGGCCCCTTGGCAACCCCGACGATACGCACCTCGGTGATCTGCAATTCCTCGAGCGCCCTGCAGGCTGATGATACCTGCCCCTTGCCGCCATCAATAAGCAGTAAATCCGGCAGCTTGCCCTCACCCTTCTTCAAGCGAGTATACCGTCGCGTCAACGCCTGCTCCATAGCGCCGTAATCATCACCTGCCTGAATATCCCGGATATTAAAGCGGCGATAATCAGATTTCAAAGGGCCTTCCAGCCCAAAGACAACGCATGAAGCCACCGTGGACTCGCCGCTGGTATGGCTGATATCAAAACATTCTATTCGCTCTGGCATATCATCCAGCCCCAGCGCTGCCGTTAGCGACTGCAATCGTCCCATGAAGCCCTTGCGCGTATTAATATGCGCCGTCAGCGCAAGCCCGGCATTGCTCAGCGCCATCTTTATCCATTGGGCCCGATCTCCTCGCACATTCGAGTGCAATGCCACACGGTGACCGGCATGGGTACTTAAAACCTCGGCGAGCAACTCACTATCCTCCAGCGTATGACTCAAGAGCAACTCGGACGGTACGTCCTTTCCCAGATAATACTGTGGCAGAAACGCCGACAACACAGCGGCTGCCGTGGTCTCCAGCGGGATCTTCGGAAAAAATACTGCGTTACCCAGATTGCGCCCGCCACGAATATAAAACACCTGCACACAAGCACTGCCTTTATCTGTCAGACAGGCCACGATGTCAGCATCCCCCCGTTCATTGCTGATATATTGCTTCTCCTGAACCCTGCGAAGACTGACGATCTGGTCACGACAAACGGCGGCCTGCTCGTAATCCTGTATCGCAGCCGCCACTTCCATATCTGCAACCAGCCCATCGATAACCTGGCTGCTACGGCCTTCAAGAAATAAAACCGTGTGTGAGACGTCAGCCGCATACTGATCTACGTCAATCAGGCCAACACAGGGTGCCGTACAGCGCTTTATCTGGTATTGCAAGCAGGGCCGGCTGCGATTGGCAAAAAAACTGTCCTCGCACTGACGCACCTTGAACAGTTTTTGTAACAAATGCAGGCTTTCCCGCACAGAACCGGCGCTCGGAAAGGGACCGAAATAGCGCCCCTTCTTGCGCCGTGCGCCGCGATGCAGACATAGCCGTGGAAAATCCTGCTCTGACGACAGGTAGATATAGGGATAGCTTTTATCATCGCGCAGCAGCACGTTATAACGCGGCCTGTACTGCTTGATCAGGTTGCTTTCCAGCAGCAGCGCCTCGGCTTCCGTGCCAGTAACCGTGACTTCAACGTCGATGATCTGGTCGACCAGTACGCGTGTCTTGGCATTCAGACCGGTCTTTCTGAAATAACTCGAGACCCGTTTCTTGAGATTACCGGCCTTGCCAACATAGAGCACACTGCCTTCACCATCCAGCATCCGGTAGATGCCCGGGCGCGTCGTCAGTGTCTTCAGGAACGCCCTGGAATCAAAGGGCACCGGCTTGGCATCCATCAGAGGCTAACTAAGGATTCCTTGCCATCCAGGATCTGCCTCGCACGCTTGAAAACATTACCGAACATAGCGGTCGTCAAACGACGTGTCTGAGTGTTGTAGCGACTGCAATGATAGGAATCAATCAGGCAGAAATCGTCGGATACCTGATGGACGTGCTCATGCCCGAAGGGGTGGGCTGACAAACGCAACTGCAACGCTCGTAACACAGCATCATGTGCTATCTTTCCCAGTGCCATCACAACTGCAGGACCTTGCAAGTCACCCAGTTCGGCTCGTAAATAGTGATTACAGTGCTTCACTTCATCCAGTTGCGGCTTGTTTTGTGGCGGCAGACACTTCACAGCATTCGTTATGCGGCAGCCGTCCAGTCGTAAATCGTCATCGCTGGAGACAGATTCCGGCTGGTTACTGAAGCCATAATCATAGAGCGTCTGGTATAGCAGAATACCGGCATAATCACCGGTAAAGGGACGACCAGTGGCATTGGCACCGTGCATACCCGGTGCCAGCCCAACGATCAGCAAGCGTGCGTCACGATCTCCAAAGGGTGCGACCGGCCGCGCATGGTAGCCGGGATACTTGAGGGAGGTCTGATCCAGAAAATCGGCAAGTCGGGGACAATCTCTGCAATCGGGGTTAAATTTCAACGAGCTCTTCTGAGACATTCAGTACTTCAGCGTGTCCATTGTTCGGGTTCAGGCGCAGTATTTCGTGCGCATTGGTGTTGGCAATGTATAGGGTATCGTCATGAAACGCCAGCCCGCCGGGCTCATCCAGGCGCCGGTCGCACGTCGTGCTGGAGACATAGTGAGTACTCACCCCTACTCTCTTGATCTTATTATTGAATGTATCTGTCACCCAGAGCATCTCGTGGATCGGGTCTGCCACAATATCCAGGGGATACTGGAGCCGCGCCACAGTCCCGGCCCCGTCTTTGTCACCGAATTCAAACAGACCTGCACCTACAATGGTGTTGACGATACCGCTGTCCATGTCGATTTCCCGTACTGCCGAGGCACCGGCATCGACGCAATACAATCGGTTTTGCAGCAGTGTCAATCCACTTGGCTGCGAGAAGGCGGCACTGCCGGGGGGGCCGTCCTGAAGATCTTCGTAACCACTGCCTGCGAACACTTCGACAGTATTGGAAATCAGTGACAGCCGCCAGATCTGATGTGAACCCGCCATCGCGATGTACAGTTTACCGTTCTTGAAGACGACATCAGTCGGTGAACTCATGCTGACGGTTAACGGGGTACCAGGTATATCAACGGCAGCAGCTGTACCGGCATTACCCGTACCCGCAATCGTTACGACATCATTGGTGCGCGTGTGGATACGCCGAATGGCATGATTGCCGGTATCCGCGACATAAAGAAAATCGTCCGCCAGCACCATCCCCTGTGGATTATCAAACGCAGCCGCCGAGCCATTGCCGTCAATAAAGCCTGCGGATTCACTGCCATATTGACGCACTGCCTGCCCCCCCGATGACACCACCAGAATCCGGTTGTGCCCGCTGTCAGCTATATAGAGCTTGCTCGGCGTTGCAACGATTCTTCCCGGGAAAGACAGGACATTGGGGGCTTCCCGCGCTGACTGGAGCGGAAAAGACAATTTCCGGGTTCCCGGCTGGTCACTGCTGCGACTGAGTTGATACTGAATAATCAGTTCCAGTTGCGATTTTTTTCCATCGCCTGTTATTGCCCCCAGGACATTGCCTTCAGTATCCAGCAGGACCTGTGTTGGCCAGAACTGGGTGCCATACGTCTTCCATAGTTTCAGATCGGGGTCGTGCACAACCGGATGGCTTATATGGAACCGGTTGATTATCTTTTGCACGTGTGAGCGTTTCTTTTCGGCCGCGAACTTGGGTGAATGCACACTGATGATAACCAGTTCGTTCCGGAACCTTCTTTGCAGTGCACTGAGATCCTGAAGCACATGCTGGCAATTAATGGATGAAAACGTGCCAAAATTAATCAGCACGAGGCGGCCTGCCTGGTCCGCTAACCTGACCGGGTCCTTCACGTTGAACCACTCAAGGCCCGCTGGAAACTCCGGCGCACGACTACTTGTAGCAGACATTACACACTCCCGGCACTCATCTTGTATTCAGGCGAATCGCGAATATATAGCACAACCGGCACCATCATGCCACAGTGTGCTGACATTACTCTGATGTATGTCTCAAATCACCGGAAACGACTGACGATTGGTACTGACCGGCAGGCCAATGCCCACCGGCCGGGAGAATGCTTGCGGGCCTCATCAATGAACGATATTTTCCTTGATCAGTCCATACCTGATCGCAAAGCGCGTGAGCTCAACATCATTGTCCACACCCAGCTTTTCGAACAGACGTCCACGGTAGGTACTGGTCGTTTTCGGGCTCAGGCAGAGCTGCTCCGAAATCTCCCGGTTCGAATCCCCCCTCACCACCATCAGCATGACCTGGATTTCACGTTGTGTCAGCTCATCCATCAATGACTTGCCGTGCTTGTTGACGAGTGACAAGGCCAGTTTCTGTGCCACATTCGGAGTTAAATACTGATTGCCCGCATACACTGACTGGATCGCCTCAATAATCTCATTAACATCACAGCCCTTGGTAATATAGCCAGCAGCACCGGCCTCCAGCAAACGTGCCGGAAACGGGTCATCATCGTGAATGGACACTGCGATGACCTTCATGTCCGGTGACACCCGGGTGATTTTTCGGGTTGCTTCCAGACCGCCAATGCCCGGCATACTGATGTCCATCAGGATAACATCGGGTCTTTTTTTACGTATCTGCCTGATTGCCTGCTCGCCATCAGGCGCCTCTGCAATCACCTTGATACCACTCGTATCATCCAGCAACCGTCGTATGCCCTTACGCACCAGATCATGATCATCTACCAGCATTACGTTAATCATATAACCCCCATTGATTTCAATTAGCCCTGCACCAAGAACAGTCATTTCTTACGGTGCGAGAGGCTAGCATCGAAACCACACGGAAACAATGGGATTTATCCTACAAACAGACGGGTGAATTACGCAGATTTGAGACGCGGTGGAATACTTAGGCTGCCTCTGATTAATCCAATTTTTCGTCATTCCAGGCGTAGACCCGGACAAAAGCGCATAGCGCGTTGAACGCACGAAGTGCGGCCTGCAGGGCGAGCGCAGCGAGTAATCCAGGAATTAGATTGAAAGTGTTACAGGGCGGGATTGACGTCGATATTTTAATTATTTTCCATACCGAACCAGCTGAGCTTCTCGTGCAAACTCACCACCTCGCCAACAATAATGATGGTCGGTGGCTTCAACTGTTCGCGTTCGGCAAGGTCCTGCAGGGAGTCCAGTGTTTCAATGTATACCCGCTGCTTGTGTGTTGTGCCCTGCTGCACCAGCGCCACGGGGGTTGTTTTTGGCAAGCCGTGTGCGATCAGCTCCCGGCTCAGGACGGGAATACTGTGCAGCCCCATGTAAAAGACAATTGTCTGTGCCGGTTTAGCCAGGTTCTCCCAGTCAAGATCAATACTGCCATCCTTGAGATGACCGGTCACAAAGACACATGACTGCGCATAATCACGGTGTGTCAGCGGAATACCGGCATAGGCTGCGCAACCGGAGGCTGCTGTAATACCCGGCACCACCTGAAAAGGGATCCCCTCCCCTGCAAGCGTCTCGATCTCTTCACCACCACGTCCAAATATGAAGGGGTCACCACCTTTCAAACGCAGTACACGCTTGCCTTCCTTTGCCAGCCGCACCAGCAACTGGTTGATACTTTCCTGGCTTAACGTGTGCTGGTCCCGGGCCTTGCCGGCATAGATCATTTCGGCATCACGACGCACCATATCCAGAATCGGTTCCGACACCAGCCGGTCATAAACCACCACATCGGCCTGTTGCATCAATCGCAACGCCCTGAAAGTGATCAGATCGGGATCGCCGGGACCGGCGCCCACCAGGTAGACTTCTCCCGGGCCATTATAGTGCGCATCAGTATCATCGATGGCTTCCTCTAATGCAGCGCGTGCCTTTTCCTCATGTCCGGTAAACAACAATTCGGCAACACGACCCTGCAAAATATTTTCCCAGAAGTAGCGCCGCTGCTTGCTATTCGAGAAACGCTGTTTTACCCGCTGGCGGTACTCATCGACCAGTTTTGCAAGCCGCCCGTAGGCGGCAGGGATAAAACTCTCCAGTTGTGACCGCAGCAAGCGCGCCAGTACCGGGGACGCCCCCCCTGTGGATACTGCTATCTGTACCGGAGAACGGTCAATAATCGACGGCATGATGAAACTGCATAAATCCGGGCTATCGACAACGTTCACCAGAATACGCCGAGACCTGGCCAGCTCCAAGACCCTGCGATTGACAACTTCATCATCGGTGGCAGCAATTACCAGTACAGCCTCATCAAGATCTTCGTCCTGAAACTCATGCGCCATATGTGTAATGACACCCTGCTCCAGCAGCGTACGCAACTCACTACATAACACCGGGGACACGGTCGTAATAGTCGCGCCGGCCCGATGCAGCAACGCCACCTTTCGTGCCGCGACCTTACCCCCCCCCACTACCAGGCATGGTCGGCCTTCAACTTTCAGGAATATGGGAAGGTAATCCATGTCTTTATCTCTTAATCAGCCCCGAGTAACGGTTCGAGTCCACCACGGGCATCGAGTGCCGCCAGGTCATCAAACCCGCCAATGTGCCGATCACCAATAAAAATCTGTGGCACCGTTCTGCGGCCGGTCAAATCGACGAGGTCCCTGAATCCATTTGGCATGGAATCAACAGATATCTTGTCAATCTCTTCAACACCTTTTGACTTCAGTAACATTTCCGCCCGTATACAATAGGGACAGAACGTTGTGCAGTACATTCGAATATCAACCATTATGACTCTTCTATTAAGGGGATTTCAGAATATCAATTTGTTCATTAATCGGATCTGTCACCGGCTTCAGTTTCTTGCGCATCACCGTCCCGATGGCATCGGTTTTTGAGAACACCGGATTTAGCACCGTTTCACCCAGCAAGGCAAGTACCAGCATGGCACGAATATGGTGCGCGCCATCCGGGTACGCCTGAATCAACTGTTGCAAGGACTGATTCGGCTCACTGTCTGCATTCACTTCACCGGCCATCATCGTCTCTGCCAGGCGAACTATATCCTCAATATCACCGCGTTTGTACTCGTCCAGCGCCAGCGAGGCGGCATGCATGTCGAGTGCATACATCAACTCTACCATGACATCCTGATTCGAGGGTTTCTTCAAGACCGTCTCGGTACTGGCAAGGTAGGATTGTCCGGCAGGGCTCAACAATCGACACAATTGCATCGCAAACGGATTCCTCTCATCCAGCAAACCGGCCAGTTGCTGGCAGCTTGATGACCATGCCGGATTGGCCGCATATTCCTCCGGCAGATCATCCGGAATTGCCTGCAGGAAGCCAACATAAAAGGCATTTTTATGCCGGGCCCTGTTCCACAAACTCATGCGTTCATCTGCATCAATCAGCCCGTCCTGCAGCACCAGGCTGACGGATGCGATCTGATTGCTCGCTTCTTCCTCAAAGGGCAAAAACTCAACAAGGAACTCCGCGAGTACCGGTCCCATCATCCCCCGGACAACCGCATCCTGGCGCAACATGCAGCGTGCATTATCCGATGTCTGTGATGACCACCAGGCCCGCCGTGCCAGTTCATCAGTGATACCGGGCGCGTTCACTACGGCAACTACGGCCTCAGGCTCACCCAGTTTCAACAGTGACTCCAGGGTCTCGTCCCGCGCCTGCCCCATCCGGGTCCAGCGCTTCAGGTACACCGGGTAACCGCCGGGCGAACCCAGCACATGACTGGACAGTGTTTCACGCACACACCGCAAATAGGATTCATCACGGCAATTGGGATTAAGCTGGACCTTCGCCTCGCCCTTATCGGAAAGCCCATAGACGGTCATACGTGACTCATCAATACGGATTGCATCTATCGTACCCGCAAGCAAGACGTTAATCCGCAGTGCATCTTCCGGCGTCAGCTCCATGGCAAGCAATCAGGTGGACCGGATGTCAGGGCGCCGGTCGAAGATCAAAAACCGGCCTCTGCATAGAGACGTTTCGCCTCTTCCGGATCTTTCTCCACACCATTACCTTCTTCATACATCATCGCCAGTGTCGTCAGGGAACCTGCCAACCCCTGCTCCGCTGCCTTGCGAAACCATTTGACTGCTTCCGCACTGTCCTTGTCGACGCATTCACCCTCAAGGTACATAAACCCCAGTCCGTGCTGGGCGATGGCATGGCCCTGCTCCGCGGCCGCCATCATCATTTCGAAGGCACGCTCTTCATTACGCACCACCCCAAGACCGTTCTGACACATAATTGCGACACGGTGCTGGGCATCGGCATCACCGGCCTGCGCCAGTGGCGACAGGAATTGCATGGCCAGGGAAAAATTCTTCGCCTCGAAAGCGGCGACACCGCTGGCGTAATCTGGATCGTTGAGTGTTTCGCTCATAGTGGGTCTCATACCTTTTTTATGATGGTCATCCAGACCGGTCGCTGGATGTCAGCAGCGTACACTACCCATTCACGCGCGCGCATCGAATATCCATTAAGAGAGAATATGCCTGATTTTCATATGGATAGATCCATCACAAACAATTAAAATCACTCTCCCCATAGAGATATTCGGGCTAAAAATGCGCTCCTGTATACTTGCGCGCCTAGGCAGTAACCCTAATTGAAACAATGGACTAGACTGCACAGGCAGCGACAGCGCCACCGGGCTGGATAACCCAGCCACCCCCTTTTAATCGATATTGATAGTTAGACAGTACGAGGAAAACACGATGAACCAGGAATACTATGATGCTGTAACCAAGATGGAAGATATGAGTGTTGACGCAGAATACGTCCAGGGCTGGCAGGGCGGGTACCTGTTGAACCCGGAGCGCGAAGAGCAGCGTGTGACAGAGGCCTACACAGCCGGTTATGAAGATGGCAAGGCCCACAACATGGACAACTTCGGAAACTGGAAGAAGTAATTGCTTCTCTGATAGTAAAAGAAGGCGGGGTCACCCGCCTTTTTTTATGTCCGGTTATTCCCGTTTATTCAAGGTCAATCGCCCGGATTGCCTGCTGAATAAAATCAATCCGCACCCTGATGGCATCAGACACCTGTCCCTGCGATGCTTGCAGTATGCTCATGTCACCCTGCAGTTGATACATCAACCAGCCGCGCACCATGACGTAATAGCGCTGGTCATGTCCCAGGTCAGTAATTGCCTGCAGCGCACCCGGTGCCCCGGGATTCTTTAATGCCTCATTGATTGCAGAAACACTGTATCCCAACTCTATTGCTTCAGTGTCTGTCAACTCTGAAGCTGTACTGATACTGCTGAAAAAAAGAACCAGCAATAAATACGTTAATTTACGACTCTGCATAATCAGGCCTGCTTAGCACACCGCTTGTCATTCGCTTTCACTGCCAGGGCCATCCCTACAGTAAAACCACCCCCATAGGGGCCTGCTAGCAGGCGAACAAACAAGTCTTTCAAAAATCCCTTATGGCATCATCGGCAGTATCATAACGCCCTGCTTCTGATTGCTCTCGTATGATTTCATCTGCCGTTTTATCCCACGCCAGTTCACAGGCCGCCTTGCCATCCGCTGGAACCTTTTTCCTGAATATCCGGCGTACCGGTACATGCACCGGACTGGTGACAAACGAAATAACACTGCCTGTCAGACTGAGCGGGTTAACGCCCAGGCCAAAGTCTTCAAACGACCCCTGAACCTTTATCGGAGTAGCAAGACTGAAAAATTGCGCCTTCTTGGCTTTCGGTGCCGCGTAAATGTCGATTTTACGGGTAGTGAAATCCACTGACGCTTTTCCGGCCACGGTCATGCGCGTGGTGTCCATAAAGATGACCCGCTCCTCCATCTTGCCTGACTCCAGTCCAAGTCGAACCACAATGCAGTTCACTGCGGATTCCTTGCCCTTGTCGACCTCATCTGCGACCGCGTTGAGCAGATTGATGGCCCAGAGATCAAAGACCTCAGCCGAAAAATTACCTGGAAACAGGGCAAAGTCAAAGTGACCCGTGGCATTTTTCATGATGGATTCCCGGTCCGGCGCGGTGGATTTAAATTCAATATCCAGGCTCATGACACCACTCATTTCAGTCTGCGGGTCAACCTGGCGCGCCAGAACACCGTAATCGAAATGATCGATGTCGGCATCAACGGTCACGACGACGTCCTGCTCGCTCGGCTGCAGACTGAAGCCCACTTCTACACCACCACCCGAGGTATCGACCCGCAGTGGTTCCAGCGCCAGGCGACCGTCCAGCAGGGTTGCCTTCAGCACTCCGGAACCCAGTTTGTCGTTACCGGATGTGACCTGACGGGCCTCGACGGCGATAACGGCGTCAAGACTGTTCAACACCTCGTACGAGAGCAGTTCGCGGTATTCATCCCCGGCATCCTGTTTCCGGTCCGCAGCCTCGCTCGACGAATCGTCAGGAACCGCCTCGCCGGCCTGCACCCCGGTTTCGTCCTTGCCTTTTTTGCCAAAATAAAAATCATCCACGCGGATCAGCTTCGACAAGAAATCAATATCGAGTTTCGGTTTATCGAGTGACGTAATCAACTGCATGCGGCCCTCGAGGTCACTCTCACCGACCTTCATGGCAAGCGTTGACAGATCGTAACCCTCACTGGAGACATGTAATTGCGCCTCGAGCGAGTACGGCCCCAGCGGCGGCAAGTCCAGATCCAGCAGTTCATTGAAATTGTCGAGTCGTTTACCTGAAAAGGTCATGGCGAATTTCAGGTCATGCTGCGAAATGGGTAATGCCAGTTTGGTGTCAAACGTGAAGCGGGACTCGAGCAGTGCAACATCAATCGACAGCGGTAACACCTCTGGCGTCCTCATATATTCTTCCAGCGACGCACCCACAATAATGAATTTGACGGGTGTCTGCTCGATATCACCGCTGAGTTTCATGGTAATGGCAGTGCCACCTTTCACCACAATGTCACCCTCAAGATTGTCGATATCCAGGGTGGCTTGCGTGTTCCGATCCCTGATTGACCAATGCCCATCCCTGATACCAAAGGTCATGCTGGATTCGCGAACCAGTTCTTCCAGTGTCTCTCCTCTTAAAACAAGGTCAATACCTGCCGCGCGGGTCGTTGCGTCCATTCCCTCTACCAGCCCCAGCCGGGACAGGATGGCGCCAACATTGATCTCATGAACCGTCAGCGCCAGGCTGACCACGGGGATTTCATTGCGCAACCCCAGCTCGCCACTTGCCTCGATACGCCTGCTGAAGATGTCGCCCGTGATCGTGAACGACCAGCTTGCCTTCTGGTTCTGCAGCTCTTCGAGCGTGCCACCGTTAAGTTCGAGGTTATAGCGACCTTCCTCCAGATGACCACTGAGTGCCATGGTAATTGGCTGGTCGGCAGTTGCCGTACCTTCAAGCGCGTCCAGACCAAAAACAAGTGATTTATCCAGCGCCGCATCGTGGTAGTTCACGACGACTCGCTGCAGTGAAACTTCAGACAACCCTACAAAACCGATTGCCGGCTCATTTGCGGACCCGGTTTCTATGGCTGGTTCTTCTGTTACCGGTGTTGCTACATCCGCCTTCTGGCCAAACGTCCAGTTAGCATTACCCTGCGCGTCTTGCTCCAGGTTCAGCGTGACATCTTCAGCAATCATCTCTCCGATCTGCAGTTCACCCTTGAGCAGCGACAGCAGGCGAACATCCAGTCGCGCCAGACCGGC
>Ga0316189_10004589_pt1 | contig 13268 bp, 9 predicted proteins | sample LowCovwburrow_MG_FD_204930 | JGI IMG/M metagenome (GOLD analysis project Ga0316189, IMG submission 204930) | Coastal sediment microbial communities from Maine, United States - Lowes Cove worm burrow | ecosystem: Environmental > Aquatic > Marine > Coastal > Sediment | place: USA: Maine... | reverse complement strand
TCAGATGAAAACAGGCCGGCTCATGCTTGGAATCATAGCGGCCGTGTGCATTGCCGTCATAGGGCTGATCCTTTTTGTCCGGAGGGATATCGTACGTCCCTTCGAGAAACTTAACGAAGGGGTAAAATCCATTAGTGAAGGCAATCTGCAAGTGCGGATCGGCATCAAAGCACGCGACGAGATAGGAGAGCTTTCACGCGCATTTGATCGAATGGCCTCTCGTTTAAATGACGTGATGGTTTCACGATCCTCCCTCCAAGAGGAGGTGACACAACGAAAACAGACGGAAGAGGCGTTGAATAAAGAACGTGACTTCATTGCGGCGGTTCTGTCTACTGCGGGCGCCCTGGTGATTGTCGTGGACCGGGAAGGCCGCATCGTGCGGTCCAACCGCGCGTGCGAAGATCTGACCGGGTATTCCTTTGAAGAGGTAGAAGGGAAACAATTTTGGAATATGTTCTTACTCCCTGAGGAGAAGCTATCCGTTATTGAGGTTTTTCAAGATCTGCAAACCGGCAGCTTTCCAAACGTCCACGAAAATCACTGGATATCGAGAACCGGCGAACGCCACCTGATCGCTTGGGCAAATACGGCTTTGATCGACGAGGAGGGACGTGTCGAATATGTCATCGGTACCGGCATCGACATCACCGAAAAACGCGAGGCCGAAAAAGCGCTGCGAGTCGCCGCTTCGGAACTGGAACACCGAGTTGAAGAACGGACGGCAGAGGTCGAGGAAATAAACCGGAAACTCACGCAAGAGATCGAGAATCGGGAAAAACTCAATATGGAACTGAGGCATGCCTTGGCCGAAAACCAGGAGTTCAGGGAACACTTGAAAGCGGAAAACATTTACCTCAAACAGGAAATCAATCTCGGGCACACCCACAAAAACATCGTAGGAGAAAGTGAAGCCATCAAGGGCGTTCTCGAAAAGGTGGAGCAGGTGGCGGAGACCGATACGTCGGTCCTGATTCAGGGCGAAACCGGTACAGGAAAAGACCTCGTTGCCCAGGCCATTCATAATCTCAGCCTACGTCGGGACAAAACAATGGTCAAAGTGAACTGCGCAGCCCTTCCTCCGACGCTCATCGAGAACGAATTGTTCGGCCGTGAAAAAGGCGCTTATACCGGAGCCTTTTCCAGGCAAGTGGGCCGGTTCGAGATTGCGAACGGTTCAACCATTTTTCTCGACGAGGTCAGCGAATTGTCCATCGAGTTGCAGGGTAAACTCCTACGCGTCTTGCAGGACGGGCGTTTCGAGCGCCTGGGTGCAACAGAGAGCATCGAGGTTGACGTGCGTGTGATCGCCGCAACAAACCGTGATCTTGAATCCGCGATAAAAGAGGGCAGCTTTAGGGACGATCTGTTCTACCGTCTGAACGTTTTCCCCATCTATGTGCCGCCTTTAAGGGACCGGAAAGAAGACATTCCCTCACTGGTATGGACTTTTATCAAGGGATTTGAGAGGAGAATGGGGAAATCTTTCGATACCATTTCTCAAAGGAGCATGGAGTTACTTCAGGACTTTCCCTGGCCAGGGAACGTCAGGGAGCTAAAAAACCTGATCGAGCGGATGATGATCATGTGCGAGGGGGAGATACTCCATGTTGAACTGCCCAGCCTCGGGGCCGGTACCAACATATACGAGGGGTTGACCTTGGAAGCGATGGAACGCAAACACATCCAGTCCGTTCTCGAACAAACCGATTGGCGGGTGAGTGGACGAAAAGGCGCGGCCGAGATTCTGGGTCTCAAGCCCACAACGCTTAACTCACGGATGAAAAAACTGGGAATCAAGAGAAGTGTGAACTAAATTCCTCAGATGACGGGTCCGCTCCTTTCATTACCTTTCGAATCATTCCATCCCCGCGCGAAAACCCCGGCTACATTTTATTCCGCCGAATCGTGTCAAACCCGTTTTTCACGCGCAAATGGAACGACCTGCAGATTACGATATTTCGCCACTTACGATATTCCGCAAGTCCCCCCATGATCCCCAGATTTAAGCCCAAATATCCCACACCCCTGAAAACTTAATTATTTCAATTGTTTACTTATATCCTTGTATGTCGTATTGATCTGGCACGGTCATTGCTGAACTTCATCGCAATACCACCAATTGTAGCAATCAGGAAAATTTAGGGTCGGTGACCCGCGCTATCGAAAGGCACAACGACAATGGTAAACACCTTTATGAGGATGGTTTCACCCCCTTATCGGCGAAAGGAAGTCATTCGGATCTTTAGACGAATTGTGGGACCCATCGGTGTTCAGCCCGGCTGCCTTCGGTGCTTTTGTTTCTCAGATTTGGAGGACGATAACGCGTTTCTGTTTCTGAGCGAATGGAGAACAAAAGTGGATCTGGCCAATCATGTCAAGACGCATGAATTTTTAGAACTGCTGGCCGCCATGGACCTGTCTGTTCAAACGCCTGTCATGGAATTTAAGACCATCACCGAAACGGCAGGCCTGGAGTTGCTCGATCAGCTCAGCACGAAATATCAAACTTCTCGTATAGCATCCCCCACAGAGAAGGAATCAGGGAATTAAATGGTAACTGCAAAACAACATGTAATTTTTTAACCGTCAGATATCCGGAAAGGAGGAAATGTTCTGACGCCTTTTTCGTGATCTGCCTGTTAAACGTTAAGGTTCTTGGGTCCGCATAAGCGCCAATCACCTAAACCTTAAAGAGAGAATCAACATCATCGGAAAATTAACGGAGGAGGCAAAATGAAATACGGAAGCAAAAAAGAAGCGAAGAAGTGGGCAATGGAAACCCTGCGCGGCGGGTTAGTGGCTACTATCCCGACCCCTTTCCATGACGACACCCTGGAAATCCACGAGCAGGACACGAGAAACCTTGTCCGGTATTGTATCGACACAAAAAACGATGCGATCTTCATCACGGGCAATGTGGGCGAGTTCTATTCCATGACAATGGCAGAGCGGAAAAAATTCGCCGAGATCGTGATAGATGAGGCCGGCGGTGAGATTCCCGTGATCGTACAGACAGCCGAACATTGCGCAAAGGACTGCATCGAACTTTGTCGACACGCCGAAGAAGCCGGTGCCGATTTGGTGGCTATCCTATCGCCCTATTTCCAGGCTGCCACGGATGAGGCCGTCGAAGAGTGGTGGCATTACGTCACCGACCACTTTGACATCGGGTGCGTCTTCTACGACAGCCCTCTGTCAAAACTCGTCACCGCGCAGACCCTGGGTCGGATTGCACGGGAGATCCCCAATATTGTCGGCGTCAAGGACGGCCGTCCCGACCAGATGTGGTGCTGGGAAGCCGAACGTGAAGCTAATTATGAAATCTGGGTCAGCAATCCGCTGGAAGACCATTGGCCATATGAAATGAGAATCATGAAGAATCCGGTGTTGTGCTGCGCCTGGCACATGTACCTGTTGCAGGAGCCGGGCAACACCCCGATTCGCGACTACACCGACCTGATCATGGCTGGCAAGTGGGAAGAAGGGTTGAAGAAATACGACTCCATCGAACCCGGACGGCAGTTGCTCAACGACTTCTTCTGGCACAATTACCGCAGGGGCGTTTACGTCGTCGGTTTCTGGAAATACTGGATGGAAATGAAGGGCGTGATCAGCGGTCACAAGGTGCGCACGCCATTGCTCAACATGACCAAGGAAGAAGAGGAGTGGCTGGCCGGCCGGTACAAGTTGCTGAAAGAAGGAAAGCATCCACGCAGTAAGGGCGAGTTGCTTCCGTATCCACTGCAACAAGGTGGAAACGTGGGAGGGCGCATTGGGCTGTAAGGAACAGCATCGTTTGAAATCCGGTTGATATGTGCCGCGGGGGCGAACTTTTGTCCCCGTGGCTTTCACTTAGGAAAAAACATGCTTGGTGCTCCGGTTGAACATTGGTTCCCTTTGCCTTAAGGGAGAATCTTCTATGATAGCTGCTTATATCATGAAAGTGGTGATGGTCTCAGTTATATTCCTCATGTTGGGCGTCGGGTTGCGCACTGCATTTGGACAGGTTATCGCCGCCGCCAGGCAGGTCCGTCTTATCGGGCGTGGCGTCCTGGCAAATTTTGTCGTGGTACCCATGTTGATTTACCTGAGCCTTGTTTGGCTGCCTTTAACTTCGGACGTCAAGATCGGGATTATGTTAATGGCGGCCGCACCCATTGCCCCGATGGCCCCCCCATTCGTCGGTATGGCCAGGGGGAATGTGGCTTTTGCAGTGGGGCTCATGACAATCGTTGCCTTGCTCAGCGTACCGCTGACGCCTCTGATTCTTGACTTGGCCCTGCCAAAGAGTGCGGAGGGAGTAGTCCTGGATTCGATGCAAATAATCAAGACGCTACTGATCGCCCAGCTAATTCCCATCTCCGTTGGGATGGCGACCCGCCAGTTAAGCCCGAAATGGGCCGAGAAACTGCTCAGGTTCGTCCCCAAAATCGGTCAATTCGGCCTTATTGTCGGTGTTGGTTTGCTCCTGGCAAAAGATACTAAACAGATACTTTCAATAGGCCTTCTACCCCATCTGGTTATGGCGCTAATGGTCATCGGTTCGCTCTTCATCGGAGACTGGATGCTGATCGGTGAAACGGACGATAAGCGTCGTTCGCTCGCAGTATCGACGGCAATTCGTAACGTGCCGCTGGCCTTTCTGATCGCCGGCGAGAATTTCCCTGACACGGTCGTAGCGCCCGTGACGCTTCTTTTCGGTGTGTTTACCATGGTCTTTTCAGTTGCGTATGGCAAACTTAAGGACCGACAGGTTTCTTCAAAAGGAAGCACCGCATGAGCGCAAGAGAAAAAAGCGTATACAGCCGCTCAGAGTTCCTCAGCTCCCTGCTCCCGATTATCACCTGGTTGCCACGCTACAGGCGCGCCTGGCTGCGGATGGATATCATGGCGGGTCTGGCCGTCTGGGCTATGACGGTTCCACAGGCGCTCGCTTACGCCGGGATTGCAGGCGTGCCGCCGATCTACGGGCTCTACGCCGTTCCGCTGGCCATGGTCGCATACGCCGTCTTCGGCACATCGCGCACCCTGTGTGTGGGCCCCGAATCGGCCATTGCCATCATCTCGGCGGTGACGGTAGGTACGCTGGCGGTGGGGAACCCCAACGAATTCATTGCGCTAACCTCGTTGCTCGCTCTCATCGTCGGCGTGCTTTTCCTGATATTCGGCCTGCTTCGGCTTGGGTGGGCCGCCAATTTCCTTTCGCAGCCCGTGCTCCAAGGCTTCACCCAGGGCATCGCCCTGATCGTTATCACCGGGCAGGTACCCAAGCTCTTTGGAACAGAAGCGACGGTCGCAAAACTTGTAGAGAACATGAGCAACTTGCCGCATCTGATCGGCCTGGAGATTGACTACACTGGCTTCTTTCTTCAAGCGTGGGCGGTGCTGGCGACCCTTGGAGAGGCCAACCTCTCCACGACGGTGGTGGGGCTTGGAGCCCTGGCGCTGCTCTTTGCTTTAAGACGTTTCTGGCCGCTTGCGCCCTCCGCACTGATCGCGGTGATCCTGAGCGTTTTGGCCGTTTCGTTCCTGAGCCTCGCTGGGAGGGGCGTCGGTGTTATCGGCGAGGTGGAGACCGGAATGGTCAGCCTCGCAGTCCCCGCGGTGAGCGTCGATAGGCTGGCAGCGCTTCTACCTGGCGCGCTTGCCATCGTGCTGCTCGGCTATTCGGTATCCCTCAGTGTAGCAACTGTGGGTGCGCAAGCGACCGGTGAGGAGATCAATCCGAACCAGGAGCTCGTGGGGCTCGGTGTGGCGAATCTGGGGGCGGCTTTGAGCTCGGGCTTTGTGGTATGCGGCAGCTTGTCGCGAGGGGTGGTGATCAGACGGGCGGGCGGTCAGTCCCAGGTCATTTCCCTTATCAATGCCGGACTCGTATTTCTGACACTACTTTTCGTGCTACCCCTTTTCTTCAATCTGCCAAATGCGACGCTTGCCGCGGTCGTGATCCAGGCAATGTTCGGCCTACTGAATTTCGCCTACTTGCGAAAGCTGTTTCGGATCGACAGGAATGAGTTCGCCTATGCAATGGCCGCGCTCTTCGGCGTGCTCGTTCTGGGAATTCTCCAAGGTGTAGCGCTGGGAGTTGTTCTGTCACTTGGTATTCTTATCCGTCGTGTGAGTCGCCCGGCAACTGCGGTGCTCGGCCGTCTGCCAGGAAGGGATGCCTATCGCGATATCACCGTTCATTCGGAGGCCGAAACGATCCCGGGTCTGCTGATCTTCCGCTTCGACGCCCCGATCATCTTTGCCAATGCCGCCTATTTCGCTGAACAGGTGCGGCAGCTCATTTCCGATGCCGCGATACCCGTGCGAGAGGTACTGGTTCCTGCGCAGCAAATCAATCAACTCGACTCCACCGGCGCAGACCAAATAGCGAAACTTCAGGCCGAGCTCGGGGCGAGAGAAATTTGTCTGTCCTTTGCGGAAGCCAAAAGCGCATTGGTGGAGGCGATGCGCCGGACCGCTCTGGAAGAGAAAATTGGTACAGGCAACTTCTACGAGTCGATTCATGAAGGTGTCAAGACGTTTCGACAACGGGGCCAATGACTGAACAGACACGAGATGGGTAACAGGGACCGGAATAATGAAATCCTATCCGGTTCCAATGCCGTCGAGGGATGGGATGCCGTATGATCAACCTACGAAGAAGGTCTGTTAAAGTGGAAGAGGAAATTGCACGTGTAAACCGGGTCGCGATAACGATGCGGAAGGCGAAAGACGGGGACGCAAATTTGCCTTGCGATACTTTTTAAAGCCAGAAGACAATGAAGGCGTTCTCGCCACACAACATTTGCTAACGGAGAAATTGTTAAGGGAAATGACGGCCGCATTTCAACACGCGGCTAAATATCTCGACAATTTATAAACGGAATTATCGTTAAATTTTGAATAATTTGCGAAAAGTCTTTACTCAAAATAGGTTTACTCAATAGCGGAAATAGCCATGAACGAACAAGAACAACCACAATTGCCGTTAAACAGCGTAAAAACAGCAGCGGCAAATATAATAAGGGAATTGGAGATTCTCGCAATGGTTCGAACTAGGTTCTCCTCCGAGCGGGGGCTGATGGCGTGGATGCGCACTTCCGTGTCGTTGTTCACATTCGGCTTTTCAATTATTAAATTTATTGACTATTTGAAACAGCAGCAACAAGGAGATCAGATTCCGGAAGGTCTATTTCGGTTGGGGCTTGTCCTTATATGTGTGGGAATCATGATAATCGCACCTGCAGTGGTTCAGCATGTGCAGAGGCTACGGAGGGCGAAGGAGCTTGGAATGCCAACCTTCTCACGATTCTCCTTACCGATCGGAGCAGCAATAACGCTTTTTTTGATCGGGACCACTACCTTGATTGCCATTGTTTTGAAATAGACACTGTCGTCCATGGTGAATGATATGGTTATTTATAAAGATCCACAACCAGCTTTTCGGTATATTTTAACTAAGGTTGGCTATCGCCCGCAACCCAAGATATGTGAAAAATTACCAGCACCAATAATTCTCGCAAAACCATTTCTGGTGCTGATTTACAAGACTGACGAAACATTTTCTTGTTTTTTTACAGCCTTTCAGGAGTAAGGCACTAAATATATCGATGATATGAAACGATTAAAGTGGCAGGTTTATTGGAGGCAACCGAAACTGCTTTCGTTGGGTGGGAAAACGCAGAGGATGAATCGTTATGAGTGAAATAGAAAAAACGCAATCGCCGATAACCAACGAAATCACAGATGCGGCAAAAGAGCCAATGGACTTAAGGCTTCTCGGAGCACTGGTTCGTACTGCGTTCTCCTCCGAACAATCGCTGATGTCGTGGATGCGTACTTCCGTATCGCTGTTAACGTTCGGCTTTTCGATCGCTCAGTTTTTCCAGTACCTGGCAATGCAGCAGGGGGGCAGCCAGATTTCCGCCGGCCCTCGCCGGATGGGAATTGCTCTGATTTGCATGGGAATCCTGACACTGGTGCTGGCAATGGTTGAGCACGTCCACAGAATTCGAATCCTACAAGCGCAGGGACTACCAAGGACCTCCCAATACCTCCTGCCGCTCGGGTCCGCAGTGATGCTCCTTGTCATCGGAATCGGTGCATTCACAATCATCATTATGAATTGGTCTCTCTAGTTTATTTGGATTCCTGAGGCTCATGTAAACCATCTGCCATCCGGGGATGATAATTAAAATGCGATTGTTTTGCATGACCAGATCAAATTGAAATTCGAGGCTGGAGTTACCGTTTAGGGCTTTATTCCTTCGGCACGGTGCTTCTAGACGTTATGGTTCCAGTGCTACACGCGACGTTGTATTTGGTCAAATCACCTGGTTTTAGGGTCTGAAAAGATGCAACCCGTACAATAGCGAGTAAGGGGATAGGTGCGCCCCGAGTGGAATCTGGTTTTTACCCATAAGTGGCCTGATGGACTCTAAAGGGCTCGATCTGCCGCCGATGAGAAGGATCGCCGGGATTGCCAATGGCCGGACTGGTAATTCATTACGTAATACGAAACCTACAAATAATCAAAAGTTTGGATATCGGCTATAAATATGACCCTCAGATACTCCAATTTATTTCGGATTTCATTTACTAATACAAATTCACTAAACCCTGTGACCACGAGGGTGTAATATCCTGCTATACTTTGATTCGCGGCGGAATCAGGTAGAGTGTGGTATTCTCATCGAATGTCGCGCTTTTTAAAATTTGAAGCCACCACAATATATTGTACCCATACAAAGCTGGCGATAATTTCTCTATCTGCTATTAAGCGAAACTATTAAGTTCTTTGAAACAATTGAGGCCGACCCCAATATCTGGTAGTCGGCCCTTTTCAATTATTCTCAATATAAGATCAATGTATCTTTACTGAAAATATTCGAGTTGAATGTAGCGCTTACTCCAACTAATTACCAGTCGGCACCTATTGCAGATATCCACATTCCAGTAGCTCAAAATCACTCATTACTCCAATCAAGATTAATACCGCATCTTTAATTTAGCCTGACCAGTGATTGGGTCGATCTATCAGGAAAAAATCATGTGGATGAAAGCAGCTGACAGCTCCAATCCATCGGGTAAAACGAGAGACACACAAAAGTCTGTAATAGCCGCAATTGTAACTCAAGCGGCTGGATTGCATCTGCTTTCTACACGCTTTAATCCTCTCTTTAAACCTGCCCCTTTACTCACCTAAAACCGCTGATATCGCATTGCCGGTTAAAACGGAAACAAGGCCATATATGGTTCTGATCGTATCGAGATCTGTCTTAAAATCGACTCTGAGGGTCAGCAGGCGCGACATACTTCAAAGCGCGGGTCTTTATTGATCGAAGGGAATGTGAATCCGTGAGCAGGAAATACGCGATATGTTCGAAATACGGGAAAACGGTCTCGGCATGATGTCCGGTCACCAACCGGCATGCCATCTGTGATCGCAGCCTCAGCCGCCCCAGTTAACTGGACCGCTAACTCCCCCGGTCTGACGCGAAACTGGAAACTCATTTGAAAACTTCACGTGCCACTGCCTGTTGTTGAGGTTGAAATGGATGACGAAGCAACGTTAGTTGTCGCAGTTGAATTGGAGGAGCCGGAAACATACGTTGGTTCGGTTGAAATGGATGACGAAGCAAAAAGCGTTGGTCTGGTTGAAAGGGAGATCTTACGTCCGATTGAACGTGATTTTGAAAGCTGAGGTAATTGTCACGATTGAAGGTGATGGTTCTGGTGGTTTGAAAGAAAGGTGAAGGTCAAGACTATTGCTGGAAGATTTCTCTTGGCAAAATGCCAAAAACAACAACCTGAACAACCGCCTAAGCGGACCTTCTGGGGATGCCCCCGTAACGAAGTGAAGGGGCAATCACCGAAGGTGTTTACAAAGAAAAATGCAAAATGCATATTTATAAATATTTACAATATTTATATAATTTATTCAAAAATTTATAGAATATTACCGGGGAGTTAACTCTGAAAATGTATGCGTTTTTCCAAGAAATGTATGCGTTTTTCGAAGATCTGTATGCGTTTTAGGAAAAAATGTATGCGTTTTCGTAAAATCTGTATGCGTTTTTGAAAAAGCTTTATCCCGATCAGTTTGAAAGTTCCGAGAATATCAACGGTTCAACCGGCTGTTCTTCTTCCCGTTTTTCAAACCTGAGGGCGTATATTCTTCTGCTGACGGGGCTGCCACGCCATTCCAATCCTTCCGCAAGGCCATTTTCAACAATATGCCCCAATGCTTTGGCGATGATGCCATGCACCCCGCGATCATTATCCCATTTCAAATCCAGAAATGCCTTGGCATCAGCATATTTGATCTCGATATTTTTCGACTTGCGTCTGCCGGAAACCCTGTTAAGAACAAACCTCTTGTATAGAAAATATGCATTTTTAGGCAACTCCAGCGCTTCAACGGGAATCCAGTCTGTGTCCAGAACGAGCATGTTGTGCAAAACCAGTTTCCCCAGCGGTGTGTCGAAATTCAAGATGATTTTGTCTTCTGTAAAATTCAACTTAAACAGATGCTGGAAATCCCACATTTGATAGTGCAAATCGATCAACTCCCCCTTGTCGGTGCGTTTGCCATTATCGTCGTATTGCGGTGGTCTCTGCAGATACTTTATCTTGTAATTCAACTTAAATTTGGTCGCGGCGATGCTGCGCAGATAATCGTCAAGCGAGTAGCGGTATTTATTCAAAATGTCGTAATTTTCGCATATTTTGACTCTGTCGATGTTAAAAGGACTGTCATAATGAAAAACCGTTGCCTTTTGTCCACATTCTTCAACAAAACTCTTATAGCCGCCGTTTTGTTCAAAATGTTGATCAACAAACTGTTCAAATGAAATGCTTTTTGCTCTTTCTGGATCATACCTCTTGGATTCTTCATATCGTTTTTTCAAGTTTTCAAACACCCGTTGGTCGTAGTGTTTAGCATATGCTTCTCTGGGCGACATGCTCATATAAGAAATAATTTCCGGCCTAATTAGCTCGAACATTCCCGCAGTCTTCTCTATCAGATTTCTTGAGCGCCAGGATTTTGGTAATGCCTTAAACTCCTTGTAATAAGATTTTAAATACAAATCGAGCATCACATCCAATATGATCGACTGGTGATGGTTCCAGGTGCTGTCGATTTCATAATTATTCAAAGCGTACGGCATCTCTTTGTGATTGTGCTTGTCGACCGGACTTAACGTGAAATTGAGTTGGCGGTTGGTGATTATTTTTTTGACGGATGGTTGCGGCATTTCTTAAATCCTCTTTTGCGTTTAATTCCCAAGGATGCAGGCTCGGGAGTCGGCCGCAAAGGTTAAGGGAAAACCGGCTCCCGAACCAGCATGTCCTTCAGCGGAAATGACGTTGCGATAACCCTTTCCGCTGCCCACCAGAGGCGTCCCTCTGTGTGTGCATATTTGTTACTCACATCGACCGACATCACGAAAACTTTAATTCAGCTTGAATTAAAAGCGTTAAGCAGGAGTGCAATACGATTTGAGACTTCAGGGATTCCAAACGTTTGGAATCCTCAGACACAGCCACAAACTGCAGCTGTTCCATGTTCCGAAATTAAAGAACGTTCAGGCAGATCAGTTCGATGCCGCCCTCCAGTCAGCCCGTGAATGAGCTGCCGGAAAAAGACGCTATACTTTCATCATGAAAACAGAAAACGAACAACGGGACGTTTTTTCAATGGTTTTAGTGATATCGTTCTTATCCACTGGCCTTCAGTTATGAAAGTCCCTATTAATCAAATGCGCTTCGAGATTTTTCAAACTCAAAACGGTTTTGAGTTGCTACCGGAATGTAAATCTTGTTATCGGCATTCGAAGGTATAAAGCGCGTATTCTCGAAAAAGGACTTTCGCTCAGCGTTGGAATCGGAGTGATATCGAATATTGAATTCGAGCAGGCACGGAAACCAGCTAAGGATATTTTCTGAAACACCTGAAATGTGAATTTAACGCGAATAAGAGAGGGATTATCTTTCAGATGATAAATCAGGGTAATCTCTCTCTTTAAGTGCAAAGCAATTCCATGTGAAAAAGGGCATTCCCCCAAAGCTGCGTGCTGCTATAAATAATTGACACAGAAAATTTGATTAATAAAATTAAAACGGATTATATTGCTATTAATCCAATAAATGGATTGATAGCAATATCTTACAACGAAAATTAAAAAATTAACGACATTTATATCCCAAATACTCAAAAGGATAAAAATATACAAATATATAAAAGAAACATATACAAGGTAAATAAATTCAAAATTGCGTTAATTTTTTAATCTCAAGGTTATTAGGTTGATTTCATTCTTAAAACAGGATTATTGCTTTTTCTTCAGAAATAATTCCAGTTTAATCTCGCCCCAGCAAGCATCCATTCTTTCAGCAATCGTCTCTTTTTTTACTATAGATTGTTATCCCGGGGTTTAAGATATTAAGCAGCAGCCGCACTTTGGGAAAAGCGTTTCTTTACAATTCAATTAGATCAGATGATTCAAGATATTTAATTGGTAAACAGACAGTTGAGATCTGCAGAACCGTTTTCGGAACGATATCCATTTTTCGATTTAGAATTTTGGTAGAAGATTACGAGACCACAAAATTTTAGGTTCTGAAAGAAAAAGCGGACATGAGGTGCAGGTCATAAAGAGCTACCAGCAGAGTGGTCATCAGAAGGTTTAAGATATGGTTTTGGGTGATTATGAGAAATTGAAAGTTTCAGTGATAGCGATGATCCAATTCAATAACCGCAGGAGGTGTTAAGGTGTTAAGCGAAAAAACGGGGAATGATGAAAATTTTTAAAATGACAACAAAAGATTTGGTTATCCATTATCTGCAGATCCGTTTTCAGCTCAACCTCCGTTCTGCAAATAGACTTTTATGCTGCGATCCGGACCGGACAAATTTTTCATTATGAAGAGAAAACCGGGTTATGGATATATGAGGTGCAAGTGAAAGAGAACTACCAGCAGAGAGGTCACAAGAGAGTTTGGGATATGGTTTTGAGTATCATTGGAAACTGTGAGGTTGAGTTAGCATGATGTGTTGATTGGTTGCTTTAGGGTTTGGCTATCGTAATCGTTTTGAAAAATTTTGAGGTTGGTTTAGATAGCAGAAAGTGCCACCCACCTCTTCCTTTTGCTTGGTTTACATTATCTGCAATTTTGAGAGGCAGAATAATTGCCAGATACGTTGGAGGAATCAAAGGCATTTGGGGTGCATTAAAGACCTGAGATCGAAAAACTAAAACAACATTCTATAGGGA
>Ga0316189_10004587_pt1 | contig 13275 bp, 14 predicted proteins | sample LowCovwburrow_MG_FD_204930 | JGI IMG/M metagenome (GOLD analysis project Ga0316189, IMG submission 204930) | Coastal sediment microbial communities from Maine, United States - Lowes Cove worm burrow | ecosystem: Environmental > Aquatic > Marine > Coastal > Sediment | place: USA: Maine... | reverse complement strand
TATTGTTATTTTTGTTTCGCCTGAAGAGTCCCATATTTAAACTTTTTTTTGTCGAAAACAAAAATAGAAGATTCTGAGGGCTTTTTAATTTAGTGACTTTCGGATGCTAGTGTAAAAAATTAAAAGCTTCAATGTCTTTTTGTTTTGTATTCTCCAATAAAACTCTTCTGTGATTGTTAGTATAAAGAGTAAATGTTGTCGTGAAAGTTTTCATTAAAAAAACCAAACTAATAAAAGCGATAAGATAAAAAAAAGCGTATTTGTACTTACTTTCCTTAACATGGGATTTTATTTTAATAGTTCTAGAGTATTTAGGAAGCGGTGAAAAAGAAGGTATTCTCCCTCTTTTAGAAAAAGGTTTTCTAGGGCATCTTTTATAGACCCAACTTTGCATACCAAAACCCATAAATCCCATAATGATCCACCTTTACATTATAAGTATAGATTTTAGAATAAATGTTACTAAAAGAAAAATGATTTTTAATTTTGAACCGCCTTCAAAGAATCAATCTGCCGTTGCAACCTTTCAATCTCCTCAGTTTTTTTATCCATAACAGGAATAAGCATCGTTGAATCTGAAACTTGCTCAACAATATCAATTTCTTTTTCGTCATTAGTAAAATAATACCCAATACCTTCGCTAGCTCTCCAAGCTTCATTTAATTGTTCATAAACCGTATTATCCCATTGGCTTGGGTGCTTAACGTCAATCCAAATAACGTCTCTATATTCGCTGTCAATAAGGACTAAATCTGGTGTTGCAGAACCATCAAATTGCCCCGCATCTTTTTCGCTAATAGCAGAAACGGTACCTAAAAAAAACATACGCTTTCTACCTGCAATATCTTTAATATAAGGCCTAAATTCTACTGGAGTATTTGCTGTCCAATCGTACTCTTTTCTAGATTCTTTGACCTTTAATGGCATTGCCGAAACACCTGCATAACCTTGCTTTTTTGAGGCATGATCGTAGTAATAAAAAGCATCAGACCCATCGGCAGGAATAAATACGCTAAAGGTTAAACTAGTACGCTCATCGCCTACTGGCTCTAAACCAAACCAATGGTACAAACCACTATAAGCATTAGAATCGGTATCAGAAAAATCAAAATCAGTAACAAAAGGTTGTTGATTTTGGTCTTTTGGCAACTCAGGGATTTTAACTGCTGTTTCCATATTCCAAGGTAATGGATCACTAAAACCGCCTAAAAACTTTAAAGATTCGGCTTGTATCTGAGATACTTTTTCTGCCAATGTATTTTGTCCGATTAAAAACGGGTGTTTTTTCATTTCCTTCGGACTTATATATGTGCCTTTCCCTATTAAAATGCGTTCTATATAATCACTAAAATCATGCTCGCCATTATTAATAATCATCACACCACCAAATGTTGGATACGGAAATAAAAAGCCTTTCCATTTAATTAAGCTTACTACTTGTATCCATTGCCCCGTATCGTTTTTCATGTAAAACGTATCGCTTGGTTCCATGTTAAATAACTGAAAAATATTGAAACGTTGCACAACGGCATTATAAGTGTTTCTGCTAAATTTTAAAGACTCACCTATTGAAAAGGTTACAGGAATTCTGTTTTCGTTTGAAAACCTTGGAAATGGTGTAGTACTCGATACCGAAAAAACTTCCTCAGTATTATCTGTTATGCCTTGCCAAACATATTTTTCAGTAGGTTGAATGGCCATAGTCCATTTATTATCACCATCAACTCTTACCAAATGTGGCAGCGAAACGTCTTTAGTTTCTCCAACACTTTCGTTTGCCATAGATGCTATGTTTTGCAAGGGTTGTATACGTTCGTTTTGTGTTAATGGCAATTCGTTAATTTCAACACGGTTTAAATTATTAAACACATTATACGTTTTCATATAATCGTACATTTTAAAATGCCAACCCACTGCATATAAAATTCCAAAAAAAACAACTAATAGCCCTAAAATACCTATACGGCTCCCAGTACTTACTGAGTTTCTAAATTTTCGTAAACCCAAAAACAGTACAATCGCACTCAACAGAATTATAAAAATGAATTTTCTAACAAATAATAATGCTGGTTGATAATCGTCGCGCAAAACAAATAATGCGATTAACAAAATTAAACCGACAATTACGGTTACTGTTTTTTGTTTTTTTCCTTTATTCCAATAATTTTTAATCATTTTTGATATGTTGTCATTGCTAAACTTTTTATAAAAAAGTTGTGGCAATCTGTTTCTTGTTTAATTTAAAATTCAATTTAAAAAGATGACTTCGTCATACTTCCTTGTAATGACAATCTTTACAACAAGCCTTTGTCTTTTAATCGTTCACGGGCGCTTTTTTCTTCAGTTTTTGGTGCTTCGCTTTGAGGTTCAGATTCTTCAACTATATTTGTGTCTTTGGCTTTTATATCTTCAATAAAATCTTTTCCTTTTTCAATGGTATCACTAACAATACCTTCAATAGAATCACTTTTTTCTTCGATAACTTCAGAAGACTTGATAACAAAATTAGCAATATAAGTTCCTAAAAGTGTTCCAGCGGCAAACGAAGAAAATGCCGAAATACCATTATAACTGCCAAACACAGATACTGGTGTTAAAAATTCTACAATTAAAGCAGCAATTAAAACTAAACTAACAACAAACACTAGCCTTGGCAAAAAGGCTTGTTTAAAAACAAAACCCTTTGGATTATTAGCACTCATCTGCAGTTCTTTACTATTAACTACTTTATTTAAAAATCGATATAACCCATTTCCATTAGATTCTCTCCAATATAAAAAGATTCCAAATAATATGGCTGCAATAAAAATTACTAATTCTAGTCCCATGATGTTAAATTTTACTTGTCATTCTGCGCTACGACGCAAAATCCATTATTATATCCAATTAGATGATAAATCATTCCAGTTTTTATTATCTTTTTCTATTAAATCTATTTTCCATTGTCTATTCCAATTCTTCAATTGCTTTTCTCTTTTATAGCATCATTTACGTATTGAAATGATTTAAAATACATTAATTCATCTAAACCATATTTTGAGGTAAACCCTGCAACTATTTTACCTTTATGCTCAAACATTCGTCTTTCTAAATCATTTGTTACACCAATATATAAAGTTCCGTTTTTCATGTTCGATAAAATATAGACATGATATTGATAATAATCTCCTCTCATTCTCTATATGGATTGCGCATCAAGTGAGGAATGACAAAACGTTTCTATAAAATTAGTCTATAATTATTAAATATTGTTACTAATGGTCTCAATTGTCCATTCCTTAAATGAATCGTCCCAAGTTTTAAAGCTATTATAAAATGCTTCTTTATCGTACCAATATAAATACAACACGTCTTTTGGCGATATATTAACTAATAACATCCATATTAAGTCTTGGTGTTTTACATCTAAAGATGAATGCGGTTGATGCAAAGCTTCAAATAGTTTTACATCTACAATATCGGCAATTTTATATTCATTACTGACTTCTGATTTTTCTAAATAGCGCTCTACACTCATTACTTTTTTACGTGCTTCAATGTCTAATTTATTCAAATAACTCTTATAAAGTATAGGATCGCTTAAAATATTTTTAATTGGGTGTTGTGGTTTTTTTAATTGCTGAAACATTTCATATTTCTTGATACGCTCGTAACGTTTTGTTTTTACCACCGCTTCTAAATCGTATTCAATAATAACATGGTCGCGGAGTTTATCCATTAACTCAGGTTGGTGAATATGATAAATAAGCACATCGTAACTCACATCTTTAATGGCTTCTTTATGCCACTTTTTATTCTCGAAAACCACGATAGGTGTTATAAAATCTCGTAAGACGTAAACGCCGCCAAAAGCTTTGGTGTAAAAAGAATCTGTTGTAAACTGTAATTCGTGTAAATTTAAATCTCTATCTCGTAAATCGCCATAGGTTTTTGCTGAATTTAATAGCTGCTGATGGATGTTTTCGTCTATAAAATTACTTCCTGTATTAAAAGTTTCAACAAGTTGTAATTGTTGTGCTTTAATTTTATCTAAATCGTTTATAAGATGAAAACTTATGGTAATCGTATTGTATTTTAAAATATCTAAAGGTTCATAAAAAGCATCTATATTTTGATCGAAATCTAGACATATAGCACAATCGCGCGTAATATCGCTTATTTTGTTACCGTGAATTTTGAAAACAAATTTCATGATATCTCTATCAAACGTATGAAACGGCACATACACAGGTTTTCCTTTTTGTAGTGGCGAAATAATGATGCCGTGCGGATTTGCATCGCCATTATTCATATAATGAAGTTCTTTTTTTTCTTCAGCAATTTCAGGGCTCCACCCAATACCATCTATAGAAAAGGTTTTAAGGTTTGTTCTAGTAGACCCAAGTTTTATCAAACATTTATTATAACGCTCAACCAGTTTTCCGCTTACGGGAATGAGTTCGTTTCTATATAATTTTGCTGCTTTTAGTTTTTCCATAGTATTACACTGAGATTCACAGGAATACACAGTAGTTGTTCCTTGAATGTTTTATGCTAACTGTAATTCTTTTGAAACTCATTTACTTTAATTATTTTTTATTATTTCTCTCTGTGAAGCTCTGTGTATCTCTGTACAACAATTTCACTCCTCCGTTGACTTGAGAATCTGTAAATACTGCAACAGCATAATCGTTCTAGCATCAATAATCTCCTCTAAATCTATCATTTCCAAAGCTTTATTAAAAGTGATTTCCATAACTTCAATTTCTTCATTTTCGATTTCTAATCCACCGCCGTCATCAATTTTATCAGCATCCGTATAATTACCAATAAAAAGATGTGCACGTTCTCTTACTATTCCTGGAGATAAAAACACGGTATTTACAGCTTTTAAATTTGAAATATGATATCCCAACTCTTCTTTTGTTTCTCTAATAACAGAGGCTTCTGGCGATTCGCCTGCATCTATGGTTCCTCCACAAACTTCAATAGAAACACCGTTAGAAACTCCAGATATATAAACAGGTATTCTAAATTGCCTAGTTAAAAGTACTTTTTTTGATACGTTATTATATAACAATATGGCGACACCGTCACTTTTACCATATGTTTCATGCGATAAGCGTTTCCAATGACCGCTTTTAAATTTAAAATCGAAATCTATACGTTCTAGCTTACCCCAAAAATGGGACAAAATTGTAGATTTAATATTCTTAATTCGTTTATCTTTCTTCATCAAATTGACTCCTAGCTTCAGTTTCTATATTTAATTGGTTCACTCTAGCATCTACTTTTCGTTTAAAATCGGTATCGGCGATAGTGGCTACATTATCTAAATAGCGTACCACTTCTTGTCGCCTAATTTCAGAAAAATCTAAACCTTTCATATTAGCTTTCATTAATTCTTGAAGCATCCCAAACTTAGTTTCATAATTTTTTTTGAAATAAATGTCTGGGTTTTCAAACCAATCGTCTTCTAAATCAAAATCGGTTAATCGCAACGATATTGCAGATTGAATATTTCGAACATCTCGCGATGAAAAGAAGGGAAATATCTTCTGAATTTCTTTATACAAACTCGCATAAAACAAATGTTCTTTGGTATCGTGCATTTTATCAACTTTCTCAAACGTTTCTAAAACACGCTCTTCTGAAGGTTTTTCAATAGCATTTAAAATTTCTCCCATACTTTTTGCAAGCCCCTGATCTTCTAAATATGCATAGCCATGTGGGTTTTGCATATTTACAAAATCGGGCATGGTTTTATCAAACTTTTTCCACCAAATATAGTCTTGATCTAAGAAATCGTGTTCGGTACGTGCGCCATCAATTTTAAAACGCCCTTGCACACGTGAAATCACTGCTTTATCCAGCATTTCTGGTAAATTAGTAAACAATCCAATAGAACTATTACCATAATTTACGGCATAAGCGCCTTCTGTATAGCGTAAAAATACGCCTATAACTTCTTTTACACCAGCTGAAACGCCTTGTGCTGTGCGTTCCTGCAAATTATTTTCGGCATCATCTATAGGTGCAAAAATAAGTTTTGATGGATCTTGTAAAGGTTTCATCCATTCTACCATTTTTTCAGCAGAACCACCTTGGAACGTACTAATTAAGGTATCTGGCATGGGGTGAAATAAAAACGGAATATCTAAATTATCGCAATGTTCTTTAAGTCGTGTGGCAATGGCTGCAATAAGCATACTTTTTCCGGTTCCAGGAATACCATAACCCATAAATACGGGCATAAAACCTCCTAATTCTTGAAACGGGTTCTTTTTTTCAATAAAATCATAACTTAACATACGCTCGGTTAATCGACGCGCAAAATGTTTTGCATCACGGTTACCAACAATTTGTTCAAACTTAATTTTATTGAATTCAATACTTTTTGCTGTTCCTGAAAACACGTTACTCCAACCCGATACTGCAAATTCAGATTTTTCTAACTTATACGTTCTATCTTCAATGGTTTCGGTGTATTCTAAAGAACTTTTACGCAATTGAATTTCATCAATTAACGCTTCAAAATAAACCACCGAAAAATCGATAACATCTTTGTCTGATTTTATAATATCTGGGTGCCCTAAATATTTATCAAAATAAAACATACTGCACGAAACACCTTTTAAAGGGGACATTAAAGACACTTCGGGAATACCAGCAAACTTTTGTTTCATCACACTCAAATCGTCTGAAGCATGTGATTTTAAATCATGTAATATTTTATACGCCATAGCAAATAGCATAAACGCCGTTGCGGTATGCATTTTACTTTCAAACTCACGTTTGCCGTTATTATCTAAGGCTGATTTATTTTCATTTAAACTCGATAATCCAGATGCATCATAGTAACTATCTTTAATCCAAATCCCTAAAGTAATGCCTTCTTGAACGGCATAAAGTGTCTGATTCAAATAAATAGGAATAGCCACCGAATCTGGCAACAATCGCTTTTTTAAAGCTAAAATCGTTTTAGAAACCGATGTTATTTCGGCAGTATTTGTTCCATTATTGGCACGCGACAAATACAGTAAGATAGACTCGTCTTTAGCTTCTTTATCTTTGTTTTTTGCCCGTGCACCTTGCTCCCATTGTACAGATTTTAAATAAGATGCTGCTTCGTCACGAAGCATATTGAGTTCTGTGAGTTTTATTGGGAAAGTTGAGTTGTGTTCCATGTTTTAGTCTTCAGTTTGCAGTATTCAGTTTGCAGTTAATTTACTATACAAATGAATACTTAATATGGTTTACTTAAATTTATCTGGGTTATTCATCGTATAATTTAATAGCTTACCTATTTCTTCACTTTTGTGTTGTAATTCTAATCTTTTTTCTTCTGAAATATATTGACATTCTTAAGCGAAATCTAACCACAATTGCGTTTCTGAATTTTCACCGTCAGCATCAGATAATTTACTTTTAAAATGTTTTTCGTATTGTCTTTTTCTATATCCTTCAGCTATATTTGAACAAACTAATCGGCTTGAACGAACCATTTGCGAAGTAAGCTCAAACATTTCAGATTTTGGGAATTCCTTTGCAATATGAAATATTTCCATAGCTAAATCAAACCCTTTCTGATACGCTAGTAGCGTTTTAAAACTCATTCTTTTTAATTTTAAATATCACAGATTTATAAATTATTTATAACCATTACTTGAACAACGAACTAGACTGCTAACTGCCGACTGAATACTGCTTACTGAATACTGCAAACTGCCTACTTATTAATTTCAATTTTTAAATCAGCTATTTGAATCGGTGCTTTTTCTAGCTTATTCATAATCTCTGGTGTTTTATTATATAATAATTGAATGATTCTATGTGGTGCAAATACATATTTTTGATTAAGCACATCATCCCATTTTTGTAATATTTGCTTGCTAAAAAATCCCCCTTCTTTAAACTCACTACCTGATTTTACTTCGTCTAGTCGCAAAGAAATAGCATACGATTCTAATGGGATTTCTTTTTTACTAACACCCTCTAAAATAGTGTGGGTAATTTCATTTTCATCTTTAGCAAACACATTATGAATAGGTCCTAAATCAATTCGTTTTATAAGTTTTGGCGATACTTTTGTTAATTTTCTATCAATAGTGTAAGCCATAGTACCTAAAGTCATATCCCTATCGGCGACCGTTTTTAAAACCTCGTAAATTTCATCTTTATAATCATTTATACGAGTGCCATCATAATTAAAATACATAAAACATATAAAGGGTCTGTTATGCGATACATCATAAAAACTCCAGCTTATTAGCAAATCTCCAGCAGAATTTTCTGGAGCAGTCAATATTTTACCTTGTACAAAACGATTAAAAATATACTCCTTTTTAACCGACGAATAATATACTATAGACGCCGCTTGAAATAACTTACTCTTTTTTATAGGTTCTTTTTTACGCATTAGCGTATCTAAAAACTCTTCTTTTAAAGTACTTATTGGTGTTAGCCTGCCTAAATATTCGTCGCGTAATTCTAAGTCGTTAAATAAGTACCGAAATTCTAAATAATTAGGAAACCCAGAATAGGTTAAATCTACCTTCATATTATCCTCATCATCATACATATATTTAACTCGCATGGCTTCAATAGAATACAATAACAAGTCACAATATTGCTTAAATAACGCCACTTCTTGAGAGTTGCAAATCTTTTGCTGCTGTACAGCTACAATCAATTCTTTAAAAGCAAAGTCGACCATTTTATGATAAAAAACATAATGCTCTTTGGAATCGAGAACAGCAGAATCTAATGGTGTAACTATATGGTTTATGGACATTTATTTTCTTTTGATACGAATTTCACAAATCTTCACAAATACGATATAATATATATGGGCGTTACCACAACCCTTCGGCTGCGCTCAGGTCAAGTGGTCTGGCTTTCACTACTCGCTCCCTACTACGTCGGGGAGCTTAAACATACCGTTCAATCCCTAACGCGATAAGCAAACTGGTTTTAAATTTACACCGCTCTTTGATAAGGCTCCCGCTTTCGCACGAATAAATTAACTTAACAAATCGTCGTCGCTAGCCTCTGGTTTTGGATTTGGTTTATCGCCTTCACCATCAGATGGTTTGTTTGCATCGGCGTTATAATAATCTTCAAAAATCTCTTTCATATCGATCCCGTAGCGTTCTGCGAAATTCTTTTGAATGTCGCTGTCTTTCGCACGAATTTCTTGTAAAGCCTCGGCATAACTACTATAAACACCTTGCATAACTTTTTCGTGTACTGGGATATTATCCATCATATCTTGACGTGCTTTGGCACTTGCGGTATGCATTGATGCTAAAGTTTCACCAATATGCTCATCTGTTTTAACACCTAAATGCTCTAAAATAGCAGCAAACTCTTGATCGGTTCTTGCTTTTAAAGCCACAACATAGCCATCGTAATATTTAAGACGCTCTTCAGTATCACTTTTTAATTTAGCACGGTGTGTTTGCAAATTACTACGTAATGAGGTTAACACTTTAATGGTTAAATTATGCTTGTGTACAAAACTATCTTTACTTGCCGCTAAAGTGGTGTAAGCATTTTTAAGGCCTTCAAGTTCTTCAACTTTCTGTTCTAAAGTGGTCATTTTACCAATAGCTTCAGAATATTCAGTAGATTGTTTATCGGCAATATCCTCTAATTCTTGTCGTGCTTGTTTTAATAAGGCATATTGTTCTTCTAATTTTGCTTCAACTTCTTTCTTTTTCTCGAGTGCTTTTGTGTGGTTTTTTGAAGCTTCTACAATAGCATCTTTTAGCTTTTCTTCTACTTCTTTTATCTCTATCTCTCTATTTTTTAAACGGCTAACAGCTGCTTGAGATTTATAAGACAGTTCACTTAAAAGGGTTTGAACATCGGCACTTTCAATACGCTCTTGAAACATTGCCTTTGCTTTATTATCGGCGCCAGCGCGTACTTTCTCAGCCGCTTTAAGCTCGCCTTGAGCCTTTTTAATTTTGCTTTTTCGTCCCCAAAGGTTATTCCACCACGTATCTGGCTTGGATTCTGCATCTTCTAATTCTATTTTGGCACGTTCTAAGGCTTTTTGAGCATCATCAATTACTTTCTGCTCGGTAGCATTAAGTGATGAGAATTTTTCGAAAATAATACCAACCTCATCTTGATAATCGGTTAAATCCTTTATGGCATCTAAAAGCGTTGTTCTGTCTTTTTCTGCCATGTGTACCACATCGTCTAATGTGGCATTTAATATTTTTTGCCGAACTTCAGGGTCATCTTCTTGAGACAATTTAGATTTCATAGTATCAATGGCTTTTCCCCAATTGACATCTACTTTTTCGGTTTTTTCGTTTGAAGAGGTTTCTAATAAATCAAAATCATCTGACATGGTATATCTTGTGTTTAAGGTTGAATAATTTTTACGGACAAGCAATTTCGTTAAAAAATATCAATTTTAAAATTTATCCTGCTTAAATTATTGGTATAAAAAAATAATTAAATGTTACATTATTTTAGAATGTCTTTTTTAGAGTTTATTTTGTAAACTATTTTATACAAGAATAGAATATCAATCTAGGCTTGTAAAATAACACAAACGCCTAAAAATCAAATGGTTACTATTTCCATTCTTAATAGTTAGCAAAAAAATGGTATATTTGAATAGCTATTAACCTATATCAAAGTACTATCAATGCTACAAAGCTACAAAGTTATCTCGTTACCATGCATTTCATTAATAAATCAAACTAATATTGTAATTATATTAATTGTTGTTGTTGTCGTTTTTTCTTTTTTATTGATACATGGTGTTAGAAAATCTTATTTACTTAAAAAAGAGAACGACCGTTTAAATAGCATGAATACAACTATTGAGGACGAAAGCGAAAAACCCTATAAAGATTTTACAGATGGCCATATGTATGGTGGTAATTGAATTAACGATCTCGATGCAAGTGCATGAGGTATCTAATTCTAAAAGGAAAAAAAATTAAATTCCAAAAATTAAAAATACGATCCTAGCATTGGGGATTTCTTTTCGATTAAAACAAAAAAGCTCCCAAATTGGAAGCTTTTTTTCGTAAAACTGAACTTGTTTCAGTTTCTCATATTATTATTCTGCGATTCTGAAATAATCCCGATAGCTATCGGGACAGAATGACGAGATTAAAACATCTATTTTTTGGCTACTAATGGTGCATTTAGTTTTGTGCTCATTTCCATAGAAATGGCAGAACGCTCAAACTTTACTTTACCAGACATAGTTTCTATAACACAGCTACCGTCTTTATCGTTTAGCTCTAAAACTTTGCCATGCATACCGCTTTTAGTAATTACTTTATCGCCTCGTTTTAATTCGGCTGCAAACTTTTTTTCTTTTTTTGCACGTTTCATTTGTGGTGCAATCATAAAAAAGTAAATGACTACAAACATTAAAATAAATGGCATAAATTGCCCCATTCCTTCTCCCATTATAATTGTTTTAATCGTGATTATGGCCTTCTTGATCTGGTTGTGTACTAGATTTAACAGGTTTACTTGGCGCTGCTAAAGTTGGTTTTGGTGTTGTAGTTTTAGCATTTGGATCTGGCTTTACAAAAGCAGTTATTTTTACAACTTCCGAGCCTTTCTCTGTATTTGCTGTTACTGTTACTGATTTTGTTATTTTGTTTGGCCCAGCCCCATTATACTTAACAATAAACTGCCCAGAATCTCCAACTGCCAATGGCTCTCTACTCCAATCTTTTGGTATGGTACAACCACAAGTACTTTTAATATCTGTAATTACTAATGGCGCATCACCAGTATTAGTGTATTTAAAAACTGTTTCTACTTGCGTTCCTTTTTCTATTTCACCAAAATCGTGTTCTTTTTTATCAAACTCTAATTTTGGGAATTTTGAAGATACTGCATCTCTTTTTGCCGCAGCAGCTAAATTACTGTCTTCTATTTTTTTTGCTGCATTTTCTTTACATGATGTGAATGCTATTATACACAGTGCACTCAGTCCTAATATTACTTTTTTCATTTTTAATGTGTTTTTATTTGGGATGTAAAAATAACAATTATTTACTCGATTTAAAATTTTTATTAGCTTCTTAACAGAAATTTACATTAAACCACGTCCTATTTTATTAAATTTCCCATCGGCATCATATTCTTTTACCAACTTATCTAAAATTCCGTTTATAAAAATGCTGCTTTTTGGCGTTGAATATTCTTTAGCGATTTCCAAATATTCATTAATAGTAACTTTTACAGGAATAGATGTAAAATGTTGCAACTCACAAATTGCCATTTGCAGTAACACATAATCTACATTTGCAATACGATCGGCATCCCAATTCTTAGTTTTTAGTTCTATTTCTTTATTTATAACCGTTTTATTTAAAAGCGTTTTTTTAAACAAATTTATAGCAAATTGTTTATCCTCAACGTCTTTGTACAAATTTGGTGTGAAATGATTTTCACTTGATGTGGCTTTAACTTTTCGCAATAACTTTAAAATGGTAGTATTTACAGTTGGCAGATCATCTAACCATGTTAGATTTTTATCTTCCATATAATCGTAAAGCTTATCGTTTGGCGCAATAACTTCTTTAAAAATATCAACTATAAAATCTTTATCTTCTTTAAAATCTGATACTTTAGTTTGCATGTAATCTTTATACAAATCACTAGAAATAATCGCTTTAAATATAATATCTACATACTCGTTATCTAAATCCCAATTGGTAATTTTATAAGTTTTAAGCAGCTCTTTCAACTGTGTATTGTTTTTAAGTATGTGCAATACCTGATTATTAACAAATTTCCTGTTAGGATCTTTGTCTTCTATGGTGGCTAAATGTTTATTCTGCTTTTTTTGTAAATTGCTTTCGGCTCTTTTCTGTACTTCAATAAGTAAAGCCATTAACAAAAGGTACAAGTTGTACATGTTATCTATACTAAACAGTAAAAATTTTTGATCTTTACTAAAATCATCACTTTCTCCTCCTTTAAAAGCGTACATAGTTTGCATTACTTTTACACGAATATGTCTTCTGTTTAGCATCATTACAAAGAACTTTAAAGTTTAAAACACGAAAATTATAGTAATATTTCGTGTTGCAAAAATAATACTATTTTAAAAATAATACGGTGTATTACAAACTAATTATCCTAATTATATTTAGGCTATTTTTAACAGTTCTACTTATAAATGCCAATCAAGAGTTAAAAAAACAAGTCTAATTAGTTGAAAAACAACGTCTTAAACTTGTTTAAGTTATTGATTTTCAGTATCTTAATAGTCAATTTCAACAAGATTATTTTGAATACAAA
>Ga0316189_10004586_pt1 | contig 13276 bp, 12 predicted proteins | sample LowCovwburrow_MG_FD_204930 | JGI IMG/M metagenome (GOLD analysis project Ga0316189, IMG submission 204930) | Coastal sediment microbial communities from Maine, United States - Lowes Cove worm burrow | ecosystem: Environmental > Aquatic > Marine > Coastal > Sediment | place: USA: Maine... | reverse complement strand
TGCTTGACCATTTTTTGATAGCCGCCAAGGCTTTCGCTATCGCGGTCCATGACACAGACCAGCACTGGTGCGAGCACTTGTTTGGTGCCCAGCTTGTCAAGATTTTTAAGGGCGGTCATCAAGCGTGACACACCGATAGAAAAGCCGGTTGCCGGGACCGACTGGCCGGTAAAACGCTGGACCAACCCATCATAACGGCCACCGCCACCAACAGAGCCAAATTGTACCGTCTGGCCTTTTTCATTGGTGACATCGAAAAGGAGCTCTGCTTCGAAAACCGGGCCGGTGTAGTATTCTAGGCCACGGACGCAGGAGGGATCGATTTTTATGCGGTCGATGTCGTACCCTGCAGATCTGACAAGGCTTTCGATTTTATTTAGTTCACCTACCCCTTCACGGAGCAGTTCAACTATAGGGTTGTCTAACAGACCATTTGAGGTCATTCCTTCAACATTTCTGAAAGATTTTTCATCCTGAGGATTTAGAAACATAAAAAGGGGTTCCATTTGGAGTTCACGTAAACCCGCACCGGGTGTGAAATCACCACTTTCGTCTCGGCGACCATTACCCAGAAGTTGCTTCACGCCCTCAACACCAAACTTATCCAGCTTGTCGATGGCGCGTAGCACTGCGAGCTTTTGATCCTCGTCGGTAACACCAATGGCTGCCATAGCCCCATCAAGCACCTTGCGGTTATTCACTCTGATAACATAATCCCCACGGGCAATGCCGAGCGCTTCCATGGTATCAGCCATCATCATGCACATTTCGGCATCGGCCTGGACGCCGGGGGCACCGACGGTGTCGGCGTCGAACTGCATGAATTGTCTGAAGCGGCCGGGGCCGGGTTTTTCGTTGCGGAATACCCAGCCGTTGCGATAGGTGCGGTAGGGCAGATTGATGTTCTGGAAATCTTCGGCCACATGACGGGCAAGCGGTGCTGTTAAGTCATAGCGCAGGCTCATCCATTGGTCATCATCATCCTGCAATGAAAACACCCCGGCATTGGGGCGGTCGGTATCGGGCAGGAATTTGCCGAGGCACTCCGTATATTCAAACATCGGGGTTTCGAGCGGGTCAAAGCCGTATAGTTCAAATACCTGACGAATTTTGGCCACCATCTCGTCCGTGGCGCGTATGTCACCGGGTGTGCGGTCGCCAAAACCGCGCGGCAAACGGGCTTTTGGTTTAAAGGTTTTTTGTTTTTTGGCCATGGCCGGATACCGGAATGTCAGGGGGCAGAACGCAAGGCTCGGGCCCGGTTGAATTTATGGCGTTGCTTCTAGCTTAATGCATGGCGCGGGGCAATAGGTGGGGGTTGTTTCGCTCGCGGCCAATGTTACCCTCACTTCGCTTTCGGCGGGTTTAACCCGGGGAAGGCGGTGGTGGGTGACGGTGAATGAGATGTGAGGCCATAAAAAAGCGCCCCTGAAATTATCAGCGGCGCTCTTTGTCATCTTGCAGCAACAATCACCCTTGAGAAATTCTTCTGGGTCTGCGCCGTTCGTTGCTTGGATGATAGGCAACACTGGCGTGATAGTCACAATAAGGCGTGCCTTCTTGCGGGTTTTTTCCGCAAAAACAAAATTCATCCGAACCCGGGTCACCCAACGGCCAGCGGCAGGTTTTATCTGTTAATGACAAAATGCCAATGCGTTCACCTTCAGGGATATCAACCAGTCGAATGGGCTGAAGCGCCGGCTCAAGGTCACGAGCAGGAGATGCTGACGGTTTTGCCTTCAAAGCCGCGTTGCCATCGGTTGGCATACGTTTTGGGACACTTGGCTGACGGGGCCGTCTGGTGCGTGGGCGCGCTACCCGCGTTGGACTACCGCGACCGGACAGGCCTAAGCGGTGAACTTTACCAATCACCGCATTACGGGTGATGCCATCGCCTAATTTTGCTGCAATCTGACTGGCGCTCAGGCCATCAATCCACAATTGCTTCAATATCTCGACCCGTTCATCTGGCCAGGTGTTCTTTTTTATGCTTTTTGCACCTTCTGGTTCAGTCATCAGATAGAATCCCTCTGTGTTCGAGAAAGCCCCCATGGCCAGCCCGTGTGTTTACGCTTAACAAATACGCTATATATCGTGCTTGATGTTTGCTAACCTACTATATCAGGGGAATCAGACGCAAGAATCAGATCCGATTTATTTTAAGTTTTCCCCAGTAAGTCGCTTTTCATCGTGGTTAACAAAAAGTAAAGCCCATGCAGGACTCGCCGTCCATGCGGCGTTCTGACTCAGAAGGGATAACTTCTGGTAATCGCTCACGGCGTATCCTCACAGACACTGCGTGTCCGTTCGGGCCTGCGCTAGCGCGGCGCATTAGCGCCGGGGCAGCGCTTGCTGCCCTAAATACAACTTAATTCATATTGACCAGTAAGGTTCAAAATCGTTCGCGGTGTTTTCTCTGATAAAAGGCCTCATAAGCCTGATTGACCGGCAACCTATAAAGGACTATAAATTTCAGCCTGATTTATGCATACCGCCGAAAACAGGCGGTTTTTTTAGTTTTGGAACACCTCATGACATCTGCCATTTTACAAACTTATAACAGACTCCCGGTGGCTTTTGAGCGCGGGGAAGGGTTTCATCTGTATTCAACCGACGGCGAAGCTTATCTTGATTTTGGCGCCGGTATTGCCGTTACAAGTCTTGGTCATGCCCATCCGGATCTGGTTGAGGCGCTAAAATCACAGGCTGAAAAGCTCTGGCATACTTCTAACCTGTATAATATTCCAGGTGGCGAACGGCTTGCGACACGGCTGGTGGAGAGCACCTTTGCCGATGTGGTGTTTTTTACCAATTCAGGCGCTGAAGCATTGGAATGTGCCATTAAAATGGTGCGCAAATATCATTCTTCTCGTGGAGATGTGGAAAAATATCGCTTTATCACCTTTGAAGGTGCTTTTCATGGCCGCACATTGGCGACCATTGCAGCCGGTGGTAAAGCGCAATATCTGGAAGGTTTCGGACCGGCTGTTGACGGGTTTGATCAAGTGCCTCTTGATGACCTTGATGCCGTTAAAGCGGCCATCACAGATGAAACAGCGGCCATTTTAATTGAACCTGTACAGGGTGAAGGCGGCATTCGTCCGATTTCCAACACTTTCATGAAAGCCCTGCGCGAATTGTGTGATGAGCATGGTTTGTTGCTGGTTCTTGACGAGGTTCAATCTGGTGTCGGGCGGACCGGCAAGCTGTTTGCCCATGAATGGTCAGGTATTGACCCTGATATCATGGCGATTGCCAAAGGCATTGGCGGCGGGTTTCCGATGGGAGCTTGCCTTGCCACACAAGATGCCGGATCGGGCATGAGCGCGGGCAGCCACGGCACCACTTTTGGCGGCAACCCGTTGGCTATGGCCGTTGGCAATGCCGTGCTGGATGTTGTTCTGGCCGAGGGGTTTTTAGAAACCGTCCGCCAGCGCGGTATCAGCTTGAAACAAAAACTGGCCCGTCTGGCCGATGAATTTCCCGATATCATCGAGGAAGTGCGCGGCGTTGGCCTGATGATGGGGATTAAATGCAAAATTCCTAACGGTGAAGTTATGCAGGCCTTGTTTGATGAGAAAATGTTGACGGTTCCAGCCGGTGAAAATGTTGTGCGCATTATTCCGCCACTGATTGTTGACGATGAAGGCATTGATGAAGCAATCAACAAAATGGACACAGCTTTTAATAAATTGCAGCAAAAGAGTAACCAGTCAGCTCAGGAGAGCAAGTGATGACGGTGAAGCATTTTCTGGAGATTTCGCAATTTGATACGGCGACACTGACGGGTATTCTCGATTCAGCTCAGGCCATGAAAGACGCCCGTATCGGCAAGGACAAAGGGATTGTCGAGCCGGACCAGCCTCTTAAGGGCAAGGTTCTGGCGATGGTTTTTGAAAAACCTTCCACCCGCACCCGGGTGTCTTTTGATGTCGGTATGCGCCAACTTGGCGGCCAAACGCTGGTTCTCTCCAGTGCGGATATGCAACTTGGCCGTGGTGAATCCATTGCCGATACAGCACGGGTTCTGTCGCGTTTTGTCGATGGCATCATGATCCGCACCGATCATAATGAAAAGCTGGTGCAATTGGCGCAATATGCCGATGTGCCTGTTATTAACGGTCTGACCGATGACAGCCATCCGTGTCAGATTATGGCTGACATGCAAACATTGCGTGAAAAAAAAGGCAACCTTGCCGATTTGAAAATCGCCTGGCTTGGGGATTTCAACAACGTTACATCATCCTTTGTTCATGCCGCCGGTCGATTTGGTTTTGAGCTTGATATTGCATTTCCTGAAAATGTTGAACCGGTTGCAGAAATAATTGGCTGGGCTCAACAGAACGATGCCAGAATTACCCTTGGCCATGATGCTGTCGCAGCAGTTAAAAATGCTGATTGTGTTGTGACCGACACCTGGATATCGATGGGTGATGATGAAAACCAGAATTTGCATAATCAGTTTCAACCTTTTCAGGTCAATTCAGCCTTGATGGCCAATGCCAAAGATGATGCCGTTTTCATGCATTGTCTGCCGGCTCATCGTAATGAAGAAGTGACTGATGAGGTCATTGATGGTCCACAATCTGTTGCGTTTGATGAGGCTGAAAATCGACTGCATGCTCAAAAAGCCATTTTGAAGTTCTGTATGGGCTCATGAGTATGCATGAAATCATTTTAGGCGACGATGGTGTTTTGCCATTTGAGGTCAAACCACTGGGCGTTCGCGGACGTATTGTGCGGCTTGGTGCGGTAATTGATGAAATCATTGCAAAGCACGACTATCCGGACAATGTTTCAACCGTTCTGGCTGAAGCGGTGGCGCTGGTTGCCATGTTGGGGAATTCGCTCAAGTTTGAAGGCAAGCTGATCCTGCAAACCCGCAGCGATGGCCCGTTATCGATGATTGTGGTGGATTATACAACACCTGGACAAATGCGCGGCTATGCCCATTTCGACCGTGAAAAAGTTGAAGGTATTGAAGATAAAAGTGTCTTGATCGGCAAAGGGCATCTGGCTTTGACCATTGATCAGGGTGAGGATATGGAGAATTATCAGGGTATTGTGGCGCTGGAAGGCGAAAACAACGCTGGCAATGATGCAAATGACCAGATATTGGCCAATGCAGCCCATAATTATTTCCTCCAGTCCGAACAGATCCCGACCAGTTTGAAACTTGCTGCCGGTTCGCTGACCAATGAGACCGGCAAAACATGGCGGGCCGGTGCGATTATGGTTCAACATGTGCCTGACAGCGGTCCGGCCAGCCCCATGGCGATTTCATCGGGTGATGCCCCTGATGGTCATGATGAAGAGCTTAGCGAGGATGATAATTGGGCCAAGGCCCGGTTGTTGCTGGAAACAACAGAAGCACACGAACTGCTTGATCCGATGCTTGAATCAGCGCAATTGCTTTATCGATTGTATCATGAAGACGGTGTTACCGTTTATACCCCTTCACAGCTGCGCCACGAGTGCACTTGTTCAAAAGAGCGGGTTGTTAACATGCTGGCCAGCTTTTCCGACCAGGAGCGCGCTGACATGGTGGTTGATGGTCAGGTCGAAGTAACCTGCCAATTTTGCTCAAACACCCACAGATTTAAACCTGACGAGATTTAGGGTCAGGATTCTCCGGTCAGAGATTCTCTTTGCCCGCGTTTTCCCGGGTGGAGTTCTGTTACCCGATCTGGCAGCACAACCCAAAAAATCGCGCCCATTTCAGCGTCTGTTATCAGGCGCAATTGACCGCCGTGGGCTCGGGTCAACTCGTTGGAAATCGCAAGACCAAGGCCGGTGCCGCCAGCGCGTGCGCCGCCTTTAAACGCCTCAAACAGATGGTTGCGGGCTTTTTCAGGAACACCTGGGCCATTGTCGCGAATCTCAATTGTTGTCACACCTCCTTCACGCCAGGCTCGTATGCGCACCACACATTCGCGCAGGGCCGTTCCTTCTTTTATTGAAGCCTCCAATGCCTGAACAGAATTACGGGTCAGATTCATCAAAATCCGAAATAATTGCTCACGATCTGCATCAATAAACACGTCCTTGGCAACATCATTATAAAGCAGCACATGGCTGGAAGCCTGAATAACCGCCGTATCGATAACCTCATCTGTCAGTGGTTTTAGCTCAAAGCGTTCACGCGCTGGCGGGGCTTCACTCGCACGACCAAATTTCAGCGTTTGAGCACAAAAACCAATTGCCCGATCAAGTGATAAAATCAACTTGGGCGCAAAGCGTTGCACAGTTGGATCATCAACCATGGCCAGACGATCTGAAATCAATTGAGCCGTTGCCAGCATGTTGCGCAAATCATGTGAGACTTTCGAAACAGCCAGACCTAAGGCCGCAAGACGGTTTTTTTGCTGCAAGGTGCTCGATAATTGCTCTTGCATGTGTCTGAGTTCACGCTGGGCGATGCCAATTTCATCCTGGCGGTTGTCAGGGCTGATGATCCGACTGAGGTCTTCAGGGTCATTGGCAAAATGCAGCATGTTGACGGTAAATTTGCGCAAAGGACGCACCAACACATAATTGAGAACCAGAAAGACCATGCCTGCCACGACAATCGACAGGAATATTGAGAGCGTTAATATGTTGGCAGAAAAGGCCAGCATGGCGTCGCGCAGTGGTTTTTCATCAAGTGCTATTTCAATATCTGAACCGGTCATTTTAGGGGGATGGGCCGTGACCCCGATCAAGCGGTTTTCAGTACGAAACAACACTTTGAAGGCTTCGATTATGGGGGCTATCCACTCACGCTGGCGCAGATCAAACCACTGGGTGACCATCAGGTCACCATCGGCTTTCAACATCAGGTGCCGTGAAGACCCGCGATTAAGGGCAATAATCTTGACCTCGGCGCCGCGTAACAGCTCAATGCGTAATTTATCGGAGATCATGTTGTCTGCTGAAGCGTCAACCGCCAAAACCGCCACCTCAGCCGTTGCAACCCGGCTTTTCAGCCATGTCACGCGAAAATTGGCGATAGAGGGCAAAAATATCAGGACTTCGCCCAGCATGACAAAGACAATTGTCAGCAACAATACTTTACCGGAAAGGCCACGCCAAAGCCGGGCCTTTAAAGCCTGTTCAGAGGTTTGGGGGCGATCATTCATGAGTACCTTTGGCTGTTTGATTAAAGAATTTGGTTTTATCCAAATATTTTCAACCAGCTTATAACACGCTGGACAACAGGGCTGGCAGGAAAATCTGCATAATTTGTGATGGCAACCCGTCGGTTGACCTCACCCCATGTCGGGTAAGCGACTATCTGGTCAATCATTGCCTTGATTTTCAAGCCCGACGAAATCGCCAGCGCCCAGGGCTGGATCAGCTCACCGGCATTAGGTGCGGTGATTGTAGCGCCAAGAATTTTGCTGTTTTTGGCAACAACAACCGTCACCAGTCCATAAGTGGCACGTTCTGCTCTTGCCCGGTCATTTTCGGCAAATGACCATTTTAACACCTTGTGCGGGATGTTCTTTTCCACTGCCATGGCAACACTCATCCCGACATGGGCCAGTTCCGGGTCAGTATAAGTTACCCATGGCACATGACCGGTTTTATTTTTAATCGGCAAGCGAAACAGAATGTTCTTAACCACAAGACCGGCATGATAGCCGGCAACATGGGTAAATTGCAGGCCACCGGCAACATCACCAATGGCATAGACATTTCGGTTGCTGGTCCGCAAACCGTCATCAACCTCGATGCCGCGTCTGGAATATTTTATTCCTGCCGCTTCCAGGCCCAGCCCCTCGACATTGGCACTGCGACCGGCAGCAACCAGCAGATGGCTGCCATTTATGCGGCGCTGCGCCCCGTTGTCTTCCAGATCAATGGTAATGCCGTCCTTGCTTTTGGCAATTTTGCTGATTTTGACGCGTGAGAGAATTTCAATTCCCTCTGCCGCCAGCTTGTCCAGAACAATTGCGGTGTGTTCGGGGTCATCTTTGCCCAGTGGATCAAATGCCTCTAGTACCGTAACCTGAGAGCCAAGCCGCGAGTGCGCCTGAGCCATCTCCATCCCGATAGGACCACCACCTATGATGATCAACCGTTCGGGCCGTTTACGCAGCTCGAAAACCGTTTCATTGGTTAGAAAATCTACCTTATCAAGGCCGGGGATTGGGGGAGCAGCGGCTGAAGAACCGGTCGCAATAACAAAACGGCGGGCCTTGATGACTTCACCGCCAGCTTCAACGGTTTGTGCATCAACAAATTTGCCCTCAGCCTTTATGACCTTAACGCCCAGGCTTTCAAATCTTTCAACTGAATCATGCGGAGCAATACCGGCAATGACGTCTTTGACATGGTCATTTACTTTGGCAAAATCGACCTTTGCTGCCTGTGATTTAATCCCAAAGGCTTCACCGCTTGAAAAAGCATGGGCATGTTTTGCTGCAGCCAGAAGCGCCTTTGAGGGTACACAACCGGTGTTGAGACAATCCCCACCCATTTTGTCCTTTTCAATCAACACCACTTTTTGGCCAAAACTGGCAGCTCCGGCAGCAACGCTCAAACCTCCCGACCCGGCACCAATCACACAGATATCGTATGTTGTTTTTTCAGTCATAGATCATCCTATCGGGTAAAAAAGGCTATTTGACAGCAGCAGCAATAGTGCGGGCTTTCCAGTATTTTATAGCAACTGGAATGAGAGCAACGATGCCAAGAGCAACAAAGGCGGCAAGTAATTGCGGGGTTAAAAGGGCACCGGCATCAATGTTAAAGATACAGTTTTCAGCCCCCTTTTCAGCAATGCAGGCGTCATAGATTGCCTGTTGCCTATCAATGACACTGCCAAGACCAGCGCCCAGAATGGCGATGGCAAAGGTTCCGGGTATGATGCCGATGAATGTGGTGATTAAATATGTCCGCAACCGGACATTAAACAGAGCTGGAGCGATATTAATCAGCCAGAACGGGAATACCGGCACCAGCCGCAAAAACATCAGATAGTTAAAGGCGTCAGTGTTAAAGCCATCGGCAAGTTTTTTAACAAAGGGACCAGCTTTCTGGATCAAAAAATCACCCAGTGAGGATTTGGCAATCAGGAAAACAAGCGTCGCGCCGATGGTTGCTGAAACAACTGTGGCCAGGCCACCTAGCAACCAGCCAAATAAAAACCCGCCGATAATCGTCAACAACGCGCCACCGGGCAGGGAAAGCGCCGTGGACAACGCATAAACAAGACAATACACACCAAGTGCCAGCAACAGATTTTCACTGACAGAAGCGGTCAAAAATTCACGGTGCTGAGCCACCGCATTTAGTGAAATATACTTGTGCAAGCCAGCCATATAGGCCGCTGCCACTGCGATCACCAACACAATAAGGGGTAAAAACCGCATAAACCCGGGTTTGTTTTTATTGTCTGTTAGCTGCTTTTCGGTTGTCATTAACATTCCCAGTATTTCAGCTACTTAGATCAGACTCTTTTAAGAGTCTGGACCTTAGTTTAAGCTTTTCATTTCAACAGGCACAAGGATGTTTCGTCCAAATGCCGGATTTCGTCTCTGTTTCGGGTTAATCTCAACACTATTGTTGATAAAATGGACAGGGGGGCTCACACCTTTGTGATATCAATTCAGCCTTTGTTATGTTTTATAGATTTGTGTATGTGCACACTGTGCGCACAGAGGTTATGGCACATTGGAAACAGATAAATGTCTCCTGGGCTCAACAAGGTGAAAAGCAATGTCTATGGATGTTGACTTTGCACCGGTTTTTCCTGTATATGCCAGCTTCGAAATTCATTGCAGTCGGGCACTAGCCTGGAACACGCAAAGATTACCCGTATTTTGGAGACTTAGAGCAAATGAAACGTACTTTTCAACCCAGTAACCTTGTGCGCAAGCGTCGCCACGGGTTTCGTTCACGTATGGCAACCAAAGCCGGTCGCCGGGTAATTACCCGCCGCCGTCAAAAAGGCCGTGCGCGGCTTTCTGCTTAAATTAGAGATTAACAAATTCGCGGAAGTTTCATGCAACGCATCAGACACCGCAAAGATTTTCTTGCTGCCGCGCGTGCTGTAACCATCAGAACGCGCGGTGTTGTTATGCAGGCACGTATTCGCGATGATGACGGTCCCGCGCGGGTTGGTTTTACGGTTACGAAAAAAATCGGTAATGCAGTGATAAGAAACCGCTACCGACGACGCCTGAAAGAAGCTGTCAGGCTGAAATTACCCAAAATCCTCCAGTCAGGCTGTGATTATGTCTTTATTGGACGGGCAATGACAGGTGAGCGCTCATTTGAGGACTTGCAATCTGACCTCAGATTTGCTGTAGACAAGTTCAATAAAACTACCGGAAGCCCGAAAGCTGTAAGCGAACGGGCAGACACAAGGTAAATAATAGATTGTTTAATGCAAAGCGCTGAATCTCGGGTCACTCTGACAATTTAAAGGGCAGGACTATTTTTTCTTATGAAACACGACAATAAAAACTTCATTCTGGCCATTGCCCTTTCCATTGGTATTATCGTTCTCTGGCAGATGTTCATTGCCAAGCCGAAACTTGAGAGACAACGCCAAGCCATTGAACAGTCAGAACTGGCAAAGAAACAAGCAGCTCAAGCTCCCTCAGCCATACCCGTACCGAGCGGCGTGACCCCTGGTGTGCCACAAGCACCTCAGGCAGCCCCTGCAACACCGCAAGTACCAACAGGCATCCAACCAGCCGAACTGGTTTTAGCCAAAACCTCACGCATAACAATATCCACGGCAAAGCTGGATGGCACCATTAATCTTACCGGCGCCCGACTCGATGATCTGCATCTTAAAGATTATCATGAGACCATTAAAAAAGGCAGCCCGGAGATTACCCTGCTGGCGCCCTCTGGCACCAAACACGGGTTTTTTGCCGAACAGGGCTGGCAACCAGCTTCTGGACAACAAGTTAAAGTTCCCGGTGAAACGACACTCTGGAAAGTCGAAGGTAATAAAACTTTGACTGAAAACACACCGGTGACACTGACCTGGGATAATGGTGAAGGGTTGACCTTCAGGCGGACGATTGCGGTTGATGATCATTATATGTTCAACATTACCCAAGAGGTAACCAATAACTCAGGCAAACCGGTAGCGCTTTTCCCTTATGCCCGTATCCAACGTCAGGAAACGCCCAAATTGATCGGGGTATTTGTTATTCACGAAGGGCTGATCGGGGCATTGGGCGATGAAGTGCCCGAGCTTGATTACAGTGATGCAAAAGAAGGTGAGCAGATTACAGCCAGTTCCACAGGTGGCTGGATTGGCATCACCGACAAATATTGGGCCGTTGCTGCTGTTCCTGATCAGAGCAAAGAATTTGACGGGGTTTTGCGTTATATCCCCCTTGGTACCCGCGATGGTTATCAGACACATTATGTCCTTAAAAAACCACTGACGATTATCGACGGTCAAACCGGCAAATATGAAAATCAGGTTTTTGCCGGTGCAAAAGTGGTGAATACCATCAATGCCTATGAGGACAAGTTCAAGATTAAAAAATTCAGCAACCTAGTTGACTGGGGTTGGTTTTATTTTATCACCAAACCGATGTTCTGGTTGCTCCAGGCTATTCATGGCTTTGTTGGCAATTTCGGCATCTCTATTTTGCTGATTACCGTGATTGTTAAAGCAGCCTTTTTCCCGCTGGCCAACAAGTCTTACAAATCCATGGCCCAGATGAAAAAACTGCAACCGGAAATGGCCAAGCTGAAAGAGCGTTATGGCGATGACCGGGCCGAGATGCAAAAGAAAACCATGGAGCTGTATAAAAAGGAAAAAGTCTCTCCGATGGCGGGCTGTTTGCCGATGCTGTTGCAGATACCGGTGTTCTTTTCGCTTTATAAGGTATTGTTCGTCACCATAGAAATGCGCCATGCGCCATTTGTCTTGTGGATCAAAGACCTCTCGGCACCGGATCCGACCTCCATTTTCAACCTGTTCGGGTTATTGCCGATTTCACTGCCGGCTTTCTTGATGATTGGTGTTCTGCCATTGATCATGGGGATAACCATGTGGATTCAAATGAAGCTTAATCCGACTCCGACCGATCCTATTCAGGCACAGATGTTTAACATCATGCCGATTGCCTTTACCTTTCTGCTTGGCACATTTCCCGCCGGTCTGGTGCTTTACTGGGCCTGGAACAACTTTTTGTCGATCATTCAGCAATATACGATCATGAAACAGCAAGGCGTCGACATCACCTTGATGGATAATATTCGTGACGGCTTGCCAAGTTTTATGCGCAAGGATAATGCCAAAAAGGACAGCAAGTGACGCTGGCCCAGTTCAGTCTCGAAGAGATCGAAAACGCCCGCAAAGTATTTGCCGGTGAAACCCGGTTTATGATGGGTGTTGTCAGTCTTAGCCAGTTGCCTGATGCCTTTGAAACTGAAATAGCCTTTGCCGGGCGGTCCAATGTCGGCAAATCGTCATTGCTGAATGCCTTGACCGGTCGCAAGGATATTGCCCGCACTTCCAACACACCGGGGCGGACACGTGAGTTGAATTATTATCTGGTCACCGATGATCTGGCGATTGTTGATATGCCCGGCTATGGCTATGCCAAGGCTGGCAAGCAATTGATTGCCGGATGGCAGAAGCTGATCGTTGACTATCTCATTGGCCGCCCGGGTTTGCGCCGGGTTTTTGTGCTGATTGATGCAAGGCACGGTCTTAAAAACACCGATTTCCCCACTCTGGACATGCTTGATAAATCTGCTGTCAGTTATCAGATTGTTCTGACCAAGGCTGACAAATTGAAAAGCGGCGACCGCGAAAAGTTGATTGCAGACACCGAAGCCCAAATTGCCAAGCGCCCGGCTGCCCATCCAGTCATTCACCTGACATCAAGTGTAAAATCAATCGGCATGGGTGAATTAAGAGCTGAAATATGCCAACTGGCCGGGCTGTAGAACAGCTCACAACAGACTATCGCTTGTTATTTGTTACTCTTTTTTGAGCTGTGTTTGCTTCCCGGCGCACAGTAAATCCGAACATAATCAGACTCAGGGTCGGTGGAATATGGAATGTTTGACAGGCTCAACTGAAAACTATCGCCTGAAGCTGCAGACTTTGACTGGTTGGCCCCAGTAGACCGGGCAACCTTTTTCTTAGCAGCTTCGGTTGCCTGTGCCTGTGTTGAACAAACCACAATCACGGCCATCATTGCAGACAGCAGTCTGACAGTATTTATCCATGCCAGCGGTTTTGAAAATCTTGTGTTCATAGAAACACCTCTAACATGGCTCTTTTTAGAAAGCCATGACATAATTTGCT
>Ga0316189_10004582_pt1 | contig 13278 bp, 13 predicted proteins | sample LowCovwburrow_MG_FD_204930 | JGI IMG/M metagenome (GOLD analysis project Ga0316189, IMG submission 204930) | Coastal sediment microbial communities from Maine, United States - Lowes Cove worm burrow | ecosystem: Environmental > Aquatic > Marine > Coastal > Sediment | place: USA: Maine... | reverse complement strand
CAGTTCATCCAGCGCATCACCCCAGATGTAAGCAAAGTCCACCGGCCTGAGGATCGGCCCATTGACTTCTTCTGCCAGTGCAACGTACGTCTCGGCTGTACTGACATATGGCTCGTAAAGCTGCGGATCACACGGATGCGGTAACACCTGATCGATACCCCGCCCTGTCATGACATCGCCGCACAGAAACAGGCTTATGTTATCTTCGTGCATCCGTGATTGCCTGGTGACTGGTTTCATTTGTTCAGAGTGGCGTTTCGATACTTTGTTGGCAATACTTGCAGGACTCAAAACACCACACGCTGTTACAGTACAGAATTTCAGGAAGTCTCTTCGACCCACCCTCATTGACGACTTGAGTTTCATCACCACCCCCTACCCGGCTGTCTGACAGGATGGATGCAATCCTGACGACGATGTCTACGAGGCCTTTAATTCAAAACGCCTTGCCACAGCCTGTGCATCCAGCAATGTTTGATCGGGGATGGTCACGCCATAAGTTTGCTCGATGCCCGAACTCAGTTCCGCAGGCGTGGCTTCGTCCAGCTTCATTGTCTGAATAAAACCGCTTACGTCTTCCAGCACCGCCCAGGGGTAGATCAGCCAGTGCCATTCGATGACTTCAGTTGCATAGAAGTCCGGCACAACAAGGGACTGCACCTTGTGGTGCAGCACCGCCGTCCTGATTTCCGCCGGCGGACCCTTTTCATGCAAATGCGAGGCCGCGATTGTAAATGTATCGCCGCCATCGCTGACATCGTCAACCAACAACACTTTCAGTCCACTGAGATCCGCCGACAGTGGATAGCGGACAATGGTGTCAGGTGATTTTTCTGTTCGCCGGTAGTGTTCGATCTTGAAGCTGGTAAGGTTGAAGATATCAAGGTAATCCGACAGTAGGCGTGCCGGCATGTAACCGCCGCGACCGATCGCCACGATAATATCTGCCTCGAAACCGGAAGACAGGATGGCCATCGCGAGCTCCCTGGTCAATCCGGTAAATTGTTCCCATGAAACCAGTTCGCAGCGCATGGTCCGCGAGTCCACAGCTCAGTGCTCCTGACTGTAATAACCGTGCCTCACGCCTCCAAGTAACGCCTTGAAATCCTCTCCACCGACATGTACCAGCTCTTCATGGTCTCCCGCTTCGAAATACACATTGGCCAGGCTCATAATCGACTCATCGAGGAAGGTCTCGATTCCATAAGCGGGACCCAATGGCGGCACAGCGCCTGTTTCACAATCGCTGAACAACGTTTTTAGCTCGTCCTCTGATGCCAGGTGAAAGTCGCGATTGAGTTCCTTGTTCAGATGGTTCATTTCCACCCAGTTGCTGGCCGGAACCACCACCATGACATAACCGCAGGTATCCTTCACTACCACCGCTTTGGCGATATGATCTTCTCTGACATGGGCTGCGTCTGCTGTTTCGTGACTGGAGCCGGTATGCAGGTGTGCCTCCAGATCGTAACTGATTGAATGCTGAGCAAGATAACGATGTACAGTCTCTGCGATTGACATGGCCTTTCTCCTCACTGGTGTGACCTGGTCTGCAGGTTGCCCTAACAGATCAATTTCATTAAGCAAACATAGCGCGATTACATACAAACGTGAATTTAATTCGTAAGTGGAACTCCACTGCACTTACACCTCAGCCTTTGATGCAAATCATCGGTACAAGGCGTGCCACCTTACGCGCCAGGCCGGCATGTTCAGCGCTGTCCACCACGACAGCGACGTCCTTGTAGGCACCGGGCGCCTCTTCGGCAACGCCGCGCAACGACTGGCTGCATATCAGGATGCCGCGTTCGGCCAGTTCATCGACAAGCTGTCGGCCATGCCAGTGCTTTGCCGCCTGGTGGCGGCTCATGGCGCGACCGGCGCCGTGACAGGCCGAGGCAAAGGATCGCGATTCACTTTCGGCGAGGCCTGCCAGGACATAGGATTCGGTGCCCATAGAGCCGCCGATCAGAACCGGTTGTCCAGTACAGCTGAATACGGCGGGCAAATCGGTATTTCCCGGTCCGAAAGCGCGTGTGGCACCCTTGCGATGCACGAACAGCTGCATGTCCCTGCCTTCAGTGCGGTGAGTTTCCTGTTTGCAGGTATTGTGCGACACGTCATATATCAGGTCGAGATCTGCGCCACCGAATACGCGTTCAAATGCGTTGCGGGTCAGTTGGGTGAGAATCTGCCGATTGGCCAGCGCGCAATTGATGCCGGCGCGCATCGCGCCCAGGTACTCCTGTCCCAGCGGTGATTGTAGCGGCGCGCAGGCCAGTTCACGGTCAGGCAGCTGAATGCCGTAGTGTTGCGCGGCAATCGCCATACTCTTCAGGTATTCGGTGCCGATCTGGTGCCCCAGTCCGCGTGAGCCGCAGTGAATGCTGACAACGACTTCACCGGCACGCAACTCGAATGCCGCAGCGGTTTGCACATCGTAGATTTCCGCCACCTCCTGCACTTCCAGGTAGTGGTTGCCGGAACCCAGCGTGCCCATTTCGTCACGTTGGCGCTTTTTCGCGCGCTCAGACACGACGTCGGCCTGTGCGCCGGCCATGCAGCCGTGCTCTTCAATACGCTCAAGATCTTCAGCCCGGCCGTAACCTTGTTTCACCGCCCAGGCTGCGCCGCCGGTCAGCATGGCATCCATCTGCCGTGCATCGAGGCGCAGGTGCCCTGTGCTGCCGACGCCAGCCGGGATCGACACGAACAGCGCGTCCGCCAGCGCCTGCTTGCGGGCTTGCACCTGCTCGCGGGTCAGGCCTGTGGCCAGGGTGCGTACCCCACAGGAAATATCGAAGCCTACCCCTCCGGCCGACACCACACCGCCTGCGTCCGCATCGAAGGCGGCGACACCGCCGATGGGAAAGCCATACCCCCAGTGGGCATCGGGCATGGCATAGGATGCCTTCACGATACCTGGCAGTGTGGCGACGTTGACCACCTGTTCGTAGACTTTGTGGTCCATGTTGCGAATCAGGTCTTCGCTGGCATAGATAACACCGGGGACGCGCATGCCGTTATGCGGCTCGATGTGCCATTCACTCTCGGAATGGCGGGTTAGCAGAGTGATATCCATGATCGGCTGCCTCCGGGGTCATACATCGACGATGCACTGGGCGCGCCACAGGCCATCGCTGCCCTGATCCACCCTGAGTTCGGTTAAGGTCGCACCCTTCACCTCGACGCGCGGCCGGTGACGCGCTGTATCGACCCTTTCTCCCCAGGCGCATGCCTGTAGTCGTGTGCCGTCGATGTCGACGCTGAACTGGCTGAACAGCATGTGCCGGGTTGCCATTTCATACACCAGCGCGTTGAGCCAATCGTACAGTAGCAACTCTGCATCAGGAGCCTGACATGCTATCTCCACCGGAGTTTGCGGCAGTACACATTGCGGTTCGGTAATCACTGCGGTCATGGCAATTGCCGCCTGCACGAAGGCGGAAGCCATATCCGGACCGACACCGCGCACTCCGACATCGGCCTCGTGGGAAAAATGTTCCCAGCGTGCGGCCGTAAGCGGATGTTCTGCGAATTGCGTTGTCATTGGTACGTTCCCTGGCGTGAAGCCGAACTGCGTATTGCGCCGCGTAGCTAACGCAGCTACGTGCCGGTCAGCAGTACCCGGCACGCGGGTACAAGGCACGCACAGCTTGCGGGAAAACCGCAAATTCCATGTCATGATATATACGCTAAAGGCTTATACTTCGCCAGTCAGCAGTGTTGACCTGGAGCAAGAAAGCAAGGTGGCGGTACGGTGTCAAAAGAAGCAAACTACGGATAGGATTGTTCACCTGTGTCCAAACAAGAATCATGACCGAGATTAAACCGCTCCATCCGGAACAACTTCGTTCCTATTGTAATCCGGAATCTTTTCGATTCCAGACGACCGACGATTTGCCGGACCTCGGCGAAATGGTCGGCCAGGAACGTGCGCTCGCGGCGTTGGATTTCGGTGTTGGCATGCAAAACTCCGGCTACAACCTTTACGTGCTGGGTCCGGCGGGTTCCGGCAAATACACCACCGTGTCGCGCTTCCTCAAGGAGAAAGCCGCAGGTTCGGCGGCTCCAGCCGACTGGGTGTATGTGAACAATTTCGAGGACAGCAGCAAGCCATTGGCAATGCGCTTGCCGACCGGACGTGGCAGGGAGTTGCAACATGACATGCAGCAACTGGTGGAAGAGCTACGCACAGCGATACCGGCTGCTTTCGAGAGCGATGACTACAAGGCGAGAATACAGCAGATCGACGAGAGTTTTGAATCGCGTCAGGAAGATGCTTTCAGGAAACTGCACGAAGAGGCGCAGCATCACCAGATAAAAGTGTTCAAGACGCGTGGGGGAATTACCTTTGCGCCCCTCAAAGATGGTGAGGCACTGGACGCCGAAGCGTTTCACAAACTCCCGAAAAAGAAACAGCAGCGCATCGATTCCGATCTGGAGACGCTGCAGGCTCAGTTGCAGGATATCCTGCAGAAGCGGATTCCGCAGTGGAGCAAGGAACGCCGGGGGCGCATCAAGGAAGTCAACGACGAGGTGACGCTCAGCGCCGTTGGACACCTGATCGATAGTATGCGAACTATTTACGCGGAGCTGCCGATGGTGTTGAGCTACCTGTCCGAGGTGCAGGGCGATGTAATAGCCAATGTGGAGGTTTTCCTGCACGAAACCGATACCGCTCAGCAATTGCTGGGAGGTGTCCCGGAAATATCTCTGCGCCGCTACCAGGTCAATCTGTTCGTGGATAACGGTGACAGTGAAGGCGCGCCGGTGCTCTACGAAGATAACCCCACCCACGGCGCCCTGGTCGGGCGCGTCGAGCATATGTCACAGCTGGGCGCGCTGATTACCGATTTCACCCTGATCCGACCGGGTGTGCTGCACGCCGCTAATGAGGGATACCTGATTCTGGAGGTGCGAAAACTGTTGGCGCAGCCGTATGCCTGGGAAGGACTGAAGCGCGCCCTGTTTGCCAGCCAGGTCCGTATTGAATCGCTCGGGCAGCTGCTCAGCCTGGTCAGCACGGTATCGCTGGAACCGCAGCCCATACCCCTGCAGGTAAAGGTTATACTGCTGGGCGACCGGCTGCTGTACTATCTGTTGTGCAAGTACGACCCGGATTTTCAGGCGCTTTTCAAGGTGGCCGCTGACTTCGAGGACAGCGTTGACCGCAACCCGGGCAGCGATCAGTCGTATGCACAACTGGTTGCCACGCTGGTGCGCAAGAACCGACTCCGCCCGTTTGACCGTAGTGCTGTCGCCGCGGTGATCGAACAAAGCATGCGCATGGTCGGTGACCGCGAGAAACTCACTACCCATATGCGCAGTATCGCAGACCTGCTGAGTGAAGCCAGCTTCTGGGCTGGCGAAGCGGGTCGCGAGGTGGTGCAGCAGGACGATGTGCAGCGTTCCATCGATTACCACGTCGAACGTATTGACCGGGTGCGCGATCGTATGCACGAGGCAATTCTGCGCGACACCGTGATGATCGATACCAGTGGCGAGACAGTCGGCCAGATCAATGGCCTATCGGTAATCCAGCTCGCCGAGGACGCGTTCGGAGTACCGGCGCGCATCACCGCCACCACCCGTCTGGGTGAAGGCGAACTGGTGGATATCGAACGCGAAGTGGATATGGCCGGGCCGATTCACTCGAAAGGTGTATTTATCCTGTCCAGTTATCTGGGGGCGCGTTACGCACCGGATTTCCCCTTGTCGCTGAGTGCCAGCCTGACATTTGAACAATCTTACAGCGAAATCGAAGGCGACAGCGCCTCGCTCGCCGAGTTGTGCGCCTTACTGTCTTCGCTGGCTGGCTTGCCGATTCGCCAGTCGCTGGCAGTTACCGGTTCGGTGAACCAGCATGGACAAGTACAAGCCATCGGTGGCGTCAACGAAAAAATCGAGGGATTTTTCAATATCTGCAGTGAGCGTGGCCTGAGCGGTGACCAGGGAGTGCTGGTGCCAGCAAGTAATATGAAACATCTGATGCTGCGCCATAATGTGGTCGATGCCGTGCATGAGGGTAAATTCAGCGTCTATGCAATCGATCATGCCGACCAGGCCATTGAGTTACTTACCGGTGTCGCTGCCGGTGAAGCCGATAGCGACGGGATTTTTCCAGAAGACAGCGTTAATGGCCGCGTGCAGTTGCGTTTACGCACTCTGGCGGGACTGAGGATGCAATATAGTGCTGCGGTAAAGGAACTCGCTGCAGGCGTGCCGCTTGAAGACCGCGAACCGCGCGGCATAGGATTCAGCGAAAAGCATGGTCGCAATGCGGATTAGCCGCCAAGCCTCCCTGCAACTGGATCTGTCTGACGGGGCTGATTTTCACTAGACTGCTGCGCAGTATTTACTAATCTTACTGAGAATATAACGCTTTTACAGGAGCAAGCTAATGCCCGAAACTCATGAAGTTCCCCAGGTTGGGGCCCCGGACCCCGAGTCAAAGAACTCCCCCATTTTCGATGAAACCGACAACGATTATCTATCTCTTGACCAGGAACTGGAATCCGGCGTCTGCCACTTCAATGGAGAATCCTATGCCATAGGGAAATATGTCTGCAGCGGTGATGAGCTACTGCGCTGTGAGGAAAAAGGCATATGGGTGCGCGAAGGCTCCTGTCACAAGGACTGACACCCCTGCTTTAACTGTCGTGGCTGTAGTGCCCACGCCGCGCATCGCCCAGTAAGGCCTGAAAATCCTCGCCGCGGAGATGCACCAGTTGTTCATGGTCCCCTGCCTCGAAATACACATCTTCAAGGCTGGTGAGCGACTCGTCCAGCAAGGTCTCAATGCCATAGGCGGGGCCGAGCGGCGGCACTGCCCCCGGCTCGCAATCATCGAACAACTCGGCGATTTCACCCTGCGTCGCTAATTGCAGGTCGCGATTGAGCTCGTGGCGAAGGGAACCCATCTTCAGCCAGTGATTCGCCGGGATCACGACGATCGCATAGTCAGACGCATCCTTTACCACCACTGCCTTGGCGATATGGTCCCGGGAGATGTGAGCCGCCTCTGCCGTTTCGTGGCTGGATAATGTATGAGGATGCAGCGTCAGGTCATATTCCATGTTTCGCTGAATCAGATACCGTTGTTGAGTTGCTGCTATGGTCATCGTGTCACTCCCCGGGACACCGCTCTGGAACGGGTTTCAGGCGGCATCCCTGGCGGCACCTCAGGTGGCGTAGCTGGTGGAACTTCTGATGGTGGCGCAGGTTCAGGTTCTGGCGCTGGCTCACCCGGCAGTTCTGGAGGTTGTTCAGGAGGCACTTCCGGTGGCGCTACTGGAGGTACCTCCGGATTTCCGGAACAGGTTGATTGGAAAAAATACGGTACCGCCATCGCCACGTACCTCTTGCGCCTTCCTATTCACTGCTTATGAGCATAGCCCATCCAGAGACGACTTCAACTGAGTCGGATCAAAGCTCGAACGCGGGGCATCTGTGCCGCTGCCCCGCAAGTCACCGGCCTCGAAAACCTCCGGTTACAGCGAGAACACGGCGTATTGAATCAACTTAACGCTGTTTCGTTTCACTCCGGCCAGGAAAGGTGTTCGCGAACCACGCTGGCTGGCTGCTGCACGAGATTCTTGTCAATCTGACCGGTGACCAGTTCCATGACTTCATCGCTCAGGTTGTCACGCAGTAAGCCCAGGAAAGATGGAGGTGCTATCAGCACCAGGCGGTTAAAGGCTTTTTCATTTCGCGCTGCCTCAAGTCGGTGCGCCAGAGTTTTGGCAAACTCGGTTTTTTCTGTGTCCCGGGGATTGGTTTTGTTATCCAGAACATGCCGCCCCTGGCCGACACTGCCCCCATCGCTACCCGACTGATCTGCGACCAGATCACCATCGTGCAGACGTGATTCAGGGTGCACAAAATCCCCAATTTCTACCAGCGGTGCCTTACTGTTTTCAGCAGAATAAAGTTTGGCACGGCTGCTTTCTGCGACAAGAACCCAGATGGATGACATGACACCACTCCTCACTTGTAAACAGACAGTTTATTCTACCCCGGTAATGCACGGCAATTGTTGAGCCAAATCATTAAGCAGTCAATCTTGCATACTATTGGCAAACAACCATCGTTCAGGATTTAATTGCTTTGTCACTGTGATTTTTGCAGACAGCACAATTAAACCAGGCGACCGGTTCAATACCCGTTGACCTCAGACCGTCGAATGTCCGCTATCGCCAGCCAGGGCCGGCCGAACCGGTACAATGCAAGGGTAAACAGCATCCGGGATGCATTTTATGAAAAAGCAGATAACTCTGGTTCTTGGTGGCGGCGCAGCGCGTGGTCTGGCACACATTGGTGTAATTCGTGTCCTCGAGGAAGCAGACTTTGAGATATCAGCAATAACAGGCACTTCTATGGGAGCGCTGATTGGGGGAGTTTACGCTGCCGGCAAGTTGGAACAATACACTGATTGGGTCAGGTCACTGACAAAAAGGGATGTGCTCAGATACCTGGATATTTCTTTTCGTGCTACATCCGGAATCCTCAAGGGAGACCTGATTATAGAGACTTTGAGGGAACTTGTTGGCGATGTTTCAATTGAAGATCTTCCTGTACGGTTTATTGCCGTAGCTACAGACCTGACTGCGAGGAAAGAGGTCTGGCTTACGAAAGGCCATCTGTTTGAAGCTATTCGGGCATCCATCGCGATCCCGGGTGTTTTTACGCCTCAACGAATTGCTGGTCGCTGGATGGTTGATGGCGGCTTGCTAAATCCAGTACCTGTCACTCCAGCCGCACAGACACTGACCGGGATTACCATCGCAGTCGATGTAACAGGGCCTCGATCTGCGAATCCTTTAGGTGATACTGTTTCCATGAACCATGAGAAACCAACCCAGTTACGTCATAAAATCGACGAGTTTCTTGAGTCAATACAAAGTCGTCTGGGCATAGAGTCTGCCAAGGGGGATGACTACCTGGCACTTTCCGAGGTTCTCATAAACTCTTTCGAAACGATGCAGGAAACATTGTCTCGTTACAAGCTTGCAGCCAATCCACCAGATCTGCTGATTTCAATACCGAAAAATACATGCGCTGCACATGAATTTTTCCGCGCCTCGGAGCTAATTGAAGCAGGGGCATGGTGGTCGCGGAGGGCGCTAGAAACAGCAGAGATATGAGTTTGAGCCAACAGCTTGCTTTGTGCCCGCCATGATCGCTCTCATGCCTTACACAGAATATGTACCAGGCAATCGCTGACACTTGCCTATAAACTCCGCATATGGAAACGCTAAAACTTCGCAAGATCAGTATCGACACCTACCGCGAGAACGTCGCCTACTTGCATCGTGACTGCCCGGTTTACCGCAGTGAAGGCTTCCAGGCCCTGAGCAAAATTGAGATACACAAGGCTGTCGACGGGGCATCCGTAATTGCCGTCCTTAACGTGGTGGATGACGACAACATCCTTGCTCCGGATGAACTGGGTCTCAGCGAACAGGCCTTCACACAAATGGATCTGTCTGACGGGTCTGATGTGCGGGTGGAGCACGCCCGCCCTGCAGCCTCACTGAAGGCGGTCCACAGGAAAATCGCGGGTGAACGGCTGACGCTGGACGAATACCGGGGGATCACCCGGGATATCGAGGCCAATCGCTATTCAAAAATCGAAATTGCTGCCTTTCTGGTCAGTTGCGCGGAAACCGGCATGGAACGGGATGAGGTATGGTATCTGACCCGTGCCATGGTCGAAACTGGCAAGCGCCTCGACTGGAGCGAACCACTGGTTGTCGACAAGCATTGCATTGGCGGCATCCCGGGCAACCGAACCAGCATGCTGATAGTGCCTATCGTCGCCGCGCATGGCATGCTCATCCCCAAAACCTCCAGCCGCGCCATTACCTCGCCGGCGGGTACTGCCGATACCATGGGGGTGCTGGCGCATGTGGAATTATCACCGGATCAGCTGCATAAAATCGTCCGCCGGGAACGCGCCTGTCTTGCCTGGGGTGGCAAGGCTCGGCTTGCCCCGGTGGATGAAATCCTGATTTCGGTCGAACGGCCCTTGTCCATAGATTCACCCGGCCAGATGGTGGCTTCTATTCTGGCAAAGAAGATTGCCGCCGGGTCCACTCACCTGCTTATTGATATCCCGGTCGGCCCAACGGCAAAGATTCGTAGCCGGTCGGCAGCCTTGCGCTTGCGAAAACTGTTTGAATACACAGGGGATCACATGGGATTGCAACTCGAGGTCATCATCACCGATGGCCGCCAGCCGATCGGCAAGGGTATCGGTCCTGTCCTGGAGGCACGTGACGCCATGCAGGTTCTGAATAATCACCCTGGCGCTCCTGCTGACCTGCGCGAGAAAGCATTGCAACTGGCTGGAAGGATCCTGGAGTTCGATCCCGATGTGCGTGGTGGACAGGGCTATATGATTGCCCGCGACATACTCGACTCCGGCCGCGCACTGGCCAAGATGGAAGCCATCATAAAGGCGCAGGGTTGTAACCCCGAGACGCCTGTACCGGGCAACTTGCAACATCCGGTACTGGCCACTACGTCCGGGATGATCACCGGTATCGATAACCTGCAAATGGCACACATCGCACGCCTGGCCGGTGCGCCCATGGATCAGGGCGCCGGTGTCGATCTGCATTGCAAGCTCGATAAGCAGGTTAAACAAGGTGAGCCTCTGTATACCATTCATGCCGAGTTTGCCGCGGATTTCCGCTTTGCCTGCGAGGCGGCAGCAAAAGAAAGTGGCTACCGGATTGGAGCGGCCGATCCAGCCAGTGAATAAGGACGCCGTATTGCCTTCGCTACTGAACGATAGCCGCCTGTTAATTGGCTTCCCTGACTATCAGAAACCGGCTCAACGTCTGGCCAGCAAGGCAGGCATTCCCTACACCGATGCGCTGATCCATCATTTCCCTGATGGCGAAACCCGTTTGCGGCTGCCAGAAGCGCTCCCCGAGCAGGTCGTTCTGTGTCAAACGCTGGACCATCCCAACAGCAGACTGGTGGAACTTGTGCTGGCTGCGGCAACCGCGCGCGACCTGGGAGCAAAACACATTACGCTGGTTGCCCCTTACCTATGCTATATGCGTCAGGACAAGGCTTTTCAGCCCGGCGAAGCGGTTAGCCAGCGTATCGTGGGCACGTTACTGTCCCAATGGATCGACGCACTGATTACTGTCGACTCTCACCTGCACCGGGTACACCGTTTGAAGGATGCGGTTCCCGTCAACCCGGCAATCAACCTGACTGCCTCACCTGTCATGTCAGCGTTCCTGATGAAACAGATAGACAATCCCTTCCTGGTGGGACCGGATGAAGAATCCGAACAATGGGTTGCCTCAATTGCTCGCAACAGAGGCTTCGATTATTGTGTCGCACGCAAGCAGCGTTTCGGCGATCAACAAGTGCGTGTCAGTCTGCCCGAGGCAGCCTATCGGAACCGGCACATCGTGCTGGTTGATGACATTGCCAGTACCGGTCGCACACTCGAAGACGCCGCTCTGGGTCTGGCACGTTTTGAGCCCGCCAGCATCTCGGTACTGGTTACCCATGCCTTGTTCGTGGATGATGCACAGGAACGGCTGCGCCGGGCGGGTGTGAGTCAGATCTGGAGCACAGATGCCGTTCCTCACCCCAGTAACGCCCTACACCTTGATCACTTGCTTGCTGAAGCACTGAACGGATGCAAGATATCACCAATATAACAAGACAAAACGACGAGCCCCGCCAAAAAGATGCCGGGCTGCTTTGAAAACATTGTTATTTCCAGCCGGCTTGCTCGGTGGGATAGTTCTTGCTCCACCAGGCCAACATACCACCTTTTAGCTGGACGGCATTCTCAAAACCTTCTGCCCGAAGCAGGCGGACTGCCGGTATGCTGCGGTGGGCACTCAGGCAAATGGCGATAATCGGTTGTTGTGCATCGAGCTGCAAAGAGGCAAGACGGTCTTTTAATTCATTGATAGGTACACTCACGGCGCCTGGTATGTGGCTGCGTCGCCATTCCACACCGCTGCGAACATCAACAATTTTTGGTGGGTTGTCCCCGCTGAGACGCGCGTTTAATACAGCTGCGTTGATTTCGGGAACGTGACCGACCGGCAACCACCAGAAACGCTTTTTCAATCGATCCAGCGCAGACATTATGGGCAACTCAACCGGTGACGCTCATTGATATGGAATTGACAAGTTACTATCCAGAATATCGTAAATTACCGTCGATGTTTCTACTATATTGCTGTTATGAAGTTCCAGGACGCACATGATCCGTGTGAATTCATAGTTAGTAAGGTGGCCGACCATTGCTGAGGCACAGCGCTACCAGGTCGTCGAGACGCGCGGTTCCGGCGCACATCACGGTATCCGCGCCACCCCAGTAAATCTTTACGCCGCCGTCGTCATCCGCAACTGCACCACAGGTAAAAACAACGTTGTGTACATAGCCCGTGATCTCCCAGGGATCTTCTGGAGCCAGCACCCATTCATCCGAGATGCCGATAATCTTCGCCGGATTGGCGAGATCGTGCAGCGCCACACCGAGGCGATAGACCGCACCGTCCATGGTCTCGAATACTCCGTGGTAGATGCTGAGCCAGCCGCGCTCAGTGCGGATCGGAGTCGCACCGGGACCGATCTTGGTTTCATCCCAGTGATATTGCACCGGTTTCATCACCACTTCGGAATCGCCCCAATGCACAAGGTCTGGTGACCATGATAACCATATCGACCAGGGACTGATCTCTGAATGCGGACGATCCAGACGGGCATATCGGCCGTTAAAGCGCTCGGGGAAAATAACCACATTACGCATATCCGCCTGCGTAATCAGCGAAACCCGCTCGACAGATCGAAAGTCCCGGGTTTTTGCCAGGCCGATGCGCACACCGTGGCGTGAATAGGCGCTGTAGGTAATCAGGTATTCGCCATCAATGCAGGAAATTCTGGGATCTTCCACACCATAGGCTTCGTACTCAGCAAAGATGCCCTCTTCCGATGGAATCATGAAAGGTTTTGGGCCAGCCGTGAATTTGAATCCATCTTCACTTTCGGCAATACCAATAATCGAACGACCGTTGCGCAGATGGGACCTGAACAGCATGAGGGTACGACCGTCATAGCGTGTCACACCAGCATTGTGCACGGTCTCCACCGGATAGGGGATATCATCCCGGGTGAGAATCGGGTTGGCCGGGCAGCGTTCGATCACAGGTTTATGACGAGCAGCGATCATAATCATCCTCCAGTCTAACGATGTCGTCTTCCCCGAAATAATCGCCCATCTGGACTTCTACC